>ENA-UPAD01000985-UPAD01000985.1-bioreactor-metagenome-genome-assembly--contig:-NODE-985-length-34317-cov-22.826105_pt1 | contig 34317 bp, 28 predicted proteins | sample MGYA00238179_ERZ772710 | MGnify/ENA primary metagenome ERZ772710 (study PRJEB29004, sample SAMN07631245) | bioreactor metagenome | isolation source: Switchgrass digestor | place: USA: Dartmouth...
TGTCAAGTATGGATAAAAAGAATGCCCGACTTGCCGTTATATTGGCTTGCCGGGTTGGTCTTATAATAAACTATTTACAAACCAAAGTATATATTAGCTTTTTGCTGTATTTTTACATCTTCTTCAAATTCATCATTTATTGGCTCATCTTTTAAAAGTACCAGAGCACCAGAATGAAACTTTTCATTAATGTAGGGTGATGATAAAATCTTAGATTCGCCTAATTCTTCTGATACTTGGCTTCCAAAATAATTTACCCAATGAATCGTCGTTGGTAATTTATCACCCCAAAAACCTTCGTATCTTCTAATATTTACACTATTACTAATACATCCCCAGAAAGGTTCAAAGACTGTAATACATTCTTTAAATAATAAAATCAGTTTGCTCCTAACCTCATTACTTGTATAAACAGGTAATGATAATGGCAATTTCACGATAAAGCAATTGTTAAATTTAGGATTACTTATCCCTACCGATATACTTACTCCTGCAGAGTCATCAGCCTTTATTGACGAAAAGAAACTTATGCTGTATCCCAAATCAGGGAAAACAGTATTCCCTTCTTTGTTAACACTTTTTTTCAACAGTTCCTCTAATGTCTCTATACTTAAATCAAATTTTTTAGCTTCTTTCTTTTTGATGGCTGTTAAGTAATTAGGACTAAGTTCTGGTCCAAATTCCTTTAAAGCCAATAAAAGTTTATATGCTTTGTTAAGGCTCTGTTGAAAATCTTCTTTAACAGCATCTGCCCATAAAATTATAGAATGTCTCTGAAACATATTTCCCTCCATATTTATTTATTTTAAAGGTTCATAAATAAAGTTAATTCCATTAATATTAGCGTCTTGGAAAAGGCTTTTCGTTGCATTCATACTTGCTTCATCCATAAAATACCAGTCTATTGGTGCTCCTTCAGAAGCAGCTATTTGTCTTTTTGCTTGATCAATTAAGCTCTGCTTTCCCATAAACCAATCATAGAATTCACCAGTATTCTTGTCTATAAAATTATTATAGCTTCCTTTTGCTTCAATAAGCCTTCCATTTTTCATCCCATCAAATTTAACACTATTTTGTAAAAATGCCTGTCCTTCTCTTCCAGTAATTTGCTTTTGATATGCTCTTGAAAGATCACTCATGCTTTCATTCACATCAACCCATCTGCCGCTGAGAGTCTTACTCGTTCCCTCACTTGAACCTCCACTACTTGAAGCTATACTAACAATCTGCATTACATTAGCTGCTGCATTGCCTGCTGCTGAAACTGTAACCGTACCACAGTACACAGTTGCAGCTCCAAATATAGCTGCTCCAACCCCTGTAGGTGAAGTTGCAACCGTTAATGCTCCACTTTCTACAGTAGCTATACCACTGACAATACCTACAGCAGTATTACCAATAACTTTTCCTATAAGGTATATTACTTCATTATCTCTGTCGTAATAGACCTCTAAATCTCTTGATATACCATAGGATACACTTTCTAATACTCCTGCACCTACTCCTGTCACAAAATCTTTCACAGCTATCGCAGCCTGTATTAACCCATTACCGATGTTACTCCAGAAGCTACCTTGAGGTTGGCTTACCTGAGTATTACTCGTCTCCTTGACATTTGATTTATTAGTATTATGTTCATTTTGAGTGGTGTACGAATACCCACCATAGTTTATATACGCATTTATTAAATATGGATCATTCTTTACCTTTACCGGTTTACCTGTTTTATCATATAAAGTAACGGTATCATCTTTTATTTTGTTTGGTTGCAAACTAACATTGTTCTCTTTATTCTTATTTAAAGAAGTTTTATCATCAGCTGCTTTATTTTTGTCGTTGTATATATTATTATTATTTAATATTAACTTGTATTGATGATGTGTCCTATGGGGTTCGTTAGTTTCGTTATTCCATGGTAACTCCATAGCCTTCCATGTATCAGGACCAACTATTCCATCAGCTTTCAGTCCCTTTTTTCTTTGGAATTTCATTACTGCCTGTTTTGTCAGTTCACCATAGGTACCAAAAGGTACACGCTTTTGAGTAGCAGGATCCCAGGGCATATCAAGATACCCGCTTTTAACCAGAACCTTTTGCAATACAATAACATCATTTTTGATATAACTATTACCAACCTTTAATACCCAGCTTCCTTTTTTGTTATCAGAGATTTTCACATAACCTCTACTTTCTAAAAGTTCTATTGTCTGAGTATTATCAGCCTCAACTTCAGCCACAATACCACTAAGCGGTTCCCATAACCTTATTTTAGGTTTTCCCTGTACTTTCTTGTCGGCAGCCGCCATTTGGATAATGTTGTTATTTACTGAATTCGATACTACTTTAGATTTTTCCTCTATTTGGGTTTCGCCATTTCTACTATCTTTTTCGGCCTTACTTCCCATTATGTCTGCTTCTTCTTCAAGCTTATGATCTTGGTTAATGGCTAAAACGGATTTCATCTGTAATGTTGGTGGTATTCTGCCCTGCTTTTGCTGAACTGCATGCCAGCCCTCATGGGGAAGATGTTCTTCCTGTCCCGGGGCAATGTATATGTCCTTTCCCTGAGTATATGCATGGGCTCCTAACTGCCGGGGTTTATCAGAATTTTTATGAACCTCAACATCAGAAAGGCTTACACCTGATAATTTTTCCAGTGAACTCTTCAATGCTTGTGGCAGTGATGATTTGGGAGATGACGCTTCCTCTTGATTCTTCGCTTGATTTGTCATCTGCCCTACCTTCGCATTAGTATTCTGACTTTTCTTATGAATTAATTGTTGAACGATATCTTTATTAAACTGAGCAAGTGTTACTTTCTTGTTTTCTCTGGATGCCCCCGCCTTTTCCAGCTGTTTTTGTTCCTTCGCTTTTTTTATAAATAACAATGCTTCATTGGTACCAATATGTCTCTGAAGCAGTAAAAATTCGTCAGGTAATATGGCATCCGGATTATTAAGTATTAATTGCATAATCATCAGGTAATCCATTGACCTGACACGAAGGTTTTTTGGTTTATTTTCAGTGGAAGAAGGTTTTTGTGAATTTGAACCTCCTCCAATATATGGGTCAGGCTTCTTTTCAGGTGCCATTCTTGTAAACATAATGCTTCACTCCGATTATTTACTCTGTAGTCCATAAGCTATCATGATAAAAAACATGTAAGTATCAACGTCCACATATTTTAAGTAAAATTTTAAGCAGTATTTACAACCACATACTATAAAATAGTTAGTACCTCTTCTTCTAGACATGTAATTGACAGTATTTACGCACTGTAAAATCATCTAAATTGTGTTAATATTAGGTGTAACAACGTGAAGTAATCTTTCACACTAAAGAGCTAATATAATAATGACCTTGGTATTGAATTTTTAATTATCCTATGGTAAAATACACAATACAAGAACAAATGTCACCCATTGGCGGACACATCGCATTTAATGAAGCATAAAATTGCTTCACTAAAATGATTTTGTACGAAAATTGGGTCATAGACGTATATATGAAGTAAATAAAAAACTCAATAGAGTATATATTAAACATTTATATTTGCAAATTAGCAACAGATTAATAGGATTGGGGGCATAATGTAATGTCAAAGTTAAAGGTAGGAATTATTGGTGGAACCGGTATGGTTGGACAGAGATTTATTTCTCTTCTTGAAAATCATCCCTGGTTTGAGGTGGTTTCAATAGCAGCAAGTGCTAACTCGGCGGGAAGAACATATGAGGAGGCTGTAAACGGCAGATGGAAAATGTCAACTCCAATGCCTGACAGTGTTAAAAATATAGTTGTAAAGGATGCAACATTAAATGTAAAGGAAATTTGTGCAGAAGTTGATTTCGTCTTTTGTGCAGTTGATATGAAAAAAGATGAAATAAAGAAACTCGAGGAGGAATATGCCAAGAACGAAACTCCTGTAGTATCCAACAACTCAGCCCACAGATGGACTCCAGATGTTCCTATGCTTATTCCAGAAATAAATTCCGATCATGTTAAGGTTATTGACAGTCAGAGGAAAAGATTAGGAACCAGGAACGGCTTTATTGCTGTAAAGCCAAACTGTTCCATTCAAAGCTATGTTCCTGCTTTGGACCCATTGAGAAAATTCGGAATTAAGAACGTTGTTGCCTGCACTTATCAGGCAATATCTGGTGCCGGAAAGAACTTTAACGACTGGCCTGAGATGATCGATAACGTTATTCCGTATATTGGCGGTGAAGAAGAAAAAAGTGAACAGGAACCATTAAAAATATGGGGTTCAGTTCAAAATGGAGAAATTGTGAAGGCATCATCCCCTGTAATTACTACTCAATGTATAAGAGTACCTGTAACAGACGGTCATCTGGCTGCAGTTTTTGTTAACTTCGAAAATAAGCCTTCTAAAGAAGAAATACTCAAGATTTGGGAAAATTACAGCGGCGAACCACAATCCCTTCAACTACCAAGTGCTCCAAAGCAATTTGTAAAGTATTTTGAAGAGGAAAACAGGCCACAGACAAAGCTGGACAGAGACATTGAAAATGGAATGGGTATCACTGTGGGTAGACTTCGTGAGGATATTTTGTATGATTACAAATTTGTATGTCTTTCACACAATACCGTGCGCGGTGCTGCTGGTGGAGCTGTTTTAATGGCTGAATACCTTAAAGCTAAGGGATATATACAAGCAAAATAAAAGTAAAAAAATATGTCTGTTTACAATTCGGGTAAATCTGGGAAACATTTACATTAAATCTTTCCCTGGTTTACCCGAATTTCTTTTCTTAACAAGCAATATTATTCCTCAGATCAGCAAATAATTCTACACACTCCTTTATTTCTACTTCGGTTGTCTGCCATGAGCAAACACTTATGCGAATAACCGGCTTATTTTCCCACATTGCGCCGCCGCACCAGCATACCCTACTCGACTGTATTTTTTTGAGAAGCTCTGTTGTTTGGTACTCATTTTCGCACCGCACCAAAATCTGATTAAATACAATCTCGTTTTCAATTATAAACCCTTTTTCTTTAAGGCCATTTGCAAAAAGCTCTGTCATATCACACAAATGATTTATTAAAGCATCTATACCTGATTTTCCGAAGTATTTCAAAGTTGCCCATAACTCAATACTCCTTGCACGCCTGGACATTTCAGTAGTATACAGCATACCATCGCGATTTTCGCTATACTGTAAGTATGAGCCTGCAGCTTGCAAGGTGTTCAACAATGCAGACCGTTTTTTGCATAATACAATACCGCAGTCATAGGGTGCGTTTAAGGTTTTATGGGCGTCAACAGACCATGAATCCGCTTTCTCAATGCCTTTTGTAAGATAACGTGTTTTTTCACAGGCAGCGGCCCATAAACCAAATGCTCCATCAATATGTACCCATGCGTTTGCTTTGTTGGCTATATCACAAATCTCATTTATAGGATCAAATGCTCCACCGTTTACATTGCCTGCCTGTAAAATCACTAATGTATTTCTGTCAAGCTGCGGTAAGGCATCTGCCCTCATCCTTCCTCTCTCATCAGTAGGAACTATTGTAACATTCCCTTTTCCAATTCCCAGGATAGACAATGCTTTCCATACGCTTGAATGGGCTTGCTGACCAATAACTACACGAATATGCGGCGCTCCGAACAATCCTTTTTCAGTTACGTCCCACCCCTGCCTTAACAGTAAATCATTTCTGGCCGCAGCCAATCCGCAAATAATAGCCGTTGATGAGCCGCTTACAAATCCAGCAGCAGTATCCTCCTTTAACCCTAATAGTTCTACAATCCATTTTTCACATAGTTCTTCCAGTTTAGATGCAATTGGCGACATTACATATAACGCTGAATTTTGATCCCATACATCAGCCAGCCATTTAGCCGCTAGTGCAACAGGAGTTACACCTCCATTTACAAACCCAAAGTACTTTCCACCGGTTTGCGCTACCGTGGCTTTTGAACCTACCTCATGCAAAAGTTTTATTATCTCCTGAGGTATACCAGGGCTTGCAGGCATTGGCTCAGAGAATTTATCAAGCATGGAAAGTGAATCCTGACAGGGGAAGACCTCCATATCTTTTATGTTGTCCAAATATTCATAAGCATATTCCTTTGCCTTTTCGAATAAAATCTTATTTTTTATATGCTCGTTCATGTCATTATAAAATTTTTCAAAATGCATACACTATCCCTCTTTTTTCAATTATTGTATGACTATAAAATAAATGGTATATTGACATTGTATCTATGTCAATATACCATTGTATGTAATACAATACAGTAAGGAAGGGATTTTTATGTGGAATCTTAAAATTATTGATACAGATAAACCCTTATATATTGCAATTGCGGATGCTATTGAAAGAGATATTAAAGCCGGAATACTCTCACCTGGAGAAAAGCTCCCGACACACAGAGACCTTGCCAGAATTGTAGGAGTTAATGTTACTACTGCTACACGGGCATATAACGAAGCCGAAAAAAGAGGCCTAATTAGCTCGGTTGTAGGAAATGGCACTTATGTAACCATGGATTTTGAAAAAAGTCCTCCATTCTTGAATACAGAAAGAAACGGTAATGAAGTAATAGAAATGGGGCTTGTATTGCCATTGTATTCGGTTGAGCCTGATATTACACCAATATTCAAAAATGTATTGAAAAAGAAAAATATCAATTCATTAATGGAGTACACACCTCCACAAGGGTTAGCGACCCACAGACGAACTGGCGCAAAGTGGGTAAAGCAATATGGTATATGCGCTAATGAGGATAATATTATCGTTACCTCCGGAGCTCAACATGCCCTTAACTGTATTTTATCAGCCTGCTTTGAAAGCGGCGACCAAATAGCAGTCGATTGTCTTACCTACCCCGGTGTAAAAACTGCTGCAAAACGGTGTGGTATCAAGCTTGTGGGTGTAAAGCTTGATAATGAAGGTATGATTCCTGATGAACTTGAAGCCGTATGCAAACGCCATAATATAAAAGGTATCTATACCTCTTCATATATGCAAAACCCAACAAATGCCGTCATGTCTGATAACCGCAAAAAGGAATTATCCCGTATTATTCGTGAAAGAAATTTAATGTTAATTGAAGATGACATATATAAATTTTTATGTGATAATAATATTTCCACATTAACTTCCTTTGCCCCTGAAAACAGCATTTATATTGCAGGTATCTCAAAAGCTTTTTACGCAGGACTTCGTGTAGGATTCATTGTATCACCAAAAAAATATTACAATAAAATATGCCAGGCAATAGTCGATACAGTATGGATGGCTCCTGCAATAAATGTGGAAGTTGCCTGTGAATGCATAAATAGCGGTGCAGCTGATGAAATAATTCATCTAAAGCGTGTGGAAATCGGCAGACGGGCTTCAATACTCGCCGATCTGTTAAAAGATTACCATTATGGATATGTGCCAAATAGTATGTTTGCATGGCTAAAACTATCATCTGAGTGGAACAGTATTCAGTTTGAAAAGGTTGCACGAGAAAATGGGGTAAAAGTGATTTCGTCAGACAAATTCACTGTCAGCAATATCACATTACTTAATTATGTGCGTATTTCTTTGTCTGGTGCATCAAGTACAGAAGAATTTGAAAAAGGGGTCAATATTTTACTAAAAACTCTGCGTCATGAGTATGATGAGGTTATAGGTGTAATATAATCATTAAGTAATATGATTATTAAGTATAGTAAATCTCCAGAAAATAATCATATCGTTTATATCTGGTATTTGAACAAAACTCATTCATTGATAGGCGAAATTGTTCAGTTACGTGGGTATTTAGTCCGACTTTTTTTATTACTGCATATAGTGTATAATTATTATGTCAATATACGTTATCAAGTTATAAAGCTATAGTTAAATACAGCATTTATATACATAAGGAGAAGTAACTATGAGCATAAAATCCGATTTTGCAGGACAGTACTCATCAAACCAGGGTGAGTTGTTATTGTGTGAAGGAGACAGAACCTCCTCTATAATACTACTGCTTAAAGGAAAAATTGATGTTTTTGTGTCACCATTTGATGATATTTTCACTAATAATGAACTGCTTTCGAGAAGCTGTCGATTATTTACTCTGGATCAGAACACTTTTTTGAGTATTAATGATGTAATCAGAAACGGCAGGAATTCTTTCAGTCTTTCTGCAAAAGACATTTGCACTCTTTATTGTTTTCCTGCAAATTCTATCGTAGACATAAAAAATATTATTGCTACCCAGAAAGATTATTCTGCTTATCTGGTTACCTCATTGGCAAACCTGATCGACTTAACTTACACTGCTTACCAGAAGCTACTTCCTATATGTCATAATATTAATGCTTTGACACAAAACTTAATGACCTTTTACTGGGCCATTAAGGATAAATACTATTTCCGTTATTCTCCTGATATAGAAATATTGAATTCCTATCAAAGCATATATGAAAATTTAAAAAATGAGGGTTTCAGATTTTTCCCTCTTGATCCGGATATACTGTTTACTCAGGAAATTGTAGATACTGTCACTGATTCTCCTGACCTGGACAATGCAAGCATAGAGTATTTTACAAGTTTGTTAAATGTTCCTATGGATAACCGCAAATCATTTTTCAACAGTGATAGTTATGTATGTGAATATCATATAAAAAAGGGATCAGAAGTATTAGATTCAATAATATCAGAGATCAGAAATGTTTTCTCAATACTATGTAAAAATATGGAGCTGCTTTATCTTTCACCAAATAATTTGCTGGCTACATATGGAAGAATAGCTACCGATTCAAAAGATGATAAAGAAGCTGCGTTAAATATTATGAATATTTTGCAGCAGGCTTCGGATATTTCAAGCCAATGCATTGAAAAACTTCAGAATGAATTTGACTGCTTTACAAATATAGATGTAAAGGAATTTACAAGCCTTATTGATAAGGTTCGTACACAAGCTTCAGTCAGTGCATCGTCAGCAGTATCAAGCAATATATCTGTCGGGTCAGAGCTTCCCCAGGAGCTTGAGAATAGCTTAGTAAAGATAATGCAATACTGCTCCTGCCCGCAGGATCAAATAGACAGCATGAATAAAAGGCTCAGCCAGTTCAGGGTATTAAAGGACAAAACCTCCTCAGATCCGGAAGCCAGAGAACTTCGTTCCTCTATTACAAATGACTTCTTCAAAATTTATGAAGAAGTATTTAAGCGGGCACAGGCTGATAATAATAATTCAAAGCTGATAAGCATGTTCTTAAATTTCGGCTATATGGACGAGCGTCTTGTTACAAAGGAACAGGCTATAGCATTATACAGACTTTGTGATAAGGAATATCCCTGTTCTGACTTTAATGTATATACTGCAAAAAAATGGCTTGAGCTTATTTACACCAACCAGAAAGAACCTTCAATAAATGACTTTGGACAGGATTACTCCGATGTATTCAGAGATATGAAGAAGAGGAAGCTGGTTACCGATTCAGATAAGCAAGCATATGACCGTGATTTCAATGCTAAAGTTAATTTTGAAATAAACAATATGCTAAAAACTAACCAAAAGGTATGCCATGGTCATATCAGCAGCTACTTCCCCATACTTCACAAGGACATAATTACTCGTGACCTGGAAAAAGCTGTTGTAACGTCACACAAGCTGCAGCAGGCAATTAATAATATACTTGCCATTGATTTTTCAGTATTCTATAGAGAAATATGGTATAAAAACGAAGCTAAGGGGATTGAAAAAGAGCCTATAATGAAGGAAATCCGTCCGGATATTATTATAGTTCCTACCTTCGGCTCAAGAGTATCTATGTGGCAGGAAATTACCGGAAAAGCCAGAAATACACCTGGAAGATTTGTGGTTCCGGCATTTACCGATGAAAACCTGGCAGATCTTATGCTCAAATTGATCGGAGCTTTCCGTTGGGAACTGTGCAGAACCATGATGGGAGTGGCTTGGAATGATATTACCGAGAAATCACTTACTTCTGAATATACCGACTATATACAGTTCTTTAAGAAAAACCATGATCTGACCGAGGACGCTAAAGAGAAAATTAAGGTTCAGATTCAAAAGCACAGGAATATCATGAGGGATATCTTTGTTAGTGATTATGAAACCTGGATTAATTACGAGTCAAAAGGCATACTGAGAATGAACAAATTGGCCAGAAGTATACTCTTCCGCTATTGCCCACCTCCAAAGGAAATGCGGAACAATCTGGCAAAGCAGCCAGCCTTTGCTGACCTTTTGATGCAGTTTAATAATTCCAGAGCTAAAATTGCCAAGTCTCTGGCAGGAAAATATGCTAAAATGTTTAAAGACGGCCAGATTGACAGAGATATGGAATTAAACCTGATATTCTACAGAGATCTGTGATTCTTGGAGGTTAGAGGTTAGAAGTTAGAAGTTAGAAGTTGGAAGTTAGAAGTTGGAAGTTTGATGGTAGATGTTGGAAATATAGCCAATTAACAATAAAAAATGAGCATTGAAGAGTTACAAAAGGCCGACTGTCGTCGGCCTTAGTTATTTGATAAACTCCGGCAACTATGCATTTTACATATCTGCCGGAGTTGTAGAAATTCTCTCTTTATCACTGATTTCAATTTCAACACGTTATTTCATTTGTGTACATGTATTATTTTTCATATAAACCAGCATTTACAATGCCTAAGTTTAAGTTCCACCCGTTGGCATTATTCCATTTATCAAGAGTATTTATTTCAATTTTTAACTTCAGAACCCCGCTTACATCGACATCGAAATCTATCGGCAGTACACCGCTTGTAATTTCTCCTGTAAATAAAACATTCTCATCACCATAAATCTTGACATTAGATTTAAGTGGAGTATCATAATAGTTCTTTAAAAGTACAATAGTACCTTTAAATTTTTTATACTTATTATTTAATACAAATTGAGTATACTGTGAATGTGTTTGATCTCTACTATAACCAGGAACATACTGATAAAAGACTAACCCATTGGAATAACTCTTTCCTGTATTATCAACATCATTCTCTCCCCATAAAACCGGTTCATATTTATATCTTAGGCTATAATTATCACTTCTTTTAAAATCAAAGATAATCATATCACTTAACCAAATATCAGGAGTTCCCGTAGCAGTCCTTTTTCCAATATAGATTCTGTTAGCCTTACCATCATACTGAACATTTTTTCCTAATGCTTTAGCAGCTAAATCCAACGGTAAGTAAACATTTCCATTATACAAAAACGGCTGAACTTTATTACCATCTTTATCTACTAAATCAATAGGCTTTTCATCATTATATACTTTAAGATCATTTGTAATATAAGGCTTTGTAAAGTTATAAATATTTTTCTTTGAATCAAACTTTGTATTGAGTTGTAAAGCATCTGTAAGTGCCTTAGTCATTGGCATATATGTAATTCCATTATAGTCGAATGGTTGAATTGCTTTTCCCTTACTGTCTTTTAGAGAGACCTCTTTGCTATTAACGCTTACCTTTTTACCGGAAAATGTTACTTCAATCTTTTGTTTAATTGGTGCTGCAAAAATTGATATTGATGAAAATAAAACACTTGCTGCAAGAAAACCACTGCAGAAAAACTTTAATTTTTGTTTAAGCATTATATAACCTCCGAATATTATTACATTTTTATACTACAAAAATTACTACTTATACCTCATATGTGTTATTAGATAGCTCAATTCTTCATACAAAAATTTAATTAATTCACTATTTGTCATTCATTATTCTTTATCCACTACTGCAATACATTCAACTTCAATCAGTACATCCTTTGGAAGTCTTGAAACCTCCACACAGGATCTGGCAGGGAAATTAGATGTAAAAAACCTTTTGTAAACTTCATTTATTGCTGCGAAATCATTCATATTTTTTATAAAAACGGTAGTTTTTATAACATTTTCCAGACTTGCTCCTGCAGCTGTCAGCACTTCTGAAAGATTTTTCAGAGCCTGTACGGCCTGAGCCTCCACTCCACCGGCAACCACTTCACCAGTATCAGGATCAACAGGAATAGCGCCTGAAGTGTAAATAAAATTGCCGTATTTAACGGCTTGCGAATAAGGTCCTATGGCTGCCGGGGCCTTATTCGTAGAAATAATTTCAAAGTCCATTCTAAAAAGTCTCCTTTCATGCTTTATAATATTTTAAAACTTATATATTTATAAGTCTTATAAATCCTGAATCTGCTTGTTCAACTTTACATGCTTGAAAGTCTTTCTATTGTTGGCATAGTCGTCCACAATCTGTCCGTTGCCAATAAGCATATATTTATAACTCAACAAGCCTTCCAATCCTACTGGCCCTCTGGCATGCAGCTTGCTGGTGCTAATACCAACTTCAGCCCCAAAGCCATATTTAAAGCCATCACTGAATCTGGTGGAAGCATTCCAGAAAACATTTCCGGAATCAACCATGTTCATGAACTTCAAAGCAGTTTGCTTATTTGAAGTAACTATACTGTCAGTATGTCCTGAACCATAAGTATTAATATGCTCGATGGCTTCATCTGTATCTTCTACAATTTTAACAGAAAGGGTGTAGTCCAGATATTCTGTAGCCCAATCGGTTTCTGTGGCTGCTTTGACAGGTATTATCTTGCGGGTCTCTTCATCACCATAAATCTCTACATTCTTTTTATCCAATTCAGACTTCAGTACAGGAAGAAACTCAGGTGCTACTGCCTTATGAACAAGCAAGGTTTCTGCAGCATTACATACTGCCACATATTGAGTCTTTGAATCAACAGTTATCCTTGCTGCCATTTCCAGGTCTGCATCCTTGTCCACATAAACATGACATATACCATCAGCATGGCCCATTACCGGTATTCTTGAGTTATCCATAATATAGCGTACAAACTCATTGGAGCCTCTTGGAATGACTAAATCAATGTAATCATCCATTTTTAACATTTCATTTACATCATCGCGATTTTCAAGGAGAGTAATCCAGCCTTTTGGAATCCCGGCAGCAGCTGATGCTTCCTCGATAATATCAGTTAAGGCTCTGTTGGTTTCCTTTGCCTCCCGTCCACCCTTAAGGAGCACACTATTGCCACTTTTTAAGCATAAGGTGGATATCTGCACCAGGGCATCAGGCCTTGATTCAAATATTATTCCTATAACACCAATAGGACAGGTAACCTTGTATAATTCCAGGCCATCGTCCAGCATGGTTGACAGCATGGTTTTTCCCACCGGCTCCTCAAGTTTAATAAGGCTGCGGATACCTTCAACAACATCATTTATTTTTTTCTCATCAAATTTCAACCTCTTCAGTAATGGTGCAGCCAGCTTTTCTTCTTCACTTCTTTTTAAATCACTTATATTTGCAGCAATAAGCTTATCTTTATTTTTCAGCAGTAAATCTGCAATTGCTGAAAGGGCATTATTTTTAGCAGTACCATCCAGTTCAGCCATTTTTATTGATGCTTCACTTGCTTTAATACAAACCTGTTTTATATCCATAATAACCTCCCACCTTTCAAAGTCTCAGCTTTTGGTTTTGATCCCTGTAACCTTTAGCCCCATATAAGTTATAGACTTTTATAACAACTCACAAAATGTTAATTTTAGAAAATTAACTAAGTCCCTTTAATTTATTGAAGTATAAACTTTAACTATAATTCATTATTTTGTAATAATATAACATATTAAATTAATAAAGTATATCTTCTTTATAAAATTTACATCGCGGACTATTTTATGTTCTCTTTATCAGTATGTCTCGGCTGGCAAGGTATTCTTATATATCCCACTTAAGAGATCGTTCAACAGCCTTTTTCCACCTAAAATACAATTGGTCAAAATACTTCTTGTTGTCAGATGGTTTAAATACCTTGTCAAGATACCAGCTATCTGCAATTTCATCTTTTGATTTCCATATACCAATTCCCAGTCCGGCCAGATATGCCGCACCCATGGCAGTTGTTTCCCGTATAACTGGCCTTAATACCGGAAGATTCAATATATCTGACTGAAATTGCATCAAAAATTCACTTACACTGGCTCCCCCGTCAACTTTCAACTGGTTCAGTTCTATTTCTGAATCTTTTTGCATTGCTTCAAGCACATCTCTGCTTTGATATGCTATAGCTTCCAGAGTTGCTCTGATTATGTGCTTTTTATTGGTTCCTCTTGTTATTCCAATGATTGTTCCCCGGGCATACATATCCCAATATGGAGCTCCTAATCCGGTATAGGCTGGAACTACATAGACTCCTCCGGTATCCTCTACCTGCTCAGCTATTATGTCGCTTTGATGAGCACTATCAATAATCCCCAGTTCATCCCGCAGCCATTGTATTGCTGCACCGGCGTTGAATACACTTCCTTCCAGGGCGTATTCCACTTCATTATTTATACCCCAGGCAATGGTTGTCAAAAGATTGTTTTTTGACTCCACCGGTTTCTTTCCTGTATTCATAAGAATAAAGCAGCCTGTACCATATGTATTCTTTGCATCACCAGGCTTAAAACAAGCCTGACCAAACAACGCGGCATGCTGGTCTCCTGCTATTCCTGAAATAGGGATTCCGGTATCCAATATATTTTTAATAACCCTTTCATAATAATCCAACTCATCGCCAGATTTATGCGGATCCGGTAAATACTTAGTATATGCGCAAATTCCCGACGATGGAACCACTTCGGGGAGCATGCACTCAGGAATTCCAAGTTCCTTAAGCAGCATTTGATCCCATTTGAGCTCCTTTATATTATACAGCATAGTCCTTGATGCATTGGAATAATCGGTAATGTGGTTTTTACCTCCAGACAGTTTCCAGACCAGCCAGGAATCAATAGTTCCTGCCAGCAGTTCTCCCTTTTCTGCCTTTTCTCTGGCACCTTCCACATTATCCAGTATCCATTTAATCTTTGTTCCTGAAAAATACGCATCAATTACAAGACCTGTTCTATTTTTAATTTCTGTTGTAAGTCCGTTCATTTTCAAATTGTCACAGATATCCGAGGTTCTTCTGCACTGCCATACTATTGCATTATATATGGGTCTTCCCGTTGATTTATCCCATACTACTACCGTTTCTCTTTGATTTGTTATTCCTATGCAGGCAATTTGCTCAGGACTGACAGCAGCTTCTTCAATAGCATCTGCCATGGCCTTCAGCTGGTCATCGAATATAGCCATGGCATCATGTTCAACCCATCCCGGCTGAGGATATATTTGTTTTAGGGGTACACTTTTCATACCTGCTATCTGACCTGTCAGCCTATCAAACAAAATTGCTCTGGAACTGGTGGTTCCCTGATCCAATGATAAGATATATCTCTTGTGCATATATACCTCCCCGCATCTAAGCGTTATGTGGTAGCCCTACTTTACTGGGCTTCTTCTATTCACCAGGCTTGTTGGAACAAGCCTTTTTAATCATTTTTTCTTCGCTTCTGCTATTCAGCCTGTGAAAGTATTCTTTTCAACTTTTCACTTTTCAACTTTCATTCTTAACTACTATTAACCTGCCTGCAGAGAATTGACTCCTAACTCTCCATATTTCTCTATTAATTTTTACTATCTGGTTATAAGCAGCTCACAAACGTAAACTGCCAGTATAGCACAAACAGCCACCTGTAAAAGTCCTTTTTCAAAATAAGCCATTACTGCAGCTATCAACAGTCCAGCCAGAGCAGATTCCAGATGACCTGTTGAAGTCAGTATATCAGGGAATATCATTGCCCCAAGAACTGCATATGGAACATAGCTTAAAAAGGCAGTAACAAATCGGGACTGTATCTTTCTTTTAAAAACTGCTAGAGGCAAAACCCTTGGCAGATATGTTACCAGTGCCATTAATAATACTGCTGCAAGTGTTCTATCCATTTAGCCCTCCATTTTTTTGCCTCTTATATAATCATTATTCATGTTACAGACATCATTAATGTAATCATCTTTATTATAATCATCATTAATATGATCATTTTTACTATAATCATCTCCATTACAATGGTCTGTATCACAATGGTCCTTATTATATTCAACTATATCACAATCATTTTTATAACTGTCAGCCGTTTGCACCTCCTGTATCTCTTCCGGTGGAAATATCTTTGCTCCAAGAGAACAGGCAATTACCGTTGAAATAATTATTCTCCATCCTCCCGACACAAAGGAAAATACAGGTACCCACTTCACAATGGAACTTATAAGAATAGCCAAACCAGCCACTACAAGAGCTGCCTTTGACTTCCTGGCAGCAGGAATTACCAACGCAAGAAACATGGCATATAAAGCTATCCCCATAGAGTTCTGCAGGGTTTCAGGCAAATGCGTACACACCACAGCTCCTGCTGCAGTTCCTGCAGCCCAGCCTATATATGGAAGTACTTCAAGGCCTGCCATAAATGGGAAAGTAATATCCTTTTTTTGCATTGCTGCCACTGTAAAGGTCTCATCTGTCACGCCAAAGGCCATGACCCATCTTTTTACATTTGATAGCCCGTCTGTCAGCTTCTGAGAGAGAGACAGTGACATCAGCATATACCGAATGTTAATTATGAAGGTAGTTGCAGTAATTTCAGCAAGGTCAGCACCAGCAATTATAAGGTTTGTCCCGGCAAACTGTCCTGCAGAGGTAAGATTGGTCATTGAAATTAGTATTACTATCCAGGCAGGTAAACCTCCCCTTACTGCCATTAAGCCAAAAGTAAAGGATACAGGAAAATATCCCATTGCTATTGGGATACTAAGCCTGGACCCTTCAAGAAACTCCTTCAGGTTACTGTGCTTTCTTTCACTTATTTCGTTGTTGAACATTTATATAAAACCTCTGATTAATTCGAAATGACTGTTTTTAAAATAATCATAAACTTATTTATAAACTATTATAGTATACATAAGTTAATTACAGCATAAACTCATATGAATTATTTTAAAAACCATGTTATTATTATAACACAAAGCAGCAGTTAACTAATATATTAGATAAATGGATTATAAAATCTGCTTCCATCTGAAAAGGTTATTAAAATTGAAATGACTAAAAATATAATTAGTGCAAAAATTATTATCCAATCAAGCTTTTGCATCTTTCTTGCTGAATACCATGTCCTTTTTTTGTTCTTACCAAAGCCCCTTAATTCCAGAGCATTTGTGATGGTATCAATTCTGTCCATACTGGAAAAAAACAACGGAATTAATATTGCTGCTGCATTTTTCATTCTTTTTAGAAGACCTACTTTTTTGGACATATCAATTCCCCTGGCCTGCTGCGCCTGAGAAATTATTGTATAATCCCTCTGCATGTCTGGAATATACCTCAGCGTTATGGCCACTGCATAACTGATTTTATAGCTTATGCCTATTTTATTCAATGAAGCGGCAAATTCACTTGGATTTGTAGTCAAAATAAACAACAGGGCTATGGGAATTATTGTAAAATACTTCAGTGCCACATTCAACTCATAAAAAAGCTGCTGGGCTGTTATATTATATCTTCCTGCAATATGTAAAAGCTGTGTTCTGCTGTTGTAAATTTTCACTCCCTCCTCAGGAGAGAATAAATAAATTGCAATAAGGTTGATACATAAAAAAATCAAAATTAGCTTCAATACAAATGCTACATCTGCAAAATCCGCTTTTGATACTTTAAATACAATTAAACTTACTACAAACATAAACATCAGAAGGCGGGTATCGTAAGTAATCATACAGGTCAATGACCAAACCAGTAAATACAGTAGTTTGGTGGTTCCGCTAAGATTGTGAATAATACTCCCTGTATCCTTATAGGTTAGCATTCGTCCCATTTACTCTTACCCTCCTGTCATAATCAATAAAATGTTGAACAAAGGCCTGTGAGTCGCTTATTCCGGATCTCAAAGCCAACTCGTACAGTGAAGTCCTTTTCAAGCTTGCCCTATTTATTATTTCATCATTTGTCAGAATTGAAGCAGGAACAGCATCAGCAATTACCCTGCCTTCTGACATAACCAGACATCGTCCGGTATATTCCAGAAGCAGATGCATATCATGGGTAATCATCACTATGGTAGTACCCTTCTTTGTGTTCAGCTCAAGCAGAAATTCCATAAATTCAGTGTAATGCCTGAAATCCTGGCCTGCCGTCGGTTCATCAAGAATAATTATCTGCGGCTCCAGAACAAGAATTGATGCTATGGTTACCCGTTTCTTCTGACCATAGCTCAAGGCAGAAACGGGCCAGTTCCTGTACTCAAAAAGTCCACAGATTTTCAATGTTTCCAAAACCTTGTCATTGATTTCATTCCTGTTCCAGCCCCTGGTTATCAACCCTAAAGCTACTTCATCAAAAATCATGGGCTTGGATATCATGTGGTTGGGATTCTGCATAACAAGACCTATTTTTTGTGCCCTTTCAGCAATACTGTCATCATCAATACATTTACCATTTAACAATATTGTTCCAGTGGTTTGCTTTTCAAATCCACATATTACTTTAGATAGTGTGGACTTTCCTGCCCCATTCTGTCCCACTAGTCCCACCATCTCACCTTTGTTAATAGAAATATTGATGTCTGAAATCACGGACTTATTCTGGTCATACCCAAAGCAAATATTTTTTAGTTCCAATTGCTTTAAACTCTGAGTTTCAACCGATTCAGCGGTCTTTCTCTCAAACCAGCTGACAAGGGGTTTTTTTAATTCATTCAAATCTATTGAATTGATATTCTCCGGATGAATTGACGGAGTGATCTTTCCACCTGCATATTTTAGTGCAGTTATGTATAAAGGTTCACGTATTCCCGCTGATTTCAGAATATCTGAAGAAAGCAGCTCAGAGGGCTTTTGATCGGCAATTATTTTCCCTTCATCCATGACAATGATTCTGTCAACACTGCAGTGCAGTACATCTTCAAGTCTATGTTCAACAATCAGTATGGTTGATTTAGACTCCTTATGTATTTTGTCTATTAGCTCCATGGCATATTTTCCAGTTGCAGGATCAAGGTTTGCCAAAGGCTCGTCAAACAGCAAAATGTCAACCTTGTCAACAAGAACTCCTCCAAGAGATACCCTCTGTTTCTGTCCACCAGATAAAGCCTGAGGAGAATGCCCCTTAAAACCAGACAATTCAACAACCTGTAAAGTATCCTCCACCCTTCTCAGCATTTCATCCTGCTCAACACAGTCGTTCTCCATTGAAAAAGCTATATCCTCAGCCACAGTAAGGCCAACAAACTGCCCATCGGTGTCCTGGAGAACGGTTCCAACAAGTTTAGATAACCCAAATATTCCAAGTTCAGAAGGGTTTTGTCCTTTTATTCTTAATTTTCCTGATATTTCCCCCGAATAAGAAAAAGGCACCAGCCCATTGATACAGTTTGCCAGTGTCGACTTGCCGGAGCCTGAAGGTCCCACTATCAGTACCTTTTCTCCTTCATATATTGTTAAATTTATATTTGACAAAGAAGGTAACTTCTGTACTCTGTACTTAAATGAAAAGTCTATAAATTCAATAATTGGTTTACTCATAGTTCCTCTGTGTGAAAAAGTGGTTGCTGAAAACAACCACTTTTATGTTTTAGTTGATTATAATGTAAATATATCGCTAAGGCATATAATTTATATTCACTTCATAATTTAGACTATATAATTAAGATTCCTTTTCCAGACTTGAACTGCCTGTACGTATTCTGGAATAAGCAAAAGCAAGAATTGTACCCACAATCAGGGTTACAGCACCGTTTGCTGCAAAAGCAGTCATTCCCTGCACAAATACTTTGTCTGAGGGTTCAGCATAAATAAGTATGTCAAGTACAGGTGCAACCAGTAACCATGCAAGAGCATTTGCTAAAAACTGATTTATGTTAAATATCAGAGCTTGCTTACTTCCAAAGCCTCCATCGGATATCCTTAACTTTTTAAAGGTCAGACCTACAAGAGCACCATATACTCCATCGGCAATTACCCAACTCCACCAGATACCGCCATAAAAAGCTGCATCACCAATTGTGTGCGAAATTAATCCGGTGAACAAACCTGCTACCGGCCCAAAGATGGCTCCAATTAATCCAATGATCGCAGCATTGAACTGAAGTCTTGTATTGGGAATAAAGCCTACAGGAATACTAACCTGATATATAGCAACAACCAAAGCAGCTCCAATACCTATTGCAACAATAGTTTTAATTGGAAGACCCCGTTTCTTAGTACTTAAATCACTCATATATACACCCCTTCAATAATATTTGGATTATGGTTTGCAGTGCACTTATGAATGTCTTCCTTAAACTGAACAAAACACATTACCAATAACCATAATAAAAATATCATATGTACTTACCTATTTCAACAGTAATTAATAAATATTATTACAGGGTAATATTTTGAGTGTAAATAAATAGGTCAACAGATTTGAAACTTCTTAATAATGCTTGTCCCCGCCAAAAAGTCCGCCTAATATTCCTCCGCCAATACTTCCTATGCCGGACTGCTGTTCTCTGTGTCTTGATCCTGCAGAAGTCAGTCTGTCTGCCAGTCTTGAGAGAGGCAAGCTCTGCAGGTATACTATTCCTGGTCCGGTCAGTTTGGCCAGAAACAAGCCCTCTCCGCCAAACAAAGCATTCTTAAAGCCGCCCACAAATTGAATATCATAATCAACACTGGGCGAAAATGCTACCAGGCAGCCGGTATCAACCTTTAGTGTCTCACCGGGAATGAGATTCTTCTGAATTATTGTTCCTCCTGAATGTACAAAAGCCAGGCCGTTTCCCACGAGCTTTTGCAGGATGAAACCTTCACCACCAAAGAACCCCGCACCAAGCCTTTTTGTGAAAGCTATTTCTACATCTACGCCATTTGCCGCACATAGAAAGGAATCTTTCTGACAAAGAAAGCTCCCGCCTACACTGGACAGATCTATAGGTATTATTTTTCCTGGGTATGGGGCTGAAAATGCCATACGCTTTTTTGCAGAACCAGAATTATAAAAGGTGGTAATAAAGAAACTCTCGCCTGTAAGCATTCTTTTAAAACCTTTAAATGCACCTCCGTCGGTGGTTGTCTGCATCACTATGCCGTCTTCCATATACATCATAGCTCCTGCTTCAGCTCTCACGCCTTCATTTGGATCCAGTTCCACCTCCACAATCTGCATATCATCCCCGATGATCCTGTAATCAATAACGTCTGCCATAATTGACCTCCTGTAATATGATATAATTTAACAGCCGAAAATGTCAGGCCTTTAAATACTTGTCACAGTAATATTATATAATACGTAAAATAGATATAACAGTCTGTTTTTACTTATTTTTACAAATTACTGTTTGTCTGAACCATTTTTTATAGGGTTCTGCATATTTTGCAGCTAAAAGTATAGCCTCAAGCATACTTATCTCACTGGCAATACCCTTTCCTGCAATATCGTAGGCAGTTCCGTGATCCACCGATGTTCTGAGAAACGGCAGCCCCAGGGTAATAGCTATTGTTCTTTCAAAATCCAGAGTTTTTGTGGCAATATGTCCCTGATCATGGTAGAGTGACAGCACCGAATTATACTTACCTGATAACGCCAGATGGAACACCGAATCTGCACCTATCGGACCTTCTACGTTGTATCCCCTCTTTCGGGCCTCCTGGACGGCAGGAGCAATTTCCTCCATATCCTCTGTTCCAAAAAGACCTCCGTCTCCACTATGGGGATTCAAGCCCGCCACTGCCATAGTCCCTTCGGTGATACCCAGGCTTTTCAGGGCTTCGGTGCATCTGGATATATAATCTAATAATCTTTGTCGAGTTACCATATCACAGGCTTTTCTCAATGAAACATGCCTGGTGAGGAAGAACACTCTCATTCCCCTCACCTCAAACATGGTCAGAGGATCTTCGGTGTTTGTAAGGCCGGCTAATATTTCTGTATGCCCTATAAAATCTACATTTCCAGCCCTCAATGCCAGCTTGTTTATCGGAGTAGTGGCAATTGCTGTAAGCTGTCCATTTTTCGCCAGCTCAACCGACTTTTTAATATAATCATATGAGGCAATTCCATTCTGTGGCTGTACATTGCCCAGCTTTAACTTTTGAAGGTCAATATTATCCAAATCTACAACATTAATTATTCCTTCAGCATATTGGCTTTCACTGATTTCTTCAACAGCTTTAACCTCCGAATCCATGCAGCATACATCTGCCGCTCTCTTTATCACTTTGACATCTCCTATTACAACGGGTCGGCAGACATTATATATATCTTTATGGGATAGTGCTTTAACTATTATTTCCGGACCGATTCCGGCGGGGTCTCCCATGGGAATACCTATTATTGGCTTTGTCATAAATCCCTCCATTTAATTACGTGATTCTGTATTCATTATATCAGTAAAAAAAATATATAAAAAGAAAAGCTGCAGTCTCACAATAAACAAGACTATCAGCTCCAGGCCCTTACCAGACCCTTATTGGATATCTGGAATCATGTAAGGAATTTTCAGATAATCAAGGCTACAACCATTGCAGATAAAAATGTTCTTTTTATCTCCGCTTGTTCCTTAATAACATATCAAAAAGAACAGTAGAAAAATATCCATCAGGTATATATAGTTTTTTTATCAGTGTAGTCAAAGAAAAAGGGGGCAATCACCATGATTACCACCCTTTTTCTTTTCTCCTGGTTTCCTCCGGCATTCAATCAAGCAGACTCAAACCTGGTTTTCATTCCCTTTTCTATCCTCTTGGTTTCTTACAATTTCCAACTTCCTACCTCTGGCCTCTAACTTCCTTATTTTAAATTCTAACTTTCAACGCTGGCCTTTATTTCTTAACTGTCGCCCTACTCATCATAAGATAGGACAAGCCTACAGTTACAATAGAGATTACAGATAATGAAACTACTGGAATACATGGATTTGATACTGCAGTAGATGGATCTATGAATTTAATTCCTGCAAGAAATATAATTGTGTCACTGATAAATTGTGTTAATTTCCCATCCATAATTTTTAAATCGATTATTGGAAACACTATAATAAACCACACCGAGACACCAACAGAAATAGCTATTTTAGCTGCTCTGTTCATATAGTAGTAAAAATTTGATATCAAATAACCGATAAGAAATGTTGCAATATATAGTAATACACTCCATATGAAATTAGTAATAATGCCTAAAGGAGTAGGCATTCGACGTAACCATCCATCGTATATTACTTCAAATATGGGATGGTACGGAACAAACTGCTGCAATAATTTAAAATATGTAATATCAATAGCAGATATTATACACGAAACTAAAAGTGAACTTACTAAAAACCCTTTAAATTGAACTTTTCTCGGTACGTTGTTTACAGATAGAAACAGAAAATCTTCTTTAAAAGAATTGAGGCCTAAAATAAACAGGAAAATTACAGATGCAATTTCACATCCTGTAAAATTAAAATATTTGTCATCTATAAGAAAATTATATGAGAAAATCATAAAGATGATTAATCCTATATGACTAAGTAAAAAACAAAAACACTGAATTTAAAACTTGAAAATCTATATTTTATCACTGATTTTAATTTCATATTCATTCCCTCTCCAATCCTTAATTAGTCAGACGAATAAACATCTTTTGCAGGTTAAGCCCTGATATTTTAAGTCCCTCAGGTAAATTGCTCCTTTCAGGCTTTTCAAGGATATAAGCAGTTTTTAAGCCTCCCAGGGTATCTACTCCAATTACATTTTTACCCTTGATATAGTTATCAACCAATGAAGAGGTTCCTGAAACGGTATAGCCCTGTGATAACACATTTTCTACAGAATCCTGCATTATCACTCTACCTTCCTTAATAACAATCACATTTTCGATTAATTCAGCAATCTCTTCTATAAGATGTGTAGATATTACTATTGTTCTGGGGTGGTCGCTGTAACTCTGGATTAGCTCTTTATAGAATAATTCTCTGTGATTTGCATCCAGTCCCAAAACCGGTTCATCCAATAGGATTAGAGGTGCATTACAGGAAAGAGCAATAATTATCTTAAAAATGGACTTATAACCGGTTGATAAAGATTTGATTTTTTTATTTATATTAAGATCGAATTTAGCACATAGGTCAGTGGCATACTCATAGTCAAAATCGGTATAAAATTCTCCTGTCCACTTTAAAGCCTTTTTTACTGTCATTTGCTCTGGGTAATAGTCAGCCTCACTCATAAAATAAATTTTTGAGAGGGCAGCCTCATTACCGGAAATCTTTTCACCTTCCAGCAAAATCTCCCCAAATGTAGGAAAAATTCTGTCGGTAATAAGATTCAGCAAAGTAGTTTTACCTGCCCCTGCCTAAAAGGCCGTATATCTTGTCTTTCTCCAGTGATATGGAAACATTATTCAGCGCAGTTGTATCTCCAAAATTTTTAGTAATATTTTTAATTTCCAGATAACTCATTAGTCAAACCCTCTTTCCAACATTTTTAATATATCATCCTTAGAGATATTTAATTTTTTTGCTTCAGATACAAGTGACACAATAAAAGTTTCAAAAAACGTTTCTTTTCTTTTTTCAAGAATCTTTTCCTTTGCACCTGTTGATACAAACATACCTAATCCCCTTTTCTTATAAACTATCCCATCATCCACTAATATGTTTATGCCCTTCAATGCTGTAGCCGGATTAATCTTATAACCTAATGATATCTCGGTTGTGGAAGGAATCTGGGTTTCTTCCTCATAAGCTCCTGAAAGGATTGCATCCTCAATCTCTTCAGCCAATTGAAGATAGATAGGTTTCTCGGAATTAAAATCTAAATTCAAAATATCACCACCTGATACTGTTTATTTAGTTTGTTGGTTAATTACTCATGTAACTAACTATGCAACTAATTAAGTATTCTGTCAATGCTTTTTTTGTCATACATTACCTGCGCAGCCATTATTTAATTTAAAAATACGTGTAAGCATACTTTTATTACTTAAAATCCGTATATACTATAAGTGAGAAATTTAACCCTATGAAATAACAATTAAAAGTGAGATTATGAAGTAAATTATGAATAGTTATGGAACATAAAATACGGTTTCTACCCTGTGAGAGGAGACATCTATGCCAAACCTTGTTACCCATTATTTATGTGGGTTAGATGCAGTTAAAAACCTTGAAGTTTCTGACTGCAGGCAGCTTATAAACAAATATCACAATGTATTTAATCTAGGTCTTCAGGGGCCTGACATTCTTTTCTATTATGAAGTCTGGCCCTGGTCCTCTAAAAGTCTGGATAAAAATATTGGTGAGATTATGCATATATCTAAAGTAAATAAAATGTTTGGAGCCTTCATAGATTATATAATCCAGAAAAATGGAGATGAAAAAAATATCCTGACAGTATATTTGATGGGATTCATATGCCATAATATTATGGACAGCATAGCACACCCATACATTTTTTACAGATCTGGTTTTAACACTCCCAAATTTAATAATGAAAATCTGTTTTTATACTATCATCGAAGATTCGAAACTTCGGTTGATGTATTGCTGTGCCAAGATTTCCTTAACAAAAAAATATATGAATTGAATATCGATAATTTGATTAAGGTCAATGATACTGAACTAAATCTAATAAGCGAACTGTACCGAAATGCTGTTAAACTGGTATTTAATTATGATATCAGTAAGAAAAAATTCATAAGGGCAGTAAAGGAAATGCAGCTGATTGAAAAACTTCTGAAAGATCCAAAAGGCTGGAAGAAAAAGCTGATAGGCTTTATTGACAATATAATTTATGGTTTTCCCCTGTTCTCAAGTCTAATTTTTCCCCTTGAGCTAAAGGATGGACTGGATTATCTAAACCTTTCAAATCGTGAATGGAGTATGCCTCATGATGAAACAATTAAAAGCTCCAAATCCTTTTTGGACCTGTTCTACGAAGCATCAGAGAAAACTGGTCGTTTATGTGACAAATTATACTGTACTTTATACCAAAACAACCCATGTGTTTCATATGTACTGGAACTCTTAGGCAATAATTCCTATATATCTGGTATTGATTGTGACAGGCAGGCTGTGTTTAAATACAGCGATATAATCTTCTCATGATAATTTGAAATAAATCAAAACCATTTTAATTATAAAACAAAAAGAATTATAAAACGGAAGTATGCAGCAACCCCAGTTTTATAATTCTTTTTATAATCTAAATTAAATATTCATTGACTACTATATTAATTTATCTGGTTATTTATGAGCAGTTAAATTAACTCTATATTTTCTGTTAAATTGATAAAATATTACTCATTCTTAATAAATCCTGATCAATATCTTTTTTCATTGAAAGGGCTTCATCTATATCAATGTCAATTATTTTAGAATCCTTAACTGAAATTACTCTGTTATAGACACCATCTTTCAGCAATTCAACTGCTTTAACACCCATGGCACTTGCCATAACTCTGTCTTGAATGGTCGGACTTCCGCCTCTTTGTATATATCCTAATACAGTACCTCTTGTTTCTATACCGGTAAGGTCTTCAATTTTTCTGGCCAGCTCCATTGCTCCGCCAATTTTCTCAGATATACCTTCTGCGAGTATTATAATGTAGTTTTTCTTACCGTTGTTTCTTCCCTGTATAATTTTTCTAATAATATCCTTATCAAAGTCAAATTCCTTTTCAGGCAGCAATATTACTTCGGCTCCTCCTGCAATTCCAACATTTAATGCTATGTGTCCTGCCCGTCTGCCCATTACTTCCAAAACACTACACCTTTCATGGGAATATGCAGTGTCTCTTATTTTATCAAGTGCATCCTGAACTGTATTCATAGCAGTATCATAACCGATTGTATAGTCAGTGCTTGCAATATCGTTGTCTATGGTGCCTGGCAGACCCATTACCTTCATGCCGAATTTACTGAAATCCCTGGCTCCTCTATAGGATCCGTCTCCTCCTATTACAACAAGTGCATCCATACCGAATGCTCTTGATATAGACATTGCTTTCTGCATTCCTTCTTCGGTTGTAAATGCTTTACATCTGGCTGTCTGGAGTATAGTTCCTCCCCGATGGATTATATCTGATACATCTCTTGCAGTCATTTCTGATATATCACCTGTTATCAGCCCGTTATATCCTTTCCTGATTCCCAGCATTTTAAATCCATAGTAAATACCTGTTCTTACTACCGCACGAATAGCCGCATTCATACCTGGTGCATCTCCACCGCTAGTAAGTACACCGATTGTTTTTATGTCACTCATACGAACCCTCCCTAAGACCGTAATAAAACCTTTAGCATTTAGAATCTTTAAATTTATCCGTTTATGGTCTTCTCCATTGAAGCAACACTAAACCGAAAAAAATATATATTAAGTTAAAAGGAACAACGATAAAAACCCAATTTAATTTATTATAAACCAATCCACACCCATAAAACAATATAAAACAATATAAAATATGCCAGTTTTTACCTGCATTTTTTTATTAAAATTGCATTCAGCCAAAGGTCTATATTTCCTTATCAATGGCCATTCCGATTTTATCTCCTGCAAGTACCTTTGTTTCAAATCCATCAGCCGTTTGCTCGAGAATATCCTTATCTAATATAATGGTATCCTTTTTAAAGAATAAAAGCACAGTTGACCCCCCAAATTTAAAATATCCCTTTTCGTCGCCTCTCTCAACTCTTGTATCAGGTATATAGGTTTGAATAATTGAGCCTACAGATGTAGCTCCAACTTCTATATATAGCACCTCACCAAAATTATCAGTCCGAAAAAGGCTGTACTCTCTCTTATTTCTGCAAAAAAGAGCAGGTATTTTTCTAAGTGCTACAGGATTTACAGAATAATATTCTCCTTTTACCCTGACAGACGCACTGCAGCTTCCGCTGTCAAAAAAGTGAAATCTGTGATAATCAACGGGGCAAAGTCTTAATATTACGTAGGTTCCACCATCATATTCCTTTGCTAAATCTGAGTTTTGAAGCAATTCCGCCAGACTGTAGTTCATACCTTTTACTTGAATCAAATTATTTATATCAATATTGGACCAGGCTTGAAGACGACCGTCACCTGGGGAGAGAAGATATTTTGCCGGTTTATCAAAAGATCTTGCTGATTTCTTAAGCTTTCTTGCAAAAAAGTCATTAAAGCATTTAAAATCCTCAATCCTATTTGCACATTCGCTCATATCAATTCCAAATTTTTTTATAAAACCAGGAATACTCTTTTTACTTAATCCTGTGTCGCAAAAAAAGCCGGTGAGGGCAGAATATATTTTTCGTTTAACCAGCAGTTCAAGCCCAAGCTTTCCGGCCCCAGTGTTATACAATGCATTCAAAAGGCTTCCTCCGGCCACCTTTTCTTCTTCATATTTACCTGTTTTGCGATTATATATCTTTATCATTTTGTCTCCATTCCAATTATATTAACCTCAAGCCTTCACAGCTTTTTTTAATTTTTACCGGTATTTTAATAAAATGATATTAAACAAACAAGGGGTTGTCAAATTATTATAGGCAGAACATAATTATATTCTGACTACTCATTAATATTTTAACTACACATTTATAATAATTAATAATTTAACTACATATTTATGATTTGACCACTCAGTACTTTTTCTTCAGGATTATACAAAGTAAAAAATGCCACTGCCCTGTAATATACAAGACAATGGCATTTTATCATCAAAGGAGCGATTATTTTAATTCAAAAGTTACCGAAACCTTGGCACTTACTTTTATTTGTCCTGGAGAAAAATCCTCATTGTTTTCATTTTGAACCCCCGAAGACTGGGAATTTATAACTGAGTTGGAAAGTGGGCCTGACCAGTTTGCAGCTGGATAATATGAGCTCCATGGACTATAATAGAAATACGTGTCCTCCTGGATCTCCTGAATCAACTTTGCTTTCCCTACAGTTTGACCTAATTCTTTTGCCATGGCAGACGCTTTTTCTTTAGCAGCACTGATAGCAAGCTTTCTTGCCTCATCTTTATACTTTCTCAATTGAGAAGTCTTAAACTGTACATTTTGAATATTGTTTACTCCAGCCTCAATGAGTTTTGTGAGCAGTTCATCAAATTTTCCCAGTTCCTTCAGGGTAATAGCAAGACCCCTGTGAACAATGTAACCCTGCAAAACGCTTTCTCCGCCGTTTTTATAAGTATATCTTGGATTAACATTTATATAATCGGTCACAACATACTTGGGGTCTATTTTAAACTCATTTGTAATATCTTTTATTTTTTTTATTACACTGTCATTTTCTGATTTAGCCTTGGTTATATCCTTATTTTCAGTTTCCACTGACAACGAAATAACGGCCTCATCGGGCATAACCATTACATCTGCACTCCCGGTAACAGAAATTGTACTGATATTGTCCTGAGACTGTGATACTTTCAAATCACCTTCTGCAAAGCACGTGGCTGTAAATGTAAAAACTGTCAGTAATAACACTGCAAAAAAAGATACTATTTTAGATTTTTCAGTAAATCTCATTTTTTAACCTCCTTCAATAGATCCATTTTAATCTTTCGTCAATATATTACTCACCAGACTACTGTAATAGTTTATGACTACAGACTATCACAGTAGTCTATAATTGTCAAGAAGTATTAGGAAATTAATGATAATTTTAATGATAGAACGAATCACTTAAATCTCATTGATGACAGAAGTTATTCTATTTATTAAGTATGGAATGGTTGAATCAGTTTTTTTGCATTGCTCTGTTACCTGTGGTTCTTAACCACTATTTAAGCTTTTTTATGCACACGATCCAAAACAGGCTTTTCAATGAATTTATAGGACAGAGCTGAAACAATATAAGACACTACAAGCACTGCGGAGCATATTATAGCCCACTGCCTGATATCTGCAATCCCCATATAATCCTTATAAGCCTTTATCCATAGCGTTGAAATCAGGAACATTATAAAGTAATGCCAGATATACAGCCCAAAGGAAACTTTGGCAGTATATCTGAAAAATCTATTGTCAAGGATATTTCCAAACCATTTTGATTGTGGAGTTACAGTTAAAACACCACCTATCAGCAGAGCATATGTCGGAAAATAATAGGGCTGGTTTTGGAAACTGAAGCTAAACTCGGGAAGGCCTCTCATTTTCCATAACAATACAACAGATCCAGTGAAGCATAATACACCTATAAAATCAAAAACTCCTGTTTTTTTCAGTGTCTTAATTCTTTCAGTTTCAAAATTCAGTATTGTTGAAATACCTGCTGCAATAATTCCTACCGAAAAGTGCCCAAAGAAGCCTATCGGATTATAATTTGGCATCCAATATTTTGCTCCGCCAATACTTCCGAAATCCCAACCACGTCTTATATTGTCGGGAGTGAAAAAAATATGTACCAACTGATTTAATCCAATAACGACAACAAATACACCACACCAGTAAAGGAGTGCTTTTCTAAAAGATCTCTTCTTTCCAGTGATTTTAAAAAGACCATACATAAATGCAGGCATAAGAAAATAGCAGAACACTTCAAAGCTGATAGACCAAAAGGGTGAGTTGATTTCATTTGGGAAAAATGTTACATAGTGAAATCCCGCTGTAAACGTTAATCCTGTAATTGCTCTTATCATTGTATGCTCACTTGGTATGTTAAATAAAAGTACAACCAGGGTACATATCAGAAAAGACACATAATATCCCGGTATGATTCGTGCAGCACGTCTTACTGCGTACTGTTTGATACTGGGGAAAGTGCCTCCCCCAATATACTGTTTCCAAAAAGGATACGAGAGCAGAAATCCACTAAGTACAAAAAATACGCTTACACCAGAATTGCCCAAAAGAAAATAGCTCTGCAGCTCCTGAACAGGACGTGGCTGAAGATACATGGCAAGCTTTTGGGCAAAGTGATGAAATATAACACTGAGACATGCTATAGCTCTAATACCGTCAGCTCCTGCCAGTAATGTAGTATTACTTTTTTTTACACCTGCTCGGTCAAGTGAGGTGTTTTGAGAAAGAGTTTTAACTTTTTCCATGTATATGTCCATTTGTCATATATTGCATAAAACACATATGGCAGAAGTTGCATATAGCAAAAATGAAATGGACTCTGTCCCCCTTTGATATCATTTCGGTTTCTTGCAAGCTTATTTCAAATATGAAACTATTAAGGTATATTGTACCATTATTCTAATACTTAGTATATTGGATAAAAGTTAAACTCCTATAATTTTTTAAATCATTTAAATCCATTTTTAGATAAATTGTATCAAATTGCCACTAATCTCACATATGCTGTCACACATAATGTTTAAACCAAAAAGTAATTTTGCAGAGGTCTTATCGGAGAAACCCAATAAGACCTCTGCAAATTACATGCTTCACTTGTTATTTACGTTATTCTCACTTGTAGTTTTGTTTGTTCTGTTATGGTCACATTTCGGTTGGTTATATATATTACATATGATACTTCCATCTATTACACTATAACACCATCTCTCACATTTATAACCCTGTTACTGTAGCTTGCCGCCTCTGCAGAGTGGGTAACCATTATTATTGTTTTTTTATTCTCATGATTAATCTCGTGCAGAAGCTGCATAATTTCGTTACCTGTTTTGCTGTCCAGGTTTCCTGTGGGCTCATCAGCAAAGAGGATATCAGGGTTGTTAATTAGCGCTCTGGCAATAGCAACTCTTTGCTGCTGCCCTCCTGATAACTCTCTTGGAGTATATTTTCTTCTATGCTTGAGGCCAACAAGCTCCAGCATATCATTTAGCTGCTTTTTATAGTCTTTTATAGAGTTTCCATCAAGCAGAACAGGTAAGAGAATATTTTCCTCAACATTCAGATTGGGAATTAAATTGTAAAACTGAAAAACAAAACCGATATTTCTTCTTCGCATTATACTTCGTTCCTTGTCTTCAAACTTTGATATATCTCTGCCATTCATCAAAACTCTTCCTGTGGTAGGATTGTCTAAACCTCCCAGAATATATAGGAGTGTGCTTTTCCCGGAGCCTGAGGGCCCCATAATTGAAACAAATTCTCCCTTTTGAACCTCAATAGAAATATTCTTTAATACTTTTGTTACCTCATTCCCCATTATATATTCCTTTATCAGATTTTTTCCTTCTATAGCATATTGGCCTTTAAACTGACTCATATATATCCTCCCGATTATGTTATATTTTTATTTCCTCCACAATCTTCATCTTATATCCTTTTAAAATAGGAACAATTGAACCGATTAATGTAATAACAATTCCCATAATTCCAGCAGTTATAAATTCAGAAGCATTTATTTCAGGCTTTATAGAAATTCTCGGACCGGCTACAAGGAATATAGTATTTAATTCAATATATGATACTGCTATCCCCACTGCAGCACCTATTAAACCGGCAGTAAACCCCTCAACCAAAGTTATCTTGATATTTTGACCATTACTTAATCCCACCGATTTGTACATTGCAATAACTCGCCTCTTTTGTATGTAGTTAATCAGCAGATTATTTATAATACCCACGGCAGCAAGAATAAGTACAAAAAATGACAGCTTTTCCATAGGGCTGAGGAATGCATCAATAACTCCGAAAGCATCTGCATAGAATTCTTCTATGGTCCGGCTCCAATTTGGTTTGCTTCCAAAAAGATTCCTTATTTGAATTACTGCAGCCTCGGGGTCATCTGCCTTAAATGCCAATAAACTATAATTTTTTACTCCAAAATCCTTTATTGCATATTCTGAAGGAATAAAAGCTGATGCATTGTCTGCCCTCGATTTAAAACTTCCAAGAATTTGATATTTATAAACCTTGTCACCCCAAGAGAGATTAATTGTACTTCCAATTTTAAGTCCTTGTTTTCTTACTAAATCATTACTTAAAAGTATATGTCTTGTCTGGTTAAAGGATTTTTCAATCTGTTCACGGATGTTGTCACTTTCATAGGTTATTCCCAACATCTCATTAAACAGGCTGATATCCTCAATAGCCTCCACACGACTCAAAGGCACCCCTTCCAAAAGAATACTCCCATTAAATGCGTAGATAGGAGATACTTTTTTGATACCTCTGATATTTTCTACCTTTTGTACAAAAGCCTTATCCATACTTCCATCAGCAAACCCATTCAGGCTTGCACCTGAAAAAACATCACCTACATAGGTTCTTGTAAAGCTGCAGACAATATTGATGGTTATTACTGAAGATATACTTATAAGTAACAGGACAATATTCTGGCTGATATTTTTATTCCTTTTTATATTACGAGCTGCCAGTAAGCCTTCATTACCAATAAGTCTTCCATATGCCGGTTCAAGTACCGAAGCTACACCTGTGACCATAAATGGTATTACAACGATAGCTGCTGCTATAACTCCCACCAACGATGCCCCTCCTAAAAAGAACTGTAAATTTCCTGAGGTAATTCGGGGCAAAATAATGGATACAACCAGGATAATAACACTGAAAAATAATTTAGCCCTATTTGATACTTCTTTTTGCTCCACAGTTCCAAGCACTACTTCCTTTACCGGAAGCTTGCTGGCACTTCTGACTGGAATATAAGCACTGAGAACTGATACAATAATTGCTACAGCACAGGACACAACAATATTTAGAGGAGAAATCACCATTGGTATTTCAATGCCATGGAATAAGGAATTGCCCAATCCTTTAAGAAGCAGTTTTAAAACCACAAAACTGACAGGTATTCCGAACAGTCCTCCCAATGCTCCATACATCATACTTTCCATAATCAGGATTCCAGTCATAGCTTTTTCTGTGGCGCCTATACTCCGAAAAGTTCCTATAACCGGCAGTCTTTCAGTAGTGATGACCTTATAGCTGCTGTAAATTATAAACACACTCATGATTAATGCAAAAAAACTTATTAAAAAGCATGGAATGGATTTCTCTCGGGCATCTGCCTCAACCTGTTTTTCATCTACGACTTTAGTAACACGGTATTTATTTTTTGATGCTTCAGCTGACAGTTTTGACTTTAGAATTTCTGGATCTGTATCATCTGCCGGTTCTATTAATATTTCACTGTATCCTTGCTGAAGGTTTAATATTTCTCTAATGGCTTCCAATGGCACCAGTGCATTAAACCCTCTGGTATGACGTAAAAATACAGTATCATATGCAGCAATGGCGGCCACCTGGAACTCAACAGATTTTTCTCCTATCTGCAGCCTGATATTGTCTCCATCTTTAATATTATATTTAGCTGTAAATTTCTGAGGCAGTACTACCTTATAGCCTGAAAAATTTTGTATTTCTCTGCCGTCCACCAGTCTGGGCTTATTAATCTGGTTCAGTTCATTCAAATCTGCAGCAATAATATCGAAATTCTCATAATACCCCTTGTATGATATAGTTAGCAACTAAATCATACATTCCTTTCTAAAGATTTACG
>ENA-UPAD01000988-UPAD01000988.1-bioreactor-metagenome-genome-assembly--contig:-NODE-988-length-34232-cov-6.387337_pt1 | contig 34232 bp, 27 predicted proteins | sample MGYA00238179_ERZ772710 | MGnify/ENA primary metagenome ERZ772710 (study PRJEB29004, sample SAMN07631245) | bioreactor metagenome | isolation source: Switchgrass digestor | place: USA: Dartmouth...
GGAGCTTCAGGCGCCGCCTTGCCTCTCTCCCCGCGCCGGATGCGCTTAATAAAGCTTTTTGCGCATATCGGGCCGCGCCGATGCCATCCGGCAGGCGGCGGCCGCAGTTTAAACGAAAAATAGGCGCAAAATTTGGGATGTACATATTCCATAGCCTTTGCGTTTATAATCCTGTTGTGTTACAATAGCAAAGGAAATTCTAGCAATTTCAACAATTTCTGGGAGGGTGTAACAAATGAAGCAGCTTGAGGGCAAGGTTGCCATAATTACCGGTTCGACTTCCGGCATGGGCCGGGACACGGCGTACCGTTTCGCGGAAGAAGGCGCGAAAGTCGTCGTCACCGGGCGAAGCGAAGAGCGCGCGAAGGCCGTCGTCGAAAAAATCAAGGCGTCCGGCGGCGAAGCGGTGTACGTCACAGCCGACATGTCCGATCTCTCCAGCGCGCAAAAGATCTTCGACGCCGCGATGAACGCGTACGGTACGGTGGACATCCTGATCAACAACGCCGGCCAGCTGAGCCTGACGCATTTCCTGGAACTCACCTTGGAGGAGTGGACGCGGATTCTCAACGTCAACCTCACGATGGCCTTCCTGCTCGGGCAGCTGTGCGCGAAAGTCATGAAGGAGAAAGGCAAGGGCCACATCATCAACATCGCCTCCATCGCCGGCACGTCCGCCCGCTGGGGCGCCACGGCCTACTGCACGTCGAAGCACGCCATGGTCGGCCTCACGAAGGCAATGGCGCGCGAGCTCGGGCCGGAGATTCACGTCAACGGCATCCTGCCGGGCGCCATCCACACCGCCATGCTCGACTCCGTCGGCGGCGAGGCGGCCGTCGGCGGCATGATTGAGATGTCGCCGCTCAAGCGCATCGGCCAGGGAAGCGAGATCGCGTCCGCCTGCCTCTTCCTCGCGACGGACGAGTCCTCCTTCATCACCGGCCAGCTCATCCGGGTAGACGGCGGCGTCGACTGCTGACCGCGCCCGACTTTTCAGGACAACTGCGAGTAAGCCGCCTGCGTGACGCTCGCGCAGGCGGCTTTTTATGAAACCGTATTCCCAGCATACAGGAGGCTTTTTGCGTGTACGAATACTACAGGAAAACCCGGCGCTGGATCATTGCCATTTACGCCATCATCATCGCGGCGATATGCCTTGGAATTCTCATCGGACCGAGACTTAAAATCATCGACGACACCCCCTCCCCAAGCGCACCGTCAGAGAGCGCGCCGGGTGCGGAGCCGACTCCAAGCGCGCCGGACGAGAGCGCGCCCGGCGGGGATTACATAGCGTCTCCCGCTCCCGCGGAAGGCGAGACGAAGCGTTATGTCTACCAGAACCTTGAGATTGAGCTAACGAACGTTCTATATGACCGGACGGAGACGATGCTCGACGACGGCGGCGGCGAGTGGCGGTACGTCGTCATCTCCTGCCGTCCCGGTGCGGCGCTGACCGTCGTGAATGCGGACATGAGCGACCCCGCCTACGCGGAAGACGGGCTTGCCCACCCGCAATGGGCCATCCTTGTCGATCCCGCGGACCCGTCGAAGAGCATCAGGCTGACGGACGGTATGGAGCCCGTCGAAATCACGCCCGAAATGCGCGGGGTATACAACCTCGAGTCGAGCCTGTACGTGTTCCGGTTTGAGCTTTCGGAGGGCGAAGGTTAAAACGCCGAGCGCCCTCCCCTGTTGTAATCAAAAGGCAATAACAAGAGGGCGCTCTGTGCACGGCCCAAAGCGCGCTTTTAGCGCATCCGCCCCGGTGCGCTTTCCTTTGGGAAATGGAGAGCGCCTCTTTTTGTGCTTCCGCTGTTTTTGGGCGGCGCGCACCCTCCCCTCCTGAAACGGGGCAATTGGCCGCCTTGCGCGCGTGCGGGGCGTTTTAGGCGGCCGTGCAGGAAAGCGCAGAGGGGCTATAAGCCGCCGGAAGGCATAATGCACTGGAAAACGCGCGGTATAAGCGCGTATTTGGAGGCTGCATCATGAATACCCTGCTTGCGAAAACCGGGTCTGTGATATGCATCGTCACGGTCGTTCTCTTTGCCGTCTTCATGCTCATCCCTTTTGATTTCGGCAGCTACGTCGTCTGCATGCTCCTCCCGATCGGATACATCCTGATGGCGGCCGGTTTCCACGCCGAATGCGGAAGCGGCCGGAAAGCCGCCGCAAGCGCCGCGCTGGTGTTTGCCGCCGTTTATGCCGCGCTTATTTTTCTTGTGTACTTCGCGCAGACGACGACCGTCCGGCTTGAGTCCCTGGATGAGCAGGCACTTTCCATACTGGACTACAAAAAAGGCGGCCTGCTTTTCAACTACGACCTTCTGGGCTACGGCATGATGGCGCTGTCGACGTTTTTTATCGGGCTGACGATTCAGGCGCGCGGCAAGGCCGACAAGTGGCTCAAAGGGCTCCTCCTCGCCCACGGCGTGTTTTTCCTGAGCTGCTTTATCCTGCCGATGACGGGCGTATTTGCCGGCCTGCAGGAGGGCGCATCCCGCGCGGGCACCGTTGCGCTTGAGTTTTGGTGCGCGTATTTTCTGGCGGTGAGCATCCTCGCCTTCCGCCACTTCGGGAAAAGCCCTGTCTGACGCGCCTATATAAAGAAGGACGGCCGCTTTCCGCGCGCGGCGCAAAAAAGCGTTAAGCGAAAGCCGCGCGCCCTTCCCTGTGGCGGCCGCTTATGCGCAACCGCGGCTTCGTGGCGTTCCGCGACGCCTGCCAAAGCGCGGCGGGCCGGCAGGCTGCGGGCTGAACACCGCCTCCATGGCGCATGGCGGCGCTTTTTGGTAAACTATGGGTACGGCTGCGCCCGCCGCGCTTTCAGGGGCGAAAAAGTGCCTTAGCGGGCAGAAATCAAACAAATCAGCCGCTGGTGGCGGGCCGCCAGCGGCTTTGGCGCGGCTATAAATTTAGCGTATTCTTTGAGTGAAGGCGTGGTTTTCTGTGCTGGAGCGGACATTCGGCGTGAAAAAACACGGCGCGGAGTATAACGAGCGCGTGGGGGCTTACGGCATCGGGTTTCGCGCGGACGGGAAAATCCCCGTCATACAGACACACCTGTTGACCGGCGAAATCGGCTGCTTCCTGCTCGGCGGGGGTCTTGACGACGGCGAAGGACACAGAGAGTGCCTCGTCCGCGAGTGCCTTGAGGAGGCGGGGCTGCGCGTCAATCCGACGGAGCTTGTCTGCAAAGGCGACTACTACCATTTCGTCGAGGCGCTGCGGTGGGACTGCCATAACATCGGGTACTTTTACCTGATGGAAATCGGCGGCTTCGTCGCGCAGCCGACGGAGCCGGACCACACGCTCGTCTGGCTCACACCGCGCGAGGCTGTGGAGCGGCTCTTTTTCCCGCACCAGGCGTGGGCCGTCGAGCAGGCGTGCCGGCTGTGCGGGATACCCTGCCCGCCCGCGCGGCTATAATGCGAAATAAGGGGCGTGTATCATGGTAGACGGCATCATGCGCACGGCGGCGGAGAAGCTCTCCTCCCTGCCGTTTGTCGAGGCGGTTGTCCTCGGCGGCTCGCGCGCGCGGGGCACCCATTCGGCCGATTCGGATATCGACATCGGCGTTTACTATCGCGCCGATTTATTTGACCTTTACGCCATAAACCGCGCCGCGGCGGAACTGGACGACGAGCGCCGGGAAAAGCTCGTCGTCCCTCCCGGGGGCTGGGGCGAGTGGGTCAACGGCGGCGGCTGGCTCGTCGTCGGCGGGTATCACGTCGACCTCATTTTGCGCGATATTCAGCGAGTGGAGCGCATCGTCGAGGAGACGGAGCGCGGCGTCGTCACCGCCCACTACCAGACCGGGCACCCGCACGGGTACATCAGCGCCATGTACCGCGGGGAACTGGCAATCTGCAAAGTCCTCTACGCTAAAGACGCGCGCTTTTTCGCGCTGAAAAGGCGCGCGGAAGAGTACCCCGCCGCCCTGCGGGACGCTTTGATTTCCTTTTTCCTGTTTGAGGCGGAGTTTTCGCTTACGATTATGCGGGCAAACGCCGCCTCGGGGGATAAGTATTACGCTGCCGGGCACCTGTTTCGCGCCGTCTCGTGCCTCAACCAGGTGCTGTTTGCCTGCAACGGAGCCTACTGCATCAACGAAAAGAAGGCCGTGATGATGATTGCGTCCTTCCCGCGAAAGCCGGAGGATTATGAAAAGAAGGTCACCCGCTTGTTTGAGTCGCTCGCCGGCTCCCTCCAGGAGTGCTCCGCACTGGCGGGCAGCCTCTTAAGCGAGGTCAAGGACATCGCCAGCGCGCTGTCGTAAATCGCCTCGCGGCACCGCCGGGGGCGTGAAAAACGCGCCGCGGGGAGCATTAGCTCCCCGCGGCTTGCTTTTTGCGGTTGTTTATGAACCCGGCTGTGTAAATGTGTAGTCTTTCTCCTGTACGGCGAAGAGCTCAAACTTATATGTGCCGGGTTCGTTGAAGGTAAACCCAATCGACATTTCGATGCCCTTAGTCACGTCTATTTTCTGGGCAATGTACCAGAAGGGATTATTGTCCTCTTTGGTGTTGCAGGCTACCGAGTTACCATTAACAGTGATCTTGACTGCACTGTCGTCGATTCTTGTCCATGTATTGTCATCACGCTTGTATGCCGTCAGTATAAATGACACATCTTTTGCCATTATAATGCCCTGAGCAGGCGAGGCAGTAAATGTGGCCGTGCTCGGCACATTTTCTGTTGCGGTTAATGTAAGCGTGTTATCTGTTTCACCATTTTTCCACTTGAGGTCAATAAGCTGGCCGTCCACAACTTGATACTTATTAGTGTCATATACCTTGACAGCATTGCCCGTGATAAGCTTTTCGGTCGGGTCATTGTCAAAGATGAACTGAACTTCATGTTGAGCATCTTCGCTGTCGCGCAGGAGGGCGATTGGTCCATTCAGTTTATCCATCTCCGCTGCGACACTTACTTTAATCGGGACATGTTTCCCATCATTAGCATCCTTGCTATAACTTTTATTGGCAACAACGGCAATCGAGAAGCCTTTCGTCGACGAGCCATTATAGTTCGGCTTTTGAGTCGGGTCAGCCACATCGCCCGTCAATGTTGTTGCGCTGTCGATTGTGACGTCTCCGGCCTTGACTTCAACGGCAGTCGCGCCTGTAATATCGGAATTAACGATTTCGATATTACAGTAACCGTTTGAAGCAACTCCAACGCCTTTCGACCGGATTTCAGCGCCGCTGATACGGATTGTCGGCGCCATGCCGCCTGTTTTCTTGATATCGCCGTCGACATGGAAAGCATGCCCGGCGGCGTACTGGTCGTCGTATGTCAGTTTGCCATAGAACTCAATTGTAACGCCGTCGGCATATTTACCGGCACGGTCAAAAACAGCTATGCCGTAGTTGGCAATTACGGTCGCATTTTTGCCAAACTTAACGTACGTCACTTCATTAACCGTCTGCTCGTTGTGACCGTAGACGACAACCGCAGCCGATGTGTCGCCTGACGTTTTCTCGATAGTACCGTTATCAATAATGAGTGAACCACTGTGAACCTCAATGGCTCTTCCGTCCGAAGTGATGGTTTTGCCATTGAGGTTGAGCTCGATGTGCTTGCCTTCGATCTTTATGAACCTTTTGTCAGAAGGCTGTTCTGGCGCGTTCTGAACATCTATGTTTTTAAGCAGCTTGATTTTAACCGGGTCGCCTTTGCTACCGCCTGTTGCCGCATCTACAGCATCCTGAAGCGTCTCAAAGTATTGAGGTTTATCACCTTCGATCATCGCAACATGTGTGTCTTCTACAACCTTAACCGTCGCCATCAGCGTGTTCGAAATCACGATCCAGTCCGCTGCCGCCGCGAGCGACGGGAGCACGAAAGCGAGCACGAGAATCACTGCCAGCACCTTGAAGAATCCCTTTTTGGCTTTATAAACCTTTTTCATGTCATAAACCCCCTATAAACTAAAGTGTTCGGCCTCTTTCTGCGGCCATGCCAAAAAGTCTGCTGCGGCCTTATTGACTGTCATACAGCCGTTTCCTTAAATCCGCTCCGCCCTCACCTCCGTATCAGGCTTTTTGCAGCTTTATATGGGACTTGTATAAGGTGTAACGCATTGGCCCGCGCCGGAAAGGCACCTTCGCTCCGGCAAAAGGCTTATGGGTTACGCCCAGGCCGCGCTTTTTGCCGCTTTGTACTTACCGCTTTCCGCGGCCTGAGCGGAGCCGAATCTAGCGCGCTATGACGCGGCACCGGATTTCAAACGCGCCGGAGACATTCGGCTTGAGCCCGATGACGAAGGCCAAAACGGCGCCCGCCTCAAAGTCCGTCAGCTCTATGTAATGCCCCTCATCAAACTGCACCGTTAGGATATCCTGCAGCGGCGTCCACACGCCGTCCGACTTCCTGTAGGCTTTCACAGCCTCGATATCGAAGCTTTCAGCGTCCACGCCCTCGCCGACGATCACCATGCGGGCGTCAAGCGCCTCGGTGACGTTTTCAACCTGCACCGCAAGATAAAACGTCTCGCCCTTGAACGCCTGGATGTTAAGGTTCTGCTGGCTGAACGCCGCGGCGCTTATATCCGCGCCGGCGTCCGCCACCTCGGCCCAGCTTAAGCGCACGGCGATGATGGGGCCAACCGGCCGGCTTATGACTTCTCCGGTATAGCCGCCTTTGCCCGTCGCCTTCACGCGAATCCACTTGCCGAAATCCGCCTCGCCGGGCCGGTATGTGCTCCCCGACGCGCCGGGAATGTCCACGAACGTCCCGCTTTCCGCGTCGGCCCGCTGCCACTGGTACGATACCTCCGCGCCGCCGGGGCTGACGCGCGCCGTGAGCGTCTGCCCGGCTTCCGCCGCGCCGGTTATCTCAACGCCGTTAAGGGCAACGCCGCCCCCTCCGCCGGGGCCGCCCCCTCCGCCGGGGCCGCCTCCGCCGCCCGGTGCGCCGCCGGACGTGCCTTTTTCCACCTTTACGGTCTCGCCGGGGGCCACCGTCTTATCGCCGGCTTTCACGCCCGAAACGTTCCCGACCGCCGTGACGTCCGTCCCGGCTGTCGTGACGGAAACGTTATTGGCCGCGGCCAAAACCGTGTTGACGGCGCCTTCGCCGCGCACCTGCGTGCCCGCGGCGGCGGCGTTGACCGTCTCAATCTTCGCCCCTTCCCGCACTTCGATGGACGCGCCGGACGCGCCGGACGCCGTGGTCAGCGTTCCGACGTTACCTTCCACCGTGATGGCCGCCCTTGCGCCGGTGACAGTCACTTCCTCAACATCGCCCTTTATGGTCACCGGCACGTCCGCCGCTCCCACCACGAGCTTGTCCACGTCGCCTTCCACGATGACGTCGTCCCAGCCGTCGTCGATGTAGATGACTTCCACGTCGGCGCCGCCCTCAACAGACACGCGGATGCCTCCGTCAACCTTGGACACAATCACCGTGCCCACGGAGCTGCCGCCCCGGATAATGATAGAGCCCGTGCCGCCGCCGCGGACGACCATGCGCCCGGTAACCGTCACGTTGTCCAGTATGACGTCGCCGTCGCCCACGCCGTCGCCGATGATAAGGTCACCCCTGACCGCCACGTCTTTGAGCGTGACGCCGGGGACGCTCACCAGCACGCTGCCTTCGGGCAGCTGCGTCACCGTGCCCGGCTCACTGATGTACTTCTTGAAGATGTTGTGCATCATCACCGCAAAATCCTTGCGGAGGATATTGTCCGTGGGATTGAGCTTTCCGCCCGCCCCGCGGATATAGCCCGCCTTCACAAGGGCCGCCGTGGGGCCGATAGCCCAGCTTGCGACGCTCGACGCGTCGGAAAACGCGGCAAGGTCGGAGAGCGTGCCGTCTTCGAGCTTTAGTGCGCGGGCCAGTATCGTAAAGGCCTGCTGGCGGGTGACCGGGTCGTTGGGCATGAGCCGCGTGCCGTCCCCCTGCAGCACTTTCATATGTACGGCCTTCGCCAGCTCGGGGTAGTACCATGCCTGCGGGGATACGTCCGTATACCCGGCCAGCGAGGCCTCCCGCTTCGCGCCGAACGCGCGGACAATAATCGCCGCCATCTGCGCGCGGGTTAAGTTTTCGTTCGGGAGTATCTTCCCGTCCGTCCCCTTAAGCAGCCCGTTTTCCACCGCCGCTTCCAGCGCTTCCCTCGAGTAGTCGCTTGGCATATCCGGGAAGGACGCCGCCGCTGCGGCCGGCATGAGCGTGATTATCATGCACAGGGCCAGCCATATTGAAAGCACTCTTTTTCTCATATAAATCCCCCCAGCTTAAACTCCGCGGATTCTCTCACCAATATTTGCGCTTGTCCGACCACGGGGCGGCGCGCCCCCCACTCGGATACGGCATAAATTTCTGACATTTACATATTTACCAATTCATTCCACCGCGAACCATTATAGTCAAAAATTCGTCGAAAGTTGTCATTTTTGATACAATTCTCGAATAGCGATAAAAAAGCGCCACTTTGCGCGAAAAAGCAAAGCGGCGCGTTATTTTAAGTGTTTTTGAGTGCGCTGTATCGCCTGAGGGATGTGTAACCTTTGGGCCAAGCGCTCTCAAACAACGCAGGCTGATTTAGGCTTAAACAGACGAAAAATCTTGCGGGTAAGCGCCTGTGCCTGCCGAGGGGCCCATGAATCTGGCGGCAGGTATTTGAATATATCGGCACTTTTAAGAAAACTGCCTGGCGGCGAAAGCATTCAAAAAAGGTTATGTTCACTGCGGAACATAACCCTTTTTTCCGTTTATGACGTTTCGTATATCGATTCGTGAGAGCATCGTCGCGTCCGCCGGGCAAAACGCGTAGTGCTTAAGCTCGTCCGCCGTGACCCACTCCATCGCGGCGTGCTCCTTTTGCACGATATGGCCGGAGAGGATTTCGGCCGCAAAGAAGTGCAGCCGGATGGTACCGCCCGGGTATTCGTAGACGACTTCCGTGAGCTTGTCCTTCACGCGGATGGAAATGCCGAGCTCCTCCCGGCATTCGCGGACAAGGCACTCCTCAGCCGTCTCGTGCGGCTCGATTTTCCCGCCCGGAAATTCCCAGAGCAGTTCGAAGCTCTTGCCCTTCGGGCGCTGGCAGATAAGGACCCTGTCGCCTTTGCAGATCACGGCAGCTGAAACGTCAATCATTTCTTTTTCTCCCAATGAAGAATCGGCGCTCGGTGCAAGCGCACAGCTCATATTATACTCAAATAATGCCGCAAGTCGACACAAACTTACAAATTTTCAATACTAAATGCCGCTTTTCCGCGCCGCCGTACTGTGACGGGAAAACGCCGGTTTTCCTGCGCTCCCGCGCTGAGCGCCGCGCGGGCCGGGTGCCGGCGTGACTTGCGGGTATTTTTCGACCTCTTAGCTTTTTGCACAAATTTTTTGGCGCGCGCGATGAATTTCTCAAATTTCCTCCAAAATTAGGTGGCGGCCGGAGAGCGCGGTATGGTATGATAGGGGTATAAAAACGAGACGGGGGTGTGTCAGCCTTCTAAACTCTTATGCTTATCTGACAGAGTACTTCAAAGGCCATCACTGGTTTTCCCGGAAAACCGCAACTTATGACCGGAGGAGAGTACCCCAGGCCCGTTTATTTCCTTCATAATGTCTCTCACATTTCATTCGTTAATTGCGGGAAAAGCCGCGTTATCGCGCCTTTCGGCGAGTTTTTCAAGTATCGGCACCAGCAGCGCGGCGACGAACCCGCCGGAAAAGCCGTTGTTGTAGAGATTCATGCCGGCGTGGAGGAACGTGGTGTTCGTCGTCAGGGCGATGTGAAGCCCGCCGGCGATAAGGCCGGCCAGCGGGCCGAAATACCCGCACAAAGGCGCGAGGGTGGTGCCGAACAGCGCGGCCAGCAGTGCGGCGGTGGAGCTTGTGTCGTGCACGCTGAAGTGGGCCGCAAGGAAGATGCCGGCGAGGAGCGGCAGGACGTTTTTCGGGTGTTTCCCCCACGCGCCGAAGCCCACGACGGTGAACACGCCGCCGATCGTCGGCCCGTTGAGCTGGCCGCCCACGAGAAGGATGTATGTCACGGTCAGGAAGCCGAGAAGGGCCATGTTGATGAAAACGGGCCCGTCTCCGTATTTTTTGATAAAGTCGGAGCGGTGGCCGCTATCCTTGAAAAGCGCCCTGAGATTCCGGGGGCCCCGGAGCCACAGCGCAAGACCCAGCGCGAGCATGGCGGCAAAGAGCGCGTACAGGTATATCGCCATGGGCTTGTTATGGCCGCTCGAGACGCGATAGACCGTGTCCACCTCAATCCCGAAGCACCGGAACACGGCGATGAAGAAAGTGCCGATGATGCCGGCGGTAAACCCGATGTTGTAGAGGCTGTAGCCCTTATGGAAACCGGCAAAGTGCTTTGCCAGGACCGGCATGATAAAGCCGGCCACAAGTCGACGCCGTGATATTCTGGCTCACAGGGTACGACGCGGCGGGGCTGCAAGAACAGCTTGAGAAAAACGCCGATTACGAGTCCTTTTTCCGCGAGGCGCCGCGGATAAACCCGGACGCGGAAAAAATCCGCGGCGTGATCTGCGGGTGCCGCGTTGAGGAGATTGAGGACCCTCTGATGCGGAAAACCCGGTAGCTCGACAAGCTCGTCGACGAGCTGGCAAAGGGAAAGCCGCTGGAGAAGGTTTTAAGAAGTTAAAACAAAAGGCGCCCCGCGCAACAGGCGCGGGGCGCCTTTTTTGCGTGCATGCGGATTGCGCGCGGCAGGCGGCGCAAATGGCGACATACATTTTAGTAAGCCTGCGCTTACAAAAGCGGGCGCGTTTTGGCAGCAAACGCTTTATTAAGGCGCACCGCTTAAAATGCGCGCCATCCATGTGTTCGGCGCGCACGCGCGCCGTATACAGTTTCGCGGCGCTGCGCGCCGCGAAAGTCAGCGTCTGGCGCGCCCGCCGCTTAATATGTGCTCCATCCGTGCGTCAGGCGCGCCCGCGCGCAACCTGCATAACTTCACGCGCTCCAACACGCGCGTACCGCGCGGCGTTTTTGGAAAACGCGCGCGGCCGATTTGGTTATACAGCCCCGCCTTCTTCAGGCACCGCCTCGTGGTGAATACGCCGCCCCTGCATAAAAGATTTAAAGCAAAAAGCTCACCTTTCGGTGAGCTTTTTGCCTGTGGAGGGGAGGATACATATCATCAAAGCTGCCTAGCCAACGATCTTGACAGCGTTGACGTTCGGGGATCTGCCGGCGACAGCGCGGATGCCGGTGATGTAGTCCCTGTAGATGATGGCGACCTTCTGCTCAAAGAGCGGAGCGAACCACCATGTCTCGTACAGGTACTTCTGCAGTTCCTCGGCCGCGGCCTCTTTTTCCTCCTGGGTGAGGGCGGTCTTCTGCTTGTACGCCAGCTCTTCGGCCTTCTCGTCGGAGACGGTCGCAAAGTACGTCGAGCCGGTCGCCTTGGACATCACCGGGATCAGAGCGTTCTGGTCGAGGTTGATGTACTGCACGAAGCCCTGCGAAATGTCGTACGTATCCGGGCCGGCGTTTCTCAGGTTGTTCAGGTTCGTCTGCGGGTCGGTGGTGATCATTTCAACCTGGAATCCGACTTCGAGCAGCTGAGCCTGAATCGCTTCGGCGACGGCCATGTTGACGTTGTTCGTGCTGGTGCCGAGGACGAGCTTGATGTCGCTGGGCTTGTAGCCGGACTCGGCGAGAGCCGCCTTCGCCGCTTCGACGTCGCGCTGGATGCCCCACTCGACTTTGCCGCCCATACCGGTATGCATGAGCGAGGTGGTCGGCACGGCCATGAAGTCAAACGCCATCTTGGCGACGATTTCCTGATCGATGGACAGGATGATCGCCTTTCTGACATTTATGTCGTAAAGGATGGGGTTCTTCTCTTCGTTGAAGGCGAGGTACGCTAGGAAGAGCATCGGGTAGATATCGCAGATGGTGTTGTTGACTTCGCCGTTGATGACGCGGTTGACGTCGACGGCCAGCGGGTTGACGGCGATATCGAGAGCGCCCGTCTCATAGTCCATGTACATCGTGGACGCTTCGGGATAGTAGCGGATGACGACCTTGTCAAACACCGGCTTGTACTCGCCCCAGTAGTTGTCGTTCTTCACGAGGTTGTAACGGTCGCCCTGGATGATGGACTCAACCTTGTAGGGGCCGGAGCCGACGACGTTGTCCCACCAGCCGTTCTCTTCGCCGTTGGTCTCAAGGTGCTCTTTGCAGAGGAGGTAACCGCTCGTGAAGCCGCGGATCATGGACACGGACGGCTCCTTCAGGATCAGGCGGGCGGAGTAATCGCCGGTCTTCTCCGACTTGTCGTAGTCGATGTTGCCGTAGATGTTCTTGTCCGTCAGGTTCGCAAGCTCGACCTTGGAGTAACGCCACAGCGAATAGAGCAGGTCGTCGATGGTCGCTTTCTGGCCGTTGTGGAACGTGATGTCGTCCCGCATGGTGATGTCAAGGGTCTTGGCGTCTTCCGAGAGCTTCCAGTCCTTGATGACCATGGGGGCTACGCCGCCGGTGTCGTAGTCGAACTCAATGAGGCGGTCGAAAACAAGCGGATAGAAAGCCGAGTCACTGCCGCTGCCGGGGTTGCCGTTCTGGATGGGCACGCCCGTCTGGCCGATGTAGAGGGTTGACTTGTCAGCCTTCTCGTACTTCGTCGGCGACGGGGTGATGTAGCGGATGATTTCGCCGGCCGGGTGCGGGAGCTTCTCCATCTGGACGCCTTCCTTGGCTTCAGGCGCAGTCGGAGTCTCCGGAGCGCTTGTGGACGGGCCGCCGCCTCCACCGGTCGACGTCGGTGCGGGCGACTGCTGCTTGCCCGAACCACCGCATGCTGCGATCGAAACGAAGAGTGCGAGCGCAAGAAGTAGGCATACGATCTTTTTCACAACTATTCTCCTCTCATTTTTATATTTTGCTACCGGTTTGACTCGGTCGCTTCTGCTTGAGATGGTATGGAATTGATCTCTTCAGCGCGGTGACAGGAGACGTAGTGTTCCGGCATGATCTCGCGTAGGACAGGCTCTTCACACCTGCACCGTTCTTCCGCGTAGATGCAGCGGTTGGCAAAACGACATTTCTTCCCTGGATTAATTGGCGATGTCAGCTCACCTCTCAGTATCGAACGTTTTTTGCGTTCCGCGGAGGGAACGGGTATAGCCGCGAGCAGGCCTTTTGTGTACGGGTGAAGCGGGTCTTTAAAGAGCTTCTTGGGGCTGGCCCGCTCGACGATCTGACCGAGGTACATGACGACAATATCGCTGGATATGTGCTTCACGACGGACAGGTCGTGGGAGATGAACATAAAGGTAAGCCCTTTTTCCTCCTGAGCGTCCATCATGAGGTTGAGAATCTGCGCCTGTATGGAGACGTCCAGCGCCGAAACGGGCTCGTCGCAGACGACGAAGGTCGGGTCGAGCGCGAGGGCGCGGGCGATGCCGATGCGCTGGCGGCGTCCGCCGTCGAGCTCATGGGGATAGGAGTAGCGCAGGCGCTGCGGAATGCCTGCAAACTCCATGAGCTCCGTCACGCGCTGCTCAAGCTCCTTTTTGTTCTTGCAGACGCGGAAGTTCTTCAGGGGCTCCGCAATCAGCTGCTCCACATACATGCGCGGGTTGAGGGAGGAAAACGGGTCCTGGAAGATCATCTGGATCTTCTTGAAGAGATTGCGCCTTTCCTCTCCCTGAACTTTGCTGATTTCCCGGCCTTCAAAGAAGATTTCGCCCGATGTCGGGGTCAAAAGCCCGATAATGAGGTTGCCGAGCGTGGATTTGCCGCAGCCGGACTCACCGACGACGCCGAGCGTCTTCCCGCGCATAATGCTGAACGAGACGTCGTCCACGGCGTGCAGGTCGCCCTGCGGCGTCTTAAAGTACTTCTTTAAGTTTCTGACTTCCAGAATTGTATCCATCCGCTCTCCCTCCCTCATTCGAACAGCAGGCATTTGACGAAATGCCCTTCGGAGATTTCTGTTGACTTGGGCTCAACGCTCTTGCACTGCTCCATGCATTTCGGGCATCTCGGGTGGAACGGGCAGCCTGTGGGAAGGTTCGTCGGGTCAGGCATGAGCCCTTCAATCGGCGTGAGGCGCTCGACGTCCTTATCCAGAGTCGGAATGGAGCCGAACAGGCCGATTGTGTACGGGTGGCACGGATTGAGGTAGATGTCCTTCCATGTCCCCGTCTCGACGATCTGGCCCGCGTACATAATGGCGACTTTGTCGCAGGTGTCCGAAACGACGCCCAGGTCGTGGGTGATGAGGATCATCGCCGTTTTCAGCTTCGCCTGAAGGTCGCTGATCAGCTCCAGAACCTGCGCCTGAATGGTCACGTCCAGAGCCGTCGTCGGCTCGTCGGCCAGCAGCAGGATGGGGTTGCAGGCGAGCGCGATGGCGATGACGACGCGCTGTTTCATGCCGCCGGAAAACTGGTGCGGGTAGTCGCTGGCGCGCTCGGCCGGGATGCCGACCATTTCCAGAATCTTCAGGGCCTCAATGTGGGCCTCCCTGAGCGTGCACTTGCGGTGTTCCTTGATGCCTTCCGCAATCTGGTCGCCCACCCTTTCGAGGGGATTGAGCGCCGTCATCGGATCCTGGAAGATCATGGAGATTTTCCGGCCGCGGATCTTGCGCAGTTCCTTTTTCGACATTTTAAGGAGGTCCTGGCCTTCAAACAGGATTTCTCCTTCGACGATTTCGCCGGGAGGGCACTGGATCATTCCCAGAATGGAAAGCGCCGTCGTCGTCTTGCCGGCGCCGGTCTCGCCGACGAGGCCGAGCGTCTCGCCCGCGTCGAGCGTGAGGTCGATGCCGTTGACGGCCTTGACGATGCCGTCGTCCGTCACATACTGGATGCGTAGTCCTTTGATTTCAAGTAAGCTCACAAAATACCCTCCCTTACTTCTGCCGCGGGTCGAGCGCGTCCCGCAGGCCGTCGCCGAAGAGGTTAAAGGAGATAACCGTCAGGGCGATGGCGATGCCGGGGAACGTGACGAAGGGCCAGAAATCGCGCAGGTACGGGCGCGCGGTGGAGATGATGGAGCCCCATTCGGGCGTCGGCGGCTGAACGCCGAGGCCGACAAAGCTCAGGGAGGAGATAATCATGATACCGCCTCCGAGGCGAAGCGTCGCCTGGACGATGAGGGGCGCCAGCGAGTTCGGCAGCAGGTGCACGAACACTTTGCGCAGGCTCCTCGCGCCGCAGACCGTCGCCGCCTGCAGGTAGTCGTTGGCCGATTCCTTGAGCACCTGCGCGTACGCGATGCGGCAGAAGGAGGTTATCGCCGAGATGCCGACGGCGATAATCGTGCTCACGATGCCGGTTCCCAATACGGTGGCGACGCACACGGCAAGCAGCAGCGACGGGATGCCCATGATGACGTCCATCAGGCGCATGACGAACGTGGCGTAAGCGCCCTTAAAGAACGCCGCTGTGGCGCCGAGGATGGTGCCGATAATGCCGGCTCCGAGGGTGGAGGCCAGCGCGATGAGAAGGGAGGTCTGGCCGCCCTTTAAGACGCGGGCCAGAAGGTCGCGCCCGTAGTTGTCGGTTCCGAAGGGGTGCTTCCAGCTCGGGAACTGGAGCATCTCTTTGGCGTTTTGCTTGGCGTAATCATACGGCGTGAGCTGCTCGGCGAAAATCGTGGCCAGGACGATGACAATGAGCACAACCATCGCCACGACGGCGAGCTTGTTTCTTTTCAGTCTCCGCCAGACGTCAACCCACGGGCTGCGTCTCTTAAACTCTGGCTGCTGGTCACTCGTAATCTTCTTCTTTTTCTTCATCACGCGTTCACCCCTTGAGGTTGGCTGGGCTGAGTGGGCTCCTTCCTCTTCTCCCTCTTCTGCCTTGTGTAGCGCGCCCTGATGCGCGGGTCGGCGAAGCCGTAGGCGATATCGACGAGCAGGTTGATCACGCAGATCAGGAATGAGAGGATGAGAACCGTTCCCTGCACAACGGGATAGTCCCTGCTGAGGATGGCTTCCATCATGTAGGCGCCGATGCCCGGGATGGAGAAAATCGACTCCACGACAACCTGGCCGCCGACGCTGAAGCTGGCGATGATGCCGAACACGGTAATGACGGGGAACAGCGCGTTTTTAAGCGCATGCTTGAAGATGACCTTGTTTTCGCTGATGCCTTTTGACCGGGCGGTGCGGATGTAGTCCTGCCGGATGACTTCCAGCATGCTCGACCGTGTCGTGCGGCACAGGTTCGACACGGGGCCAAGTCCCGAGACGACGCACGGCAAAATCCAGTGCTTGAACGAGTCGAGGCCTGTCGCCGGCAGCCAGCCGAGCTTGACCGACACAATGAGCACGAGCATCAGCGCGAACCAGAACGTCGGGAGCGAGGCGACGATGAGCGCGGCCACCGTGAGGATGTAGTCGACCTTCGTGTTCTGGTTCAGCGCGCTTATGACGCCGAATGTTATACCGACTAGCGACGATATAAGCAGGCTGATCATGGTAATGGCAAGGGTCGTCGGCAGGCGTGCGACAATCTGCTCGCTGACCGGACGTTTTGATACGTACGACGTGCCTAAGTCAAAACGCGTGACGATGCCTTTTACGTAATTGAAAAATTGTACCGGCAGCGGGTCGTTAAGTCCTAAGCGATCGCGTTCCGCCTCGATCTGCTCCGGCGTCGCGTCGCCGCCGAGGAGCGCGGCGACAGGGTCGCCGGACATGCGGTTGATGGCAAAGACAATGAGCAAGATGCCGAGGACAACCGGTATCATGATACCGATTCTGCGAAGGACGTACGTAAGCATTTTTTTACCTCCCGCCTATTCGTTGTGCGCGATGTACTTGCCTGTAACGTATCCCAGCGTGAGGCAAATCCCGTAGTTATGCCCCGGGATGCGGAAGTTGTAGCAGTTTGCGAACATATCGCCGATGAGCGTTCCCGCTGCGTACAATCCGCCGAGGGGCTTATCGTTTTCGTCGCAAATCTGCATGAGGTGGTTTGTCCTCGGGCCGCCGAGGACGCTGAAGAAGCGGCGCTCCGAGAGCGACCCGCCGTAAAACGGCGCCTGCCGGATTTCCTGCAGATACTTGGGCTTTTTGTAAAAATCCGTGTCGACACCGGCGCGGCACATCGCGTTGTACCGCTCGATTTCGGCCAGCGCTTTTTCAACCGGCAAGCCGAGCTTCCTGACGACTTCCTCAATCGTCTCGCCTTTGACGAGCTTGCCCTTCTCCACTTCCGATTCCCATTTTTCGATGATCTTTTCCGGCGGCGTCGGCGCGCTGCCGCGCGTGCTGCCGTGGGCATACCACGGAACGTCATACGCGTAGTTCGTACCCCAGATCGCGAACGCCTCGCTTCTGGGCTGAAGGAGTATCGCGTACGCGGAGTACGCGGCGTTGGCGTCTTCGTTCATGAAGCGCTCGCCGTTGATGTTCAGGCGCAATCCCCTGTGCGCGCCGTAGGGCATGTGGGATCCGAGGCGGCTGCCCTGAATCAGCGGCGCGTTGGGGAACGTCTTCTGCCAGGCCGCCCCCGCCCACAGGGCCATGAGGTGGCCTTCGCCTCTAAACAGGCCTTTTTCATGGAAGCCGACGTCGTAGTCGCCGGTGGCGCCGGTAAAGTACTTGGCGAAGGCCGGGCAGTACTTTGCCATCATCTCGCGGTTGGCCGAGAAGTCGCCCGTCGCGAGGACGACGGCCTTGCGCGCGAGAAACTTTATGTATCGGCCGTTTTCGTCCTCGGCGATGACGCCGCGGATGCGCCCCGTCTCCTGATCCTTGACGAGCTGCCTTCCCCGCGTCTTGTAGACGACCTTGCCGCCGCGCGCGAGGAAGTTCTTCTCAAGAATCCGGAGCGCAATGTGGATGCCGACGCCGGCGACCGCCGTCTTGTCGTCCATAAACGAGTGCGTTCCGACAGGCTGGTACGTGGGGCTGTGGGGGTCGTCCTCGTTGGCGTTTTCAAGCACGACCTTGGCGCCGTCGGCCTCGACCATGTCGATGAGCCAGTTCATCGCCTGTTCGCTGTTTTTGTAGAACGCGTACCACTTGCGCTGGTCGACCATGTAGGAGCTGGCCGCGAATTCCTCGAGGAAGAATTCCGTCGGGTCAAAGCGCGGGTAGCCCTGCCGCTCCATCACCTTGCTGTACGCGGCGAACACCGAGCCGCCGCGGCCGACCGGCCTTGAGCTGGCGGTGACGATGACGGTCGGAACGCCTTCCTCCTGGGCGGAGAGGGCGGTGCAAAGGCCCGCCATCCCCTCGCCCAGGACCACAACGTCGTATTCTACCGTTTCGGAAATCTTGCTGTCCGGAATCGGTTCGGGAGGAATTTCAAAGCTCCATTTCCGCGAGGCGATATCGGCGTTGATGTACTCGGGATGGTTATTCATCTCGATTCCCGCGCTTGACATTCTGGATTCCTCCCGAAAGGTTTCTCGCCGCGAACTTCTGCTGCCAGTTCCCTACCGGGCAGTACGCCTGGCATCTTCCGCAGTGCCACGACTCGAGATGCTGCAGGCCTTTGCCGGATATCGGGCTCTTCGCGGAAGCTTCGGCAATGTCTTTCGCGGTGGGATCGTACGTATCGATGAGGTCCTCCTCGCCGCCGAACTCCTTGCGGAAAGCGTGGCAGACCATCTGGCAGCGCGGGAAGTTGATCTTGGCGTATGTATACGTCTTGTCGCCGAGCGTGGCGGAGTGGCAGTCCTCCGAGCCGTACAGCCCGATGGCCTTCGTCGGGCACACGTCGGTGCAGATCTTGCACTTCGTCGGATCGCACAGCTGCGGCCCGTCGTACATGGGGTCGGGCTCGATTTCCGCCGTCGTCAGGACGACGCCGAAGCGCTGCCGCGGGCCGAACTGCGGCGTGAGCACGATGCTCATCCAGCCGAATTCGCCGAGGCCGGCGGCGACGGCGCAGTGGCGTAGGCTGATCTGGTTGCCATTTGTCATCGGGCCCGTGGACGTGGGCGTCGCCACCTCGCCCGTCGCCCTCTCGATGGTCTGCGCGATGGCGTAGCAGGCGTAGGTGAGGGCGAAGTTGGGGAGCATGGTGTAGCCGTACGTCCCGTAAATGCCCTTGAGGTCGTCCCGGCCGTCCTCAAACGCGCGGAAATTGACCTGCGTGACGCCGTCCAGCACGCGCTGGGCCACCACGATAACCGATTTACAGCCCGGCAGGATCTTCGTCGGGTGACGCGCCGGCGGCGAATCGTTGAAGCGGTCCACGCTGGCGATGCCGCACAGGTCCATTCCGTGCCGGTAGGCTGTTTCCTTGACAAGAGTTTTAATATCCATAGCTCTCTCCTTTTCCTCCTCCATGTTTGCTGTCAGGCTTTTTATGCTTCCTCACCGTCTTCAATGGCGAACCGTGCGGCGAGATAGCCCCACGTCAGCGCGCGCCCGTGGCTGTTGCCCGGTATGAGCGTGGGGTAGTCGACGCCGTAGAGTCCTCCCGCCACGTTGCCGGCGGCGTAGAGTCCCGGGATCGGCCGGTACTCCTTATCGAGGACGCGCAGGCGCGTGTCCGTGATGAGCCCGCCTACGACGGCGAGCATCGCCGGTCCGAATTTCGAGGCGTAAAACGGCGGTTTCTTAATCGGGAACAAAAGCTCCGCGCGCTTGCCAAACTGCGTGTCGTCCTTTTTCTCCACCATCTCGTTGTACGTGTCCACCGTCTCGCGGAGCCTGTGCGGGGGCACGCCGATTTTCTCAGCCAGCTCCTCGATGGTGTCGGCCTGCTGAACCGTGCCGTTCTTAAGGCCCATCTCGAGGAATCCCTGCTCCCGTTCGCCCGTGAACGGTTCCCCGTAGACGGACAGGGAGTTGTCGTTAAACAGGCCGCCGCTGTAGGGCATGCCCTGAATAAGCTGCTCGCGCCAGTCGGCGTCCATGATGGCGAAGGCGTAGTCGACGTTGCCCGGCTGCTTGAGGACGTTGAGGCTCTTTGCCTGGCACCACGTGTCCTCGTTCATGAACCGCTCGCCGCGCGTGTTGACAAAGAGGAAAAACGACTGCAGCCGGTTGTATCCCTGCGGGTGCATGATGGTGGGCAGCGGCTTGTCTTCCATCATGCCGCCGGCCCAGAGGCCCATCTTGTGCCCGTCACCCGTATTGGCTCCCACGGGCGTGTACTGGCTGTTTTTCACCTTCAGGAAGATCGGGCAGTACGCCGCGAGCATTTCCTTGTCGCCGTGAATGTCGCCTGTCGCGAGGATGACGCCTTTTTTCGCGCGGAAACGGATGTATCCGTTCGGCCCTTTCCCGATGACGGCCACCACGCGCCCGTTTTCCTTCTCGAGCTGCTTGGCGGGCGTTTCAAAGTAGTAGCGCGCGCCGAGCTTGACGGCGTCCTCGTAGAGGTGCCGGCCTGTATTCTGGATTTTGAAGAGGAGCGCACCGTACATCTCCGTGTACGTCGGCCCCACGTAGCGCGGGGCGCCGAGACGCGGCGTGTTGCCGTGCGCCTCGGAGTGGTCGAGGAGCCAGTTGATCGCCTCCTCGCTGTTGTTCGCGTAGAGCCACACGATTTCCTCGCGCGCGCGGTTGCCGCACAGGGCGATCCACTGCCGGACGAACTCTTTCTTGTCGTTGACGACGCCCGCTTCGCGCCACAGCCGCGAGTTGACGGCGCTGATATGCCCGCCGCGGACGTTCCATGATTTCGTCTTTTCCAAAACCGCCACGCTCGCGCCAAGTTCCGAAGCGCGCAGCGCCGCGACGAGGCCGGCAAGCCCTGCTCCCGCGACGACGATATCGACCTCAACCGTCTCGGTTATGTCAGACTCGGCAACAGGCGGCGGCGGTGTGAGAAAAGAATACCGGTGTTCCAGCACACTCTCCATGAGAACCCTCCTTCACTTTATTTGTGGAGTCCTTCGTAGCAAGACCTACTGTACGTATAGACCTCGTCTTCCATCGCGTAGAAGATGTTTTCAAAGCTGCTGGTGCAGTTGATCATCACGCCGGAACCGGGAACGACGTGCGCGCCGTAATTGTCGATGATGCCGCGCACGTAGGAGCGGATCTGCTCCTCGGTGGTGTCGGGGTCGTGCACGAGCTCGGCCTTGACCGCGTAGTTGACGGTGATACGGTCGCCGTATTTTTCGAGGATGGCGGCGACGTCGTTCAGGGTCGTCTGGATTTCGATGCCGTCGAACCCGATCTCCTCCACCATGTACGGGACGAAGGGCTCGATGACGCCGCAGCAGTGGGCGATGAACTTCGTCCCGCGCGCCTGGACGGCCTTGACGAAGCGCTTCGTCGGCTCCAGGATCGTCTTTTCAAACGTCTCCGTGGAGAAGAAGGGCGCCCGGGCCGTTCCCCAGTCGTCGGCCGCGACGATGTAGTCGAGCGGGACGTGGTCGCGGATGCAGTTGAACAGCTCGATCTTGAAGTCCACGAGGCGCTCGAGGAACGCGCGGACGGCCTCCGGCTCGGTGATGAGGTCGATGAGCGCCTGCTCGAAGCCCTCGAGGGCGTGGAGGCGCTCGAAGGGGCCGTTGCTCATGCGCATGTACAGCGCCAGAGACTCGTCCCGCTCCAGCCGCGCCCCGTCCGCGGCCCAGTCAAACTGCTTGAGATCCGGCCATTTGATCTTCTCTTCCCACTCGGTGATGTCGTTTAACACATTGCCCATCGGCGTGTTGGAGCCCTGCATGGCCGAGAACTTGTACTCCACGCCGAACCAGTCCACGGCGTCGCGGTCGCGCTCGATGGGCGCGTCCCGCGCGATGGAGGAGAGGAACATCTGGGAGGACTTGTAGTAGTCCGGCATCCAGTAGGGCTTTTTGTGATTGAGCGCCAGCATGAGGTTCTCCCGCGGTGTCACGGGGTAGTCCCTCTTCACCGGCGGCCACATGGGCGGAATAGTGGGGATTTTGATATCCTTTGCCATGAAACGCACTCCCAAATCAAATCAAATATTCAGCGCGGCGTTGAAGCCGTCGTGGACGGCGTCCCCGAGCGTGCGCGGCGCTTTCGCGTCGCCCACGATGTACACTTCCGTCTCCGGAAGGACGTGCCGCAGCGCCTCGACATCCTGCTTTCTCGGCACAAGGCCCGCCGAGATGAGCACCGTGTCGCACGGGTATTCTTCAATCTCGCCCGTCCCGATCACGGAGCAGACGATTTTGTCCGGATGGATGGACAGCAGCCGCCTGTTTGTGTAAATCTCCACGCCGTTTTTCTGCAGCGCCGGCATGAGCTCGGAGGCTTCGAGCCCCGCGCCGAGGGCGGGCCGGATTTCAAACACCCGCACCTTCTTCCCGCGCTGCGACTGCGTGTAGGCGCTCTCCATGCCCAGCGAGCCGCCGCCGATGATGGCGATTTCACTCCCGACGGGGACTTTGTCCATATCCGCGTCCGCCGCCCAGTGGACGTGGGGCAGATCGATGCCCGGCACGTCCGGCATGAAGGCTTCCGCGCCCACGGCGATGACGAGGGCGTCGGGCCTGATCTCCCGGATGACCTCCGGGGTGGCCTTCACGCCGAGGCGGATGTCCGCGCCGCTTTTCATGACGGTGCGGCACAGGTACGCGTGGTAATCCTTCATGTCCTGCTTTAGCTCCATAGCCGCGGCGGCGGTGAGGTTACCGCCGAGCGATTGCTCCTTCTCAAAGAGCACGACCTTGTGCCCCCGCTCGAGGAGCGTGAGCGCCGCCTGCATGCCCGCGGGGCCGCCCCCTACGACGGCGACGGTCTTCTGCACGCGCGCGCGGCGCACCATGCCGTCTTCCAGCTCGTGCTCGCGGCCGAGCTTCGGGTTGACGCCGCACATGAGCGTCTTGATCGCGCCGACGCGCCGGTTGCAAAAACCGCAGCGCGAGCACGGAACGCGCTCTTCGGGTTTGTTCATCGCGTACTTGCGCGGCATTTCGGGGTCGGCCATGAGCGGGCGCGCCATGGCGCAGAAGTCCGCCATGCCTTCGGCGATGATTTTCTCGGCGTTGTCGAGGTGCGTGATTCCCGCGACGGCCGTGACCTTGCACTTGAGGATTTTCTTCAGCTCCGCCGCGTAATGGACGTTTACCATCCGCGGCATGTACATGTTCGGGAACCAGTAGCGGAAGTACTTAACGTCCGTGTGGAGCCCGCAGGAGACGTTGACGATGTCGATTTTGTCCTCAAGGAGCTTGAGGTACTCCTTTGTCTCCTCGAAGTGCATCCCGTCGGGGTGCATTTCGTCCGCCGAGACGCGAAACTCGATGACGAAATCCTCGCCGCATTTTTTGCGGATGCCGTCCAAGATGTTCATGGCAAACCGCGCGCGGTTTTCGAGGCTCCCGCCGTACTCGTCCCGGCGGTGGTTGTACAGCGGGCTTGAAAACTGCGCGATGAGGTTGCCGTGCCCGCCGTGGACCATGCACATCTTAAAGCCGGCCCTCTTGCACCGGTACGCGGCTTCTATGTACTTCTGCTCCATCTCGTGGATTTCGTCGATTGTCATCTCCACGGGGCGGATGGGCTTGCGCCCGGCCGCCGCGGCGCGCATTATCTCCCGGGGCGTAATCACCGGCGACGGGCCGCGCGGCACGACGTGGTTGTACTCCCAGATGGCGTCGATGCCGGAGTGGTTGATCTCCAGCGAGCCGAGCGCGCCGTACCGCTCGCACATGTCGTTGAAGCGGGACAGGCCGATGAGGTAATCGTCGCTGTCGACGCCCACCTGGCGCGGCTCGTCCTGCGCGTTCAGGATATCGATGGAGCAGTTGCCCAGCGTGATGATGGCGGCGCCGCCGCGCGCGATGGGGCGGAAATAGTCGATGTGCTCCGTCGTCATGTAGCCTTTGTCGTCCGTGAGCTTCGGGGACGTCGGCGCCATCTCGATGCGGTTTTTAAACTCCACCCCGCGGATTGTGATCGGCGAAAAAACGTGCTTGTAGTCGCTTCCCAAAATTCTACCGCCTTTCCCCCGACTTACTCCTTCTTATCTTCCGTGTCTTCCTTCTTGATGTTGCCGAACCGGATGGTGATCTTGCCGTTGGGCAGGCGGACGCCCGCAAAGTCGCCGCGCAGGCGGACAAACTCGTACTTGTTTATGTCGTCCTTTGCCAGCTCGGCGAGGAACGCCCAGTATCCGTCCGGCGCCTTGTCAAGCGGCACGCCGGCCTTGATCATTTCCTCGCGGACGAGACGGCCGTCAAGCTGCCTGGGGGTGACGCCCTTCTGCAGGCACAGGTCCGCCGCGATGCCGGCCGCCTGGCCCGTCGCCATGCAGATGGTGATGATGCGCACGGCGGCCATGGCGTGGAACTGCGCCGAGACGCAGCGGCCGACGACGAAGAGGTTGTCGACCTTCAGCGGCACGATGACGCGGTACGGCACTTCGCAGTAGGTGGCCGGGTTCTGGTAGACGCTGTAGCTGCCTTCCTCCGGCGGGCAGAACGGGTGCATGCCCTTGTCGCAGGGCTCGGTGATGTTGATGGCGCCCGGAATCGGCTCCTTCGAGTGGATATGATGCCTGAAGCCCCAGTAGCCGTTCGTGGGATGGTGCGTGTCGTACAGCTCGGGGAACTTCGCGATGGCGTCTTCAAACTTCGTCGCGGCGGCGATGTCCGTATCCTTCATCACGTACTCGCCGACGATTCTGCGCGAGTCGCGGATGCCGGGCAGGGACGCGAGGGCTGTAATGCGCGCGCGCTCAAATCCCGGGACGTACTTGCGGTAGGCCGCCTCCAGCCACTGGTTCTGCTGGTGCTGCTCCACGATCTGGCGGGAGAGGTCCTCGACGCAGGTGTTGTGGTTGTAGTAGCTGTGCGCGACGTTGAAGGTGATGTCCGCGTCTTCGTCGGGCGTGCCGGGAACCTGGTAAATCAGGCCGCCGGGGAAAATCGGGTACGGCAGGTCGCCGTTTTTCACGGCCTCGTCCATCAGCTGGTTGACGAGCGACAGGTACTTGGGATAGCCGGTGTTGTCCTCCTGCCACGCCTTCATGGCTTCCCTAAACTTCTTCATGTTGACGTTGGACATGCGCACGCCCATGGTGTGGGCGAGGTTGAGGCCCATGTACTCGGCGTTGCCCACTTCGTAGGGCACGCCCGCCGCCGCGGCGATGTCGGCGTCGCCGGTGGCGTCGATGAAGTACCGCGCCTTAATCTCGGTGCGCCCGCTCTTGGAGTAGCAGACGACGCTCTCAATGTTGTTGCCGTTCATCACAACGTCCACGGCGTGCATGCCGTAGAGCAGGCGGCAGCCGGACTGGAGAAGCATCGTCTCCATCTCGAACTTGCAGCGCTCCGGGTCGACGGCCGGCGTGTGCGGCGTGTTGTAGAGATAGCCCTTCTTGTCCAGCCTGTCGAGCAGCTCTTTGCAGATGCCTTCGATAATGCCGGCGGGCCCCGTCACGAAGCCATTCGTCATAAGCCCGCCGAGGCTCGTCAGATTCTCAATGAGAAGCGTCCGAAGCCCTCTTCTGGCTGCCGAAACGCCCGCGGCAAAACCGGCCGGGCCGCCGCCGATAACGAGAACGTCCACATCGTACTGGATCATTTTTTGCCCTCCTTGTTTTCTACCCTTTTTCTTTACCTTCTACTTCCTGGACTACTCCCTGCCCTGCTGTTTGTCGTAAAGCTCGCGGCTGTACGCGTAAAGCTCAGAAAGGCCAAGCCACATCTTCTCCGGCTCGCGGAAGAAGACGGACGTGTAGCAGCCGCCGCCCGGCGCGTAGAGGTCGACGGTGCGGCGCACCGCGGCGACTATCTCCTCGTCCGGATAGCTCATGCCCGGGGCGATGCCCTCAAGCGGCGAGCAGAAACCAATCTTGTCGCCGTACTTCTCCTTCAGCTTCGGCAGGTCCACCGCGCGGCGCTGGAGCTGCAGGATGTCGGCGCCGAGTTCAATCGTGTACGGGATAAAGCGCGTCACGTTGCCGCAGGTGTGCAGCTCGAAAATCACGCCCTTGCTCTTGATGTGGTCGACAATTCTCTTCGTCGGCTCGAACACGAGCTCCTCCATCATCTTTTCGGAGAAGAACGTGTCGCGCTCCGTGCCCCAGTCGTCGTGCAGCGTGACCATGTCGAGCGGATAGAGGGAGTTGATCTTATCGAAGAACGCGATCATGAAATCGGCGTACGCCTCAAAGAAATCCCTGACGGCTTCGGGCTCCACCGCAAGGGCGTACATGCTGTCCGTATACCCGCCCATGATGGACACAAGGCGCTCGGTGCAGCCGCGGCCTAAGTCGTAGTGCATGACCTTGTCGGGGTTGTATTCCTCGCGCATAAACTGCGCGGCCCTTTCCTCAAAGCCCCACTCGGAAAAGTCAGGCCAGACGATAACCTCTTCCCATCTCGTGATGTCGTCGAGCAGCTGCGTGCCCGGCGTGAGCATGGCGCCGCCGGCCGAGCAGACCCACGTCCAGTCGGTGTTGAACCAGTCCTTAAACGTGTAGTCCTCCGTCGCCTTTCTCCTCATGTCCGAGTGGATCTGCATGCCGTGCGGGGCCGCCCCCGCGACGTCCTGCGTCAGGAGGGACTGGAAATCCGTCGTGGAGCAGGGCATCCAAATCGGATTTTTTCTTTCCACGGCGCGGCGGAAATTCTCCCGCGGCGTGATGGGCGTATCAAACTTTGGCGCGATGGTCTCGCCGCCCAGGAAAGGCGATGAGACGGTTTGCGTCGCTACGGACGCGCTTTTAAATTCGGGTCTAGGGTACTTCATCACAAACTCTCCAATACCTTTCAGTTACTTAAGGATTCGGTTAATCAACCGATCCGGGTTACAACGACTTAATGATTTAATGAATTAATGAATTGTTATCAAGGGCGCCATTCCTCGGCCAGGATCGCGTACAGGTACTCGTCGTTCCACTCCTTGTCGATTCCGGGCCTGCCGCGCTTGCTTTTTTTGAACGCGCCCTCTCTCCGCATGCCGCACTTTTCCATGACGCGGCTTGTCGCGCCGTTTTCCGTGTTGCAGTAGGCGACGATTCTGTGCAGGCGCAGGTCTTCAAACCCGAACCGGAGCAGCTCTTTGGCGCACTCCGTCATATAGCCCCGGTTCCAGTAGTCCCGGTGCAAAATCCAGCCCAGGACGGCCTGCCGCCCCTCGTCCGTCAGGTATATCCCGCAGTGCCCGATGAGCCGGCCGCTCTCCTTGAGCGTGATGGCAAACATGTAGCTTGTGCGCGGCGTAGCGTTTTGCCGCTCTATAGCCGTTTTAAGGAACGCGCGCGTGCCCGCCTCGTCGTACGGGCCCCACGTCACGTACCTGACGTTTTCAGGATTTGAGGTATACGCGTGGACGGCTTCAAAATCATCTTCGCGCAGTTCCCGCAGAACAAGCCGCTGCGTTGTCAGCTGTATGGGTCATCCCTCCCGTTAGTTTTAGGCCGCGCCTACTGCGCGAGGCCGAGCTGCTGCCCGAGCAGATAGCCGAATGTGAGCGCCGTGCCGTGGCTGTTGCCGCATATAATAAGCGGATAGTCGACGCCATACCGCCCGCCGGCGGCGTTGCCGATGGCGTAAAGCCCTTCGACAGGCGCGTTCTCTTCGCTGAGCACGCGCATCTTTGTGTCCACCCGCAGCCCGCCGACGACGGCGAGAACAGCCGGCCCGAACTTAATGCCGTAATAGGGCGGCTTGTCTATCGGGATGAGCAGCTCCCTGCGCTTGCCGAAATCCTCGTCGCGCCCGCGCGCGCACATCTCGTTGTAGCGCTTGAGCGTCCGGACGAACGTCTCCACAGGGACGCCCATCTTTTCCGCCAGCTCTTCGGGCGTGTCGGCGGTCACGATGTGGCCGCGCGCAAAGCCGCGCTCGAACATCTTTTTCTCCGTCTCGACGTCGAACGCCGGCTCGCCGAGGACGAAGTCCTGCCCCCACGCGATGCCGCCGCCGTACCTGAGCGTCGGCGGGACTTTTTCCGGCCACGCCGAATCGACGATGGACCACGCGTACGTCTCCCGCTCGCGCAGGATGGCCACGCACTTGCCCTGCGCGTAGGTGTCCTCGTTCATAAAGCGCGTCCCGTCCGGCTTGACGAACAGGAAGCAGAAGCTGCTGAAGTGGTACGCCTGCGGGTGCATAATCATGGGGAACGGCGGGTCTTCAAACGAGCCGCCCGCCCAGAGGCCGAGGCGGTGTCCGTCCCCGCTGCCGTTTGTGTATTTGACGGGGCAGCGGTTGGCCAGCGGCGCGAGGTCCTCGCACATCTCGGCGTTCCCGCCGATATCGCCCGTGGCGATGACGACGCCGCGCTTTGCCCGGACGAGCACAAGGCTGCCGTCCTCCTTCCGCGCGAACACGCCGGTGACTTTTCCGTCTTCCTTGAGAAGCTGCTCGGCGGGCGTTTTGAACAGGTACTGCACGCCGAGCTTGAGCGACTCGCTGTACATCGCGTAAACGGCGTCCGCCGCGCCCGCGCGCATGCCCTTCTGCGCCATCGGCCCGTCGAAAAACCGGTGCGAGCCGTAGTATTCGTGGTATGTATCGCCCTGATAGGCGCTGCCCTGAAGCACAGGCCGCGCCCCGTACTGCGTGACGATGCCGATCAGCCAGTCCATCGCTTCGGCGCTGTTGTTAAAGTAGAGCCACACGAGCCTCTCGTCGCAGCGGTTCCCGCACCGCTTGATCCACTCGCGCACGATTTCCTCGAAATCGTTCTCAATGCCCTGCTCCTTCATAAACGAGGAAGCGGCCACGCCGATGTTTCCTCCGCGCCCGGACCAGCTTGCGCCCTTTTCCAGAACGACAACGCGCGCTCCGCACTGCGCGGCGCGCAGCGCGCACGTCACGCCCGCTATGCCGGCGCCTAAAACGGCGACGTCGGTTTCAAGGACTTCCCGGGCGTCTTTCGGGTCAATCGGGTCAGGCGGATTGGCCCACGAGCCCCATTTCGGGCGAACGCTTGACATAAATCCCTCCATCCTCCCTCTTCAAAAAACGTGCTCTTTGTATGGCCTTTATGCTTTTTACCTCTTATATGGACTTAGTGTATAATATGTAGTGAGGATAGAGTCCAGCTTGCGGCGTCATGAAAAATTGTTTCATAATTTAGACAATTTGACGATATTTTTTTAACATATCGCGCCGAAATTAGCGGTATTAACACGTAATCTGAAAGTGACGGCCTGTTATTTATTAAGACGTAAAAGTTTAAATACTTATTGTCACAGTGATTTAAGACTATATTTGCTATAGATTTTCGGGCAATATTATGTTAAAATATCCCATGACTTATTTGTCTGAATTGCCTAAGAGAGGATGTGGCGCCAAATGAAAGAGGATTTGTATAAAATTGGAGAGGTCGCCGAGCTGTTCAATATAAGCGTCCAGACGCTGCGGTTTTATGAAAAGATCGGCCTGTTTACCCCGGCGCTGATCGAGGAGTCGACCGGCTACCGTTACTACAGCTGGGAGCAGTTCGAGCGGCTGCGGAACATATTGTTTTTACGGGATTTCGGGCTGCCCCTCAAGGACATCAAGCACCAGCTCGAAGTGGAGCACAGCGCCGAATACAAAGCGCTTCTGGAAGAATACAGGGACGCTCTTGAAAACAAGATCCGGGAGAGCATCCAGCTAAAAGAGTATCTCGTCCGGAAAATCGAAAGCCTGGAGCTTGCGCGCTACCTGCCGAAGAACAAGACCCTTTTCCTGCTCTTCCCGGCCCTGAAGGTGCTCCGGCACGACTGCGTCATCGGCAGCTTCGAAACCTTAAAAGAGATGCAGCTGACGATTGCGAGCCTGATTTCAAAATACCATCTCAAAGCGGGCATCGAGAGCGTCGGGCAGTATTTTGACCCGAACGCGCTGGCGGACGAGCGCGGCGGGCTCATCACGAGGGGCATTTTCGTCACGGAAGAAGTGTTTACAAGCGATACTTATTCTCTCGCCGCGGAGCATATAACGACAATTCCGAGAGGCATCTACGGCGTCATGTTCTATCAGCATTCGACGAACGAGTCCCTCCCCTTCGTCCAGAGGCTGCTTGACGACATCCGTCGCCAGTCCCTGCAGCCCATCGGGAACGTCGTCCGCTCCATCATCTTTGACATGGGGCGCGGAAAGCCGACGAAAGACGGATACCTCGCCTGCATCCGCGTGCTCGTGAAAGAGGCTTAAATTTTATATTGAAAGGTGGATGTCTGTGAAAACACCGGTTCTGGAGACAAAACGGCTTATTCTGCGCCCGCCTGAACTGTCCGACGCGGACGTTATTTCCCGCAACTGGACGTCGGACGACGATGTGACGCGCTACGTCAGCTGGAGCAAGCACCAGTCCGTAGACGACACGAAACAGTGGCTCGAAATGGAAGTGGGGCGGATCGACAGCGACGCAAGCTATCAGTGGGTTTTCGTCCACAAGGAGACGGGCGAACTCATCGGCTCCGGGGGCTTTGCGCTCAACGAAGAGCGCGGGATGCACGAGCTCGGCTATGTGCTCATGAAGAAGTACTGGAATCAGGGCCTTGCGACGGAAGCGGCCCGCGCGATGGTCGATTTCGCCCTCGGCACGCTGGGGATAAAGGCGCTCTTTGCCCGCCACGCCAGGGAAAACCCCGCCTCGGGAAGAGTCATGGAGAAAGTGGGGTTTACCTACCACTGCGACGGGACGTGCCGCTGCCTTGACGGCGTGCGGGCGTTTCACAGCAAGGAGTATATCCTCACGGCGCCGTAAACCGCGCGCGTGCAGAGCGCGCCGATGATAACAGTAAAGCCCTGCGGCAAACTCCGCAGGGTTTTGCGTTATAGCGCGTCTGATTTTGGCCTTATGACGTTCATCGCGCGGCTTTTTTAAGCCCTGCCGCTGCTGCGTCCGCCCGCGCGTCTTCCAAAACGCCTGCCGCTTTGCAAGCATAAGGCACAGCAGCACAGTCACGACGGGAAAGACGGCCATAACGGGCGCGGCGGTCGCCTCGACGGCGGTGGTATTTCGCGGATACGGCAGGCGCAACACGCACGCAATCACGGTCAGATGGTAAAACGCGCCCATCAAGCCCCTTTTCCCGTGCGTATCGCTTTTTCATCCGGGGCCTTCGGTTTTCGTCTATATTATACAATATGGTTCATTATTTGTCACGGATTGTCGTAATTTTGACGAATCTTTGTTGAAAGCGCCTTAGAACGGGTATTCATTCTATGCACAATGGCACACGGGAAAGTACCTTTTATTTCCGCCTGAATGCCGGTATAATAGGCGTGGCTTTATCTGACGCCGCGCGTTTTGGCCGCAATCCATCCCGAAAAGGAGTCGGCGAAACCATGGACTTTAAACCAAAGCCGCGAAATTCAGGGCTTGCGCCGCGAAAGCCAAAAAACATAAGGCTCAAGCTGGTGAAGTCTCCGCCGCAGGCGGCGGACGCGCCGCCCGGGCTATCGCAAGAAGGCGCTTTGCCTGCGCCCCGGCGCGCGAAAAACTCGCCGGCGAAAGAACCGGCTTTAGCCGCCTTCGGAAAGCAGGAAAGGGCGAAACCGGAGCAGGCGGCAAAAGAACACCTCGAAAAAGCCGGGCGCGGGAAAGCGAAGGCCGGAAAAAAGGTGGAAAAAATGCACAAAAAGGCGCCAAAGCGCGGCAAAACGCCCCCTCCCTCGCCGCTTGTTGACGTCCCCTTTGCAAGCGAGCAGGAGAAAGAGGCCTGCGCGGCGTTTTTGGCTGACATAAGATGCCGCATCGCGCTGCGTGAAAAGGAAAAGGCGGCGATGATACACGACTTTGAAAAAGCCATCGCGTACCTGATTAAGTCCGGCGTGCCCGCATCTGAGGCGCTCCGGCGGCTTGACGCGCAAAACCTCGGCGGGTTTTACAGCCGCCCGTCCGGCGCGTGGTACGCGCTTGACAACGCCGCGAAAATCTACCCGCTGTCGATGAAGCACGGCACGATGGCGGTGTTTCGCCTGTCGGCATACCTGAAAGAGCCCGTCGTGCCGGAAATCCTCCAGATGGCGCTCACCTTCACCATCAAGCGCTTTACGAGCTTTGCCACGACGGTGAAAAAAGGCTTCTTCTGGCACTATCTCGACGTGACGAAGCGGCGCTACGACGTGGAGCCGGACTCCGGCGTTCCGTGCAGCCCCATTTACATCGGGCGCAGCGGCTCGCAGTCGTTCAGGGTGCTGTACTTTGAAAACCGCATCAGCGTCGAGTTCTTCCACATCTTAACGGACGGGACGGGCGGGATGGTCTTCCTTAAAACGCTCGTCGCGGAGTATTTCCGCCTGCTCGGCGTGGAATCGTCGGGCGACGGGATTCTGCCAATCAACGCCCTCCCCGCCGCCGAAGAGACGGAAAACGCGTTTCTTCGCGTCAAAAGCGACGGCCGGGCCTCCGGATTTATGGGCAAAGCCGCCGTACAGCTTGGCGGCAGGCTCGCCGCCGTCCGCCCCTGCCGCATCCTCCACTTCAAAATGGACGCCGACACACTCAAAGCCGCCGCCAAAGCGCACGGCGCGACCGTGACGGCGTACCTGCTCGCGCTCATGTTCGTCGCCGGGCGGCACGCGACGGACAGAATCGACGGGGAGATGTGCGTCCAGGTCCCCGTCAACATGCGCAAGTTCTACCCGTCGCGCACGCTGCGCAACTTCTCCATGTACTGCGGCATCCGCCTGCCGGTCCGGGACATCACGGACCCCGGCGCGCTCGTGGGCGAGATTGCACGGCAGCTTGAAAAGAAGGCGTCGCGCGAGGCGATGGACGAGATGGTGCGGGCGGCCAATCAGATCACGCGGGTTTTGAGCTTTATCCCGCTGTTTCTCAAGGCCCCCGTCGCGCGCACAGTCTTCGGCTACCTCGGGGACGGCATCTTCACCACCACGTTTTCCAACCTCGGCGTCGTCACGCTGCCGCCGGAGCTCACCGGGCGCGTCGAGAGCATGGACTTCGTTTTGGGGACGGCCATCTCAAACCGCGTCAGCTGCTCGATGTTGACCGTCGGCCGCGCCGCGACGCTCACGATTGCGAAAAACACGCCCGACCCCTCCTTCGAGGAGGCGCTGTACGCGCTCCTTGAGCGGGACGGCGTTGCGCCCCAGGTGGAAGGGAGCGAGCTGTATGAAGGTTAAGATAACGTACGCCACGCCGTCCAAGCGAAAGCTCCAGCGCGCCCGGCTGATCCAGTATCTGGCGGGGCCGTTCCTGCTCGCGGCGCTGATTTGCGGGGTGGTCAACCTCACCGTGGGCGGAAAGGCATGGAGCCTCATTGTAATGTGGGCGCTTTACATGGTGTGGACGCTTGCCGTCTCGCCGGACGTGATTGAATACAACCGCATCAGCCAGTTTACGAAGCTCCTTTGGGAAAGCTGCGTTTTGCTGATTCTCATCGACGTTCTGCTCGTGTCGGGCTGGGTGCTCAATGTGGTCTCCATCGTCTGCTTCGGGGGAATCATTGCCGTGTGCGCCCTGTTTTTGTCCGACTATGAGCGCCAGCGGCACAACCTGCTGCCCGTCATTTTGCTGTCCGTCGGGGCGCTTGTCGCCTCGGTTCTGGGCATCATTATCATCCGCCCCGTGCGCTGGCAAATTTCCGTGACGGCGGCGCTGTCGTTTGCCATGCTCGTCGTCTGCCTGTACGGAATGCGCCACGACATTAAAAGCGAGCTGAGAAAGATGTTCCACGTCCGGTAGGGCACACTTTACAGGCTGTAGCGGCACGCGGCGGTCATTGCAGCTCCTGAGGCCCAAACCGTAGTTCCCCACACTCGATTAAGAAAAAAAGCCCCCGCAAGAGAGCTTAAGTTTCTCTCCTGCGGGGGCTTGTGTGTTTTACTGGGCGGCAACCACCGTAAATGCCTGCTCGGTGGACTTGAGCACCGTCTTGCTCGGCTCAACGGGCTTTTCAGCCAGGGTCACGATCGTGGTCTCATAACTGCCGTCATACATTGACCCGGACTTGACGCCGTCTACGTCGCAGACCAGGGAGTAGATCTTGAACTCGTTGTCGGTGTATTGTGCAGTCAAGGTCCTGATCTGCTTTAGGGCATCGCCGCCAAAGGTCACGGTCCAAGTGGTGTTGGTCGCATCATAGGTTGCCGATACGCCATACCTCGCCGCCTCCTGGGCAGCTTCCTCTGAACCCCAAGGATTGTCTTCATCGGGATAGAGCTTGAACTCGGGCAGGGTGTCTACGCCAGCAGGCAGCTCACCGTGCTTGCCCAAGTTATGGTCAATCTCCAAGTAGGCCAGTTCTTTATCATGGGTGGCGACAAAGGTCACCTCGAAGTCTTCAGCATCGGCCGGGACTTCTTCAGTCGGGCTGGTCACTTTAAGAACCGGCTTGCTCGGCTCAACGGGCTTTTCAACCTCAATCGTCACCGAGTCGGTGATACCCGCGATCACTTCTTCCGTGTCTGCATCAATCAGGCTGAAAGTGATG
>ENA-UPAD01000994-UPAD01000994.1-bioreactor-metagenome-genome-assembly--contig:-NODE-994-length-34032-cov-13.004297_pt1 | contig 34032 bp, 29 predicted proteins | sample MGYA00238179_ERZ772710 | MGnify/ENA primary metagenome ERZ772710 (study PRJEB29004, sample SAMN07631245) | bioreactor metagenome | isolation source: Switchgrass digestor | place: USA: Dartmouth...
TACTTCATTTTACTTGGTTCAACCCCAACATTTGACGTAGAGCCATAAAAAACCGCTGTTCCTGTCCGACAGCGGTTTTTCATCCCTTTTACGGGCCATATTTTCCTTTTTATATTCGGGTTATTTCTTCAGATGCGTTTCATAGGTGATGGAATCGTAGACTGCATCATTCTTGATTATGTTGAATCTCGTGTCGCTGCTCCACTTCTCCAGTTCGCTGTTGTACCATTCGTTTTCCCTGGCGGTTTCAAGATTGGACTTCACGGTGTCCCTGACATCGTCCAGTTCGGTGTGCTTGTCTATCCGTACCACAAATATATCGGTTTCGGTTTCCACTATATCCGAGTCCCCGGTCTTCCCCTCGAGGGCAAAATCGAAAAGTTCCCAGTGGTACGGGAATTGCAGGTAGGTGGTGCCGCTTACCGTAAGTTTCCCCCGCGGAAGCTCCGAATCCCCGCTTTCCTCCTCGGTATAGGTTTCAATAAGCTCGTCCATGTCCTCCCCGTTTCGTATCTTCTCCAGGACCGTCCTGGCCGTTTCCATCTTCTTGTCGATCTCTTCCTGGGACAGGGTGGTTACATTCTCCTCGTCATACTTGCTGAACCATACATAGCTTATATCAGCGCTGTCGTACTGTTTCGGGTTCTTCTCGTACTCGGCGCGTATCTCGTCCTCGGTGATCTCGGCGGGCTTGTAGTTCTGCCTGATATATTCAGTCCTGAACCTGTCGTTGACCGTGGTGTTCTCGAGTATCTTCCTGTACTGGTCCAGCGTTACGCCCGTGGACTGCTGCACCCACAGGACAAAATCGTTGTCCGACAGGCCAAGCTGCTGCTGGTATATCAGGAGGGTCTGCATAACCTCGTTTCTCACGTTGCTGTCGACCGTTATGCCCATCTCCCTGGCCTTGATAAGCTGTATCATATATTTCTTTGTCGCGTTGAGGGTTTCATTCTTGGCGGCTTCCCACGGATTCTGCCCGCCCTCGGTTTTCAGCCAGTACTGCTTCTTTTCTTCGTCGGACTTGCCCGATATTCCCCAATCCTGTTCGGATTTCAAGACCTGCTGCCGCAGGAAAAACTCGTATTCGTATTTCTTTATCCTGTGCCCGGCAACGCTTGCCACATAGCTCCGGGAATCGACCAGGTACCAGGCAAGGAAAGCAGCCGCAACTATCACCAGGGCTATTACGGCCCTGATGATCATGGTTTCCCTTTTTGTCCGGATCAGCTTTTTCCTCTTGCCGCCCCGGTCTGTTTTAGTTTTCTTATCCATAGATTTCACCCTTTTATACGAGCCGGCCAGATTATTTTGCCCCGCTGTACAGTCACTATTATAAACAATCAGCCAGTGGACTTCAATTTCACCAGGTCATGTAATAAAATCTTAATATTCCTGATAAGATCGCGTTTTTCCTGTCTTTTTGCCCGATAGGACAAATAGGGCTGTTTCCCGGCGCTGAACAGCAGTTGTCCCTTCCATTTCCTCGTTATTTCCATGATGACCCTCGGATCTATGACTGCCTGGTCGGAATAGTTCAGGATCACCATGTCGTCCTTTTCCTTGATTGAACTGAAACCGAGGGTGAGAGCCATGTTCTTGATAAGGGCTATGTCGATCAGGTTCCGTGTTTCCTCGGGGATGTCCCCGTACCTGTCGATGAGTTCGTCCATCACGTCCATGGCCTCCTCTTCGCTCTCCACCGACGCAATGGACTTGTACATGTCTATCCTCTGGTCCTCATCGGGGATATACCTGGCGTCGATATGGGCGGGGACCTTGAATTCTACGCTGGTTTCAAGCGCGGGACGCCTCGCGGGTTCGCCCTTCATCTCCGCTATTGCCTCGTCAAGAAGCCTAAGGTACATGTCATAGCCCACGCTCTCCATGTGGCCGTGCTGTTCCGGGCCCAGCAGGTTTCCGGCGCCGCGTATCTGCAGGTCCCTCATGGCTATCTTGAACCCGGACCCGAACTCGGTGAATTCCCGTATCGCCTTGAGGCGTTTTTCGGCCGTCTCCCCGAGGACCTTGTCCCTCCTGTATGTCAGGTAGGCGTATGCAAGACGGTTCGACCGGCCCACCCGCCCTCTCAGCTGGTACAGCTGGGCAAGGCCAAGCCTGTCCGAGTCCTCCACGATGATGGTATTGACATTGGGCATGTCGATGCCCGACTCGATGATCGTGGTGCAGACCAGGACGTTGAACTCCTGGTCGAGGAAGGATTGAATCACGTGTTCCAGTTCCCGCTCGCTCATCTGGCCATGGGCAATACCCACCGTGGCCTCGGGAACCAGCCTCTGTATCTGGGCAGCCTTGGACTGGATGCCCCGGACCCTGTTGTAAAGGTAGAAAACCTGGCCGTTTCGCGCCAACTCCCTGTGTATGGCGTCCCTTACGATATCCTCCCGGTACTCCAGAACATATGTCTGCACGGGATAGCGGTGTTCCGGCGGGTCCTCTATCGTGCTGATGTCACGTATGCCGGTAAGGGACATGTTCAGCGTCCTGGGTATGGGCGTAGCCGAAAGGGTCAGCGTATCCACATGGGGGTACCTGCTTTTTATGGTTTCCTTGTGGGCTACCCCGAAGCGGTGCTCCTCGTCCACCACGAGAAGGCCCAGGTCCTTGAACTTGACTTCCTCCGAGAACAGCATGTGGGTGCCGACAATTATATCTATCCGTCCGGCCTTCAGGTCGCGGAGTATGGCGCGCTGCTCGGACTCGGTCCTGAAACGGCTCAGCATCTCAACCCGCACGGGGAACCCGGAAAAGCGCTTCTTGAAGTTTTCGTAATGCTGGGAGCACAGGACGGTGGTGGGTACCAGGAAAGCGACCTGCTTGCCGTCCATAACAGCCTTGAAAGCGGCTCTCAGTGCCACCTCGGTCTTGCCGTAACCCACATCCCCGCAAAGCAGCCGGTCCATGATCACGTCGGATTCCATGTCCCGCTTTATTTCCTCGACGCATCTTAGCTGGTCCGGTGTTTCCTCGTATTCGAAAGCCTCCTCGAATTGCCTTTGCCAGACCGTGTCCGGAGAAAAGGCAAAACCCCTCATGCTTTTTCTTTCGGCTTGCAGCCTGATCAGCGAGGCAGCCAGTTCTTTCAGGGATTCCTTTACCCTTTTCTTCGTCCTTGCCCACTCGGTACCGCCCAGCTTGTTCAGCCTGGGTTCACGGCCCTCTGAGCCAACGTATTTCTGGATCAGGTCCATGTTTGTCGTGGGAATGAAAAGGACACCGCCATCCCTGTAGGCAATCTTCAGGTAGTCGCGCCTGAGCCCTTCCACCGTAAGCTGTTCAATGCCCTGGTAGATGCCGATTCCATGCACCTGGTGGACCACGTAATCCCCGGGCTTGATGTCGGTATAGGTTTCAATGCGCCTCCCCCGGGCGGGGGCTTTCCTCGGTGCCCTCCTCACGCTCCTGGACGAAATATCGCTCTCGGTTACCACCACTAGTTTCTCGTCGCGATAGACAAAGCCGCTGTGGAGGCATCCCGTGCCCACTGCCGCGGTATACCCCTCGGGCCAGGATTCGAAATGCCTGGCATCCGCCGCGGGTATTCCCCTCTCCCTGAGTTCATCCAGCAGCCGCTCGATCCTGTCCTCCCGGGAGACCAGTATGAATACCCTGCATCCCTGGGCGGCCCACTTCCTGATATCGTCGAAGAGAAGGTCCAGTTTTCCTGCATAAGGGCTTATGCTGGCGCCGTTGATGCTGAAAACGGCCGAGGGCTCTTTTGCAAGGGTTTCGGGTTCTTCGAGGGACGAGAGGGATATGACGGGATGTTTCAGCGCAGACATGAGAACGGTATCGGTATCGAGGAGAAGGCCGTAGGTTTCGCCCAGTATCATGCCTTTCTCGGTAAGGACATCGCACAGTCCGCGAAGGTCCTCCTGCTGGTTCTCCATCCTCTCGCGGGCGCGCGCGGGCTCCTCCACGAACAGCAGGTGCCCTTCGCCGGTATACCCGAAAAGATCGGCGCTGTTTTCCAGGATAAACGGGATGAACTTGTCAATCCCCGTAAAATAGTGGCTGTCCTGCAGCTTTTCCATGTACCGGCCGATGTTCTTCTCAAGAAGTGGCTTAATGTCCCGGGAGATCTTCCCCAGGGCCCTGTCAAGCGCTTCCCGGATACGCCGGGTAATTGCGGGTATCTGGGCGCGGGTATAAATAATCTCTCTGGCGGGATAGACCTCCACGCGTTCGACCGGCTGAACTGATCGCTGGGTTTCGGGGGAAAAGACTCGAATGGAATCGATCTCGATATCAAAGAATTCAATGCGGCAAGGCATATCGGCGTTTATCGGAAATACGTCCAGGATGCCGCCTCTTACGGCATACTGGGCCTTGCCCTCAACCTTGTCGACACGCTCATAGCCCATCTCCAGGAGCTTCTCTTCCAGTTCCACGATATTTGCCCGGTCGCCTGTACCAAGTTCCAGGATGTGCCGGGCAAGTTCCGCAGGGGGCATCAGCCGGTGGAGAAGCGCCTCGGCCGAGGTCACGATGAAGTCATAGTAACCCCTGGTGATCCTGACCAGGGCCGTTACCCTGTCATAGGTCTGTTCGAAGCTCCTGGCCTCCACGTCATAGAGCATGATCTCCCGGCCCGGAAGGTAAACGGCCCGGTCTCCTGTAAGCCAGGACAGGTCCATGTAGGCCTGCCTGGCCTGCATTTCGTTCCAGGCCGCATAGATCCCCTTCATGCCGGATTCGCGGGCTGTCCACCAGGCCAGGTGCCGTTTCTGGGATTCGGAGACCCCTGTCGCCGCCAGTTCGGCGCCGGGTCGGATATTGCTTATCAAAGCCCTGAGGCGGGCTGATTCTGCCAGGACAGAGCTTGGTAAATCCATACGTTTCATCCGTTATACTTGCTCATGGCCACATCTACCGACGCGCAGACCATGGTCGCCACCGCGAGGGCCGCGCGTTCAATGGCCTCGTTGACCAGGCTCCTTTCCTCCTCGGTGAACCTGGAAAGCACGAAATCGCCCAGGTCCATTTCAGGGCCGGGCTTGCCTATCCCTATCCTCACCCTGGGAAATTCCTCGGTCTTAATATGGCTGATAATGGACCGCATGCCGTTATGGGTTCCCGGGCCGCCCTTCTGCCTTATCCGGAGCTTGCCCGGCTCCAGGTCGGCATCGTCATATATGACTATCAGCTGTGATGGATCCGCCTTGTAATAACCGAGTATCTCGGCCAGCGATTCCCCGCTGTTGTTCATGTAGGTCTGCGGTTTAACCAGCATGACCTTTTTGCCCTGGATCAACCCCTCGCTAACAAGGGCCTTGTGCCTGGGCTTGAAATGGTCCAGCCTGTACTGGGCAGCCAAAAAATCTATAGTATCAAACCCGACGTTGTGCCTGGTCAAGTGATACCTGGCCCCCGGGTTTCCGAGACCTGCGATGATGTGCATGGCTTAATCTCCTATTGCTGTGTGAAAATCGTGGAAATCGATATGTCGCCGTATATCCTTTCAATGGCCTCGGCGAAAATCTCGGCCACCGAAAGGATCGTTATCTTCTCGATCCTTTTCTCCCTGGGTACCTGGATGGTATTCAGGGCAACCATCTCCTTGATGGCCGAGGCCTTTATCCTCTCGATTGCGGGACCGGAGAGAACCGGATGCGTGCAGCAGGCGTAGACCTCGGTTGCGCCCATGTCGGTAAGGGCGTTGGCCGCGGTGACGACGGTTCCGGCGGTATCTATCAGGTCATCCACCAGTACGCAGCGTTTTCCCCTGACATCGCCGATGATGTTCATGATCTCGCAGACATTGGCCTTCGGACGCCTCTTGTCGATAATGGCCATGGGCACGTCCAGCCTTTCCGCGAATTTCCTCGACCTTGTCACGCTGCCAACGTCCGGGGAAACAACCACCACATCGTCCACTTTACCCCTGAACTTCTCCCAGAAATACCTGGCCAGGATGGGAAACCCCAGGAGGTGGTCCACGGGGATGTCAAAGAATCCCTGAAGCTGCGGGGCGTGGAGATCCATGGTCAGCACTCTGTCGGCCCCGGCCGTCGTGATCAGGTTGGCTACCAGCTTTGCCGATATGGAATCCCTTGCCTTTGCCTTACGGTCCTGCCGGGCATACCCGAAGTACGGCATGACGGCCGTTATCCTGCCGGCGGAGGCGCGCTTTAACGCATCGATCAGGATCAGCAGCTCCACGAGGTTCTCGTTGACCGGCGTGCTGGTGGACTGGATGATGAAAACATCGGAGCCCCTGACAGGTTCGTTGATGCTGATCGCGGTTTCCCCATCGCTGAAGCGGCCTACCACTGCTTCACCCAGGGGCAGGCCGATCTTTTGGGCAATCTCTTCGGCAAGTTCGAGGTTTGAGTTTCCTGCAAAGATCTTAATGTCCTTACCGTGAAGATTCATGGCGAGTTAAACCTCCGGAATCATTCTTTATATTTTCTATCAAGCCCTTTCTTTTTCACCCAGTCGCTTATTATGGTCTGCCGGCTTCGCGCTATGGCGAGGGAATACTCGGGAACCTCCTCGGTAATCGTGGATCCCGCGGCGATGTAAGAGTAGGGCTTTACCTCGACGGGCGATACCAGGTTGACATTGCAGCCCACGAAGGCATAGTCGCCCACCACGGTCTGGTGCTTTTTAAGGCCGTCGTAGTTTACCACCACGACCCCGCATCCCATGTTGACATTCTTCCCGATCATCGCGTCGCCGATATACGCAAGGTGGGACACCTTTGTATTGTCCCCGATCTCCGACTTCTTTACCTCAACAAAATCACCGATCTTGACATTTTTCCCGATCCTGCTGCCGGGCCGCAGGTAAGCGAAAGGTCCGATCTTGGACTTCGAGTCGATCCGGGATTCAAGCACAACCGAATTCATGACATGGACCTCGTCGCAGATCTCGGAATCCGAAATCCGCGAATAGGGGCCGATAACGCACCGTTCGCCTATGCGCGTGCTTCCCTCCAGCAGGGTTCCCGGGTATATAACCGTATCCCTTCCTATCTCCACGTTGGGCCCGATAACGGATGTTTCGGGGAGAATGAAGGTAACGCCGTTTTTCATGTGGCCGCGGATGATCCTGTCCCTCATGATCCTTTCGGCTTCGGCGAGCTGGATCCGGTCGTTGATCCCCAGTATCTCGCTGCTGTCGCCGGCAAGGTACGCTCCCGCCGATCCCTGGCTGGAAAGTATGGCCTCAACGGTGTCGGTAAGGTAATACTCCCCCTGGCTGTTGGCGTTTTTCAGGCCTTCCAGCGCCTTGATCAGCGCAGGCGCCTCAAAGAAATATATACCCGAGTTGATCTCGTCGATCTTCCTCTGTTCATCCGTAGCGTCCCTGTGCTCCACGATCGACCTTATCCTGCCGTCATCACCCCTGATTATCCTTCCGTATCCTGTGGGATCGCTCACGCGGGCAGTTACCACCGTGACCTGGTTCCCGTTCTTTACATGGGTTTCATACGCCTCCTTCAGGGTCTGAGGGGTTATGAGGGGCGTATCGCCGCAGAGGACCAATACAGTCGCGTCCCTGCCTTCCAGGAGGGGCCGCGCCTGCATCACGGCGTGACCGGTTCCAAGCTGCTCCTCCTGCATCACAAATGTGACATCCTTAACCGATTCCCTCACCTGGTCGGCCTGTCGCCCTACCACGGCTATGATCTCGCTTGAACCGGCTTTCCTGGCCGCGTCGACAACATAAGCGAGCAGGGTCTGCCCGCATATCCTGTGCAGGACCTTGGCCGTATCGGATTTCATCCTGGTACCGGCCCCGGCCGCAAGTATTACCGTAATCAGGTTTTGCATATTTCTGCTCCTTTCAGTGGCGCCTCCATAAATTATTCTTTCATATTAGCCTTACGTTTTCAATTGTCCATACTGATTAATTCGGCGGAAAATAAATAAGGCACTTATCAGAATAAGTGCCAAAAAAATGTACCGGATTGGTTTTATTCGATGCCCGCCAGCGCTCCGGCCGCTTCTTCCTCCGCAAGCATCGACTGGTATTTCTCCAGAATGGCGTTCTGGACCTTGTTCCTTGCATCCGCGTTGATCGGATGCGCGATATCCCTGAATTCTCCCGCAGGCGTCTTGCGGCTCGGCATCGCTATAAACAGGCCGTTCTGACTTTCAATAATCTTGATGTCATGGACGACAAACTCGTTATCGAAAGTTACAGATACAACAGCCTTCATTTTCCCTTCCGCTTCTACCTTGCGAATCCTGATATCAGTTATCTCCATTTTTAGCAGCCCACCTTCCGTTAATTACATGTAGATTTGGTATAATAATAATACAATATTTCGGCATAAATTTCAAATATCCTTCTTATTTATAAATTTTAAAGAAATTATTGCATATATTTTCCTGTTCCATGGAATACTTCCCCTGGGGGACCTTGTGTCCGTCCTGTCCGCTGATATATAATCTATCTGGCATATATGCACTGGAGCGTGTACTTAATGAAAAACCGCATTTCTTTTACGCCGGGAAATATTACCGTCCATATGGTGGGCATTGGCGGCATCAGCATGAGCGGCCTGGCAGAAATACTGATGCATAAGGGTATAAAGGTCACTGGATCGGATATCCGTGAATCAGATATAACCGAAAACCTTAAGGGCATGGGCGCAGTCGTCTTTTCGTCCCATGACGCCTCGAATATTACGAACCAGGACCTGGTCGTCTACTCCGCCGCAATCCCGCAGGATAACCCCGAGCTTACCGAGGCCCGCAATAAAGGAATTCCCGTGATGGATAGGGCGGAGCTCCTGGGCCTTATTATGGACCAGTTTCAGCACGCCATAGCCGTATCGGGAACCCATGGGAAAACAACTACCACCGCCATGATAGCGCAGGTCATGCTTGAAGGAGGGCTTGATCCCACCATCCATGTGGGCGGAATGCTCGACGCCATCGGGGGCAATACGAGGATAGGAGGAGGCTCCTGGTTTATCGCGGAAGCCTGCGAGTACAAGGACAGCTTCCTGAAACTCAGGCCAACGCTCGCGGTGGTACTGAACATCGAGGCCGACCACCTGGATTATTTCAGGAACATCGACCATATCCGGTCCTCGTTCGAATCTTTCCTTTCCAACGTGAGAAACCCGGGAACCATCGTCCTGAACTGTGACGATCCGCAGACCCGTCTTTTGTCCAGGTCTCTCACCAGGCCTTTTGTAAGTTATGGCCTCAATTCCGCGGACGCTGACTGGACCTGCGAGGATATATCCTTCGAGAACGGCTGCGCCGGCTTTACGGTCTGCCATAAGAAATCGTCCTGGGGCAGGGTGAAACTCCAGGTGCCCGGCCTGCACAATGTTTCCAACGCCCTGGCTTGCATAGCCGCCTGTCATTCCGCGGGCATCTCCCGGACATCGATCATAAAAGGCCTGGAAGGCTACAGGGGCACCCACAGGAGGCTGGAAGACAAGGGAATGAAAAACGGCATCAGGGTCATGGACGACTATGCCCATCATCCTACCGAGATACAGGCGTCGCTGAAAGCCGCCCGGGCCCTCGCGGCAGGACACCTGATATGCGTATTCCAGCCCCATACCTATACCAGGTCCTACGAGCTTCTTGATGATTTCTCCCGCGCCTTTGCCCTTGCCGACACCGTGGTGGTAACCGATATCTACGCGGCCAGGGAGAAGGACAGCGGACTCATCAACTCGCGCACCGTCACCGAGGGTATAAACAGGAATACGGGAAATGCCGTCTACATTTCGGATTTCGGCGACATAGTCCACTTCCTCGAGGAAAACGCCCAAACCGGCGACCTGGTCATAACCATGGGAGCCGGCGATGTTTACAGGGTGGGCGAGATGTACCTTTCCCGCGCCGGCTCACCATAGGCGTGTCACCAGCACGGTCATGTCATCCTGGACGCCCTTGCTCCGCGCCATGGCTTCGGTGAGTATCATGTCGGCCATCTGCTGGGGATTCATCGTGTCGAGGGCCGCTATGAACTTTTGCAGGGTTTGCTGCCCGTTATTGCAGAACGCATGGTATACGCCGTCCGATACCATGATCACGAAATCGCCCCCGGTAATTCCGGGCACGGCGGTTTCCCCGTCCTCGCCCTGTTCCCCGCCCGGATATCCCCCGGCGATCTCGCTTACTCCCGAAATGCTCCTGACATACGATGGCGGAGCCCCAAGTTTGAAAAACCTCAGGCTGCCGTCCAGAAGGCTTATGGCGCATGCGTCCAGGGTGGCGATGGATTCCCTGTCGCCCCTTATCCCGATGTACATCTTGATAAGCTGGACGGCAAAAGCCATGTCCACCCCTTCGTCCACCAGGTACTCCAGCATCTGGATGGTATTCTTGCTGTACCGCTCGGCCATGCTGCCGCTGCCCGCGCCGTCGCTGATGGCGCTGATGTGATGTCCCGATCCGTCTACGAAAAATGTAAAGCTGTCCCCGGATACCGTCGAGTTTTCCCTTGAAAGCCGCGCTACGCCGGTTATGGTCCGGTACCTGGGCTTATTCATGTACCTTAAAACCGAGTGTCCCATGATATCACGCCTCATCTCCCCTACCCTGACTACCTGGCTTCCGAGAAAGGCTTTTACCGTGTTGTCCAATAGATCCATGTCGATCCTGTGTATCCCCTCGCACACCAGGTCGGCCGATATCCCAGAGTCGCCGTCCGGCGCGATCCTGATGTCCGCCACGGGTATTCCCAGGCCGGCCGCAGCCTCGAGAAAACTTTCCTCTATCTCGTACTCACGGCCTCTTCGTTCCGCGATTGACCTGGCGATGCTCATGATGCTTCCCGAGATTATTCCGGCCTGCTCGGCAATCCGCTCCCGCGCCTCGTTGAGCCTTGCCCGCCAGAGCATTTCCGCCTTGCAGACGGTAAAGGCAATTCCCAGGCTTTCAACGAACTTATCATTCCTTGAGCATACCGAGCGGAACCATGCGGGCAGCTCGATCAGCCCTGTTTCATCGGTCTTGAGGTCCGAGAGCGCTTTTTCTACCAGCTTGTATGTCTTGATGAAATTCGTCCCCCAGCACTTTTCGCACAGCGGGCAGCGCCTGCATACCCTGTCGGCGACGGTTTCCATCACCGATTCGGCCATGGTCCTCTCGCCGTCCGCCTCATCTTCCAGGAGCTCCCGCAGGCTCCTGGAAACCCTTGAAATCGCCTTGCCCAGTACATAAAGCCTGTCGGCGGCTTCCAGCGACGCCCGCTTTACCACCTCATCCTCCAGGACTTTCCGGGATGCCGGCCCTGCAAGGTATTCGGACATGGATTTCAGGGCCCTTGGCGGTATGAAAAGGAACAGCGCGCCCGAAACCATGGCGCTGTAATAACCCGAGATCATATCGCCGTTTAGTATCGAAAGCCCCGTGAACAGGAGAATTACCGCCGTCCAGAGGCTTACCGCGAAGACCCTCCTCTTCGCGGGCAGCCCGGCCGCGGCGCCGGCCAGGGCATACAAGCCCGGAAGTTCCAGGGAACCGGGAATCCGGTACAGGGTCAGCAAAAACCCCACGCAAGCGCCCAGGCAGGCTCCGCCTGCGCTTCCCTTGCCGCGTGCAAAAACAAGGACCAGGAGGCCCGCCATGACGCTGCTCAGGTCAAGCTCGCTTATGGACAGGTCTTTCAGGCTTATGACAACCAGGCATACCAGAATTGCCTTTGCTGCAGTCAGCCTTCCGCCCAGGGCATACCGCTCAGGCTTCATGTCTTCCCGCCGGGCAAGCGCCGGCTGTACAAGCACCGAGACAGAAAAAGCGAAGGCGGAACACAGCATGGAGGTGACAAGATCATACACATGAAACCCTTGCACAGCGCCTTTCACAAGCCCTGTAACGAGCATGGTCACCCCCAGGACCGCCGAGCGGTTCAGTGGTGTGGGTTTCACGTTGCCGCTGATCTTCAGGAAATGCATGACAAGTTCGAATACCAGGAGGGCCGCCAACTGTCGGATGGCCTCGTATGGGCCGGAATAGACGATGTTCCCAATGAGCAGCGAAGCGGCTGCCAGAACCCTGGCGGGTCCGGCAAACCGGGCAGCGCAGTACAGGGCCAGGCCGAAGGGCCTTAAAACCTCAAACAGGCTGGCCCTTGCGAACAGGAAGCAAAGAGCGATCTGGACAAGCTGAAAAAGGGTAAGCCTTTCGAACCAGGCCAGGAGTGATTTTAAGCCATGGTTTCCCGCTTTTATTTCCGACGTGTTATCCATTTGTATCCTCCGTTTCTCTTCATTTGTAAAAAGCAAACTTGCGGTTTTCTCCCGATGGTCCGCGCAGGTTAAGCGATGCGGCCAGAATACCGGAGGGAACGTCCAGCAAGCCGCGTACGATAATTATATGCGCGTGGATATGGTTTTATCATTATTGGCGGATACAAGGGAAATACTCCCGAGTGAAATTGCGTCCCTCGTTATCTTTATATTGCTTGCGAATAAAACAACGAATGATTAACTTGCTTATTATATTTACGTTTTCTATCAAGAAATGATAAAATGTTTGTAAAAGTATGAAGTTCTTGGGGTGAAATATGTCTAATACTAGTTACAAACCCGAGTATAATTTGATTCGTGATGCATATTTAGGTTCCCAAATGAGTAGATTTATGAAACAATTGGAGTATCTTGCTTATAGATTAGCCAAACCGGAAGATTGGGATTTTAAAGATCCAAAGTATAAAGACCCTTCAAGACCGTTGCCGATACTGTATAATTATATAAATTTTACATATGATAGGTTAATTGTGGAGATTAAAATTGCTATTACACAGGATGAAACTGCTATGTGCTTTAATACGGGTTTGCAGACACCTCTTGATTCTGATATATATGCATATTTTGTAAAAAATAAGAGGAATCCGGAGAAGTATAAATGGTATTTTATCAAGTTTTGTGATAGTAGTGACAGAGATTTAAGAAAATTTGCCCAGTTACCTGATATAGCCGAATATATTGAAAATGCAAGCGACTTGGTTTTTGATAGAAAGCTATTGCCAATTAGAGTTAATTATGAACATATTATTGTCGATAATAAAAGCAGGTTTGATGCCGTTTCTAAATATGAAGAGCATGAGTTAAGGCAAATATTGGAGGGTGCAATTATCAGAACACAAGAAAGAGTGCGTAGAAACTACAAAATAGCGATACCTCAGTATTATACTGATAAGCAATCAGGTGTATCAAAAATACAGCTTTTATTACCATTATGCCTAAAGAACCCTCAAAAGGCTGATTTGGCGCTAGTAGTTGAAAAAGACGGAATGGCATATGTAGCAAAGACAGTATTGCCACTAGATTGGGCATATATGAATTCAAGAAGGATAGTTCGTCCAGATGCGGATTGGATAACCGGAATCTAGAATATATACATGCAATGGGGAAAGAATAACAAAAAGATGAATAACCATCTTGCAATTGGGTACATAATATTATATAATGAAGTAGCGTTTATAAAAAAAGCATAAAAAACTTTGTTTAGGTTATTAAAAAAGTTACATTTAGATTAACACAAAACCAAAACCTGAAAAGTTTATTTGTTCGTTATCAAACAAAACTTCAAACTGCTAAACTAAACCGTTACCAAAACAAAAACGCAAAAAAGAAGGGAGACAGTATATACTGTCTCCCTTCTTTTTCACCGCATCATTTCGTCAAGATCTATCTTATCCACATCTTCGGGCATGATGGTTGTCAGTTCTTCGTCGGTCACGTTTTCCTTTCCGGCAAGCCGGTTCGCGTGTATGGTAAGGAGCTTTTCAAAGAGGTTTCGGACCGTCCTGGCGTTGGCAAAGCTGTCGCTGCGGGTCTCGTAAAGGGTTTTGAGCATGTTCCCGACTTTCTCCCTGGCCTCGTCGGCGGCCTTGTACCCGTTCTTTTCGCACATCCGGTCGAATATGGCCAGAAGCTCCTCGGGTGAGTAGTCGTCGAAGTTGATATACTTGTTGAAACGGGACTGGAGTCCCGGGTTGGAGTCGAGGAATTCCTCCATTTTGTCGGGATACCCTGCCACGATTACCACAAGGTCATCCCGGTAATCCTCCATGGCCTTGATAAGGGTATCCACCGCTTCATAACCGAAATCGTTCTCGCTCCGCCGGGATACAAGCGAATAGGCTTCGTCGATGAAAAGCACTCCGCCCAGGGCTTCCTTTACTACCTCCATCACCTGGGGGGCAGTCTGCCCGACGTACTTGGCCACCAGCCGCGAGCGGTCAACCTCCACCAGGTGTCCCTTGGAAAGCACCCCGATCTCGCGGTAGATTCCAGCAAGAAGGCGGGCTACCGTCGTTTTGCCGGTACCGGGGTTCCCGGTGAAGACCAGGTGCAGGGACATGTCCACCTCGGGAAGTCCTCTTTCCTTGCGCATCTTCATTATCTTCACCATGTTGGCCAGGGATTTTACGTCATCCTTGACCTTCTGCAGACCCACCAGCCCGTTCAGTTCAGCCATGAGCTCGTCGAGGCTTTTTCGGGGAGCTGAGTCCACGGCCGTCTCGTCCCCTGGCATACCCTCACCGGCACTGTGTTTGACCGGGGGTTCCTGGCCGGTCTGCCCGCTGTTTTCCATGGCCGGCGTCCTGTTCCTGCCGTATATGTCATCATAGACGCTGCCGAGCCTGCTGAGCGGATTGCGTCTCAAAACGCTGTCCATCTCATCCAGGAGCCTGTTAAGTTCATCATAATCCTTCATCGGTTTATTCGGATCGTCCATGGCTCGTTATCCTTTCAACGGATCGGCTAAAAGGGTATAACCGCGGGAAGGGCATCCCGCTGCTTTATATTATGAATCCAGCCTGTCCAAGTCTATATCACGTAATGATGATACCACAAAATCGGCTTTGCTGACATCCTGCTTTCCCGAATTCGGGCTGAGGAAAGCGATAACCTTCATCCCCGCGCTTTTGGCGGCCATTATGCCGAGTTCCGCATCCTCGACCGCCACGCAGGAGCGCGGGTCAAGCCCGAGGCTTTCCGCGGCTTTCAGGTATATCTCCGGATCAGGCTTGCTGCGCGTGATATCATCGGCCGTTACCAACGCGTCGAAATATGGCATCAGCCCCGTACTAACCAGTATTTGCTCCGCGAAGAACCTGGGAGACGATGTCGCCAGCGCTATCTTAAGGCCCCTTTCGGACGCGTTTCTCACAAGTTCCGCGATCCCGTCTATGAGCCTGGGCATTTCCTTCAGAAATCGCCTTTTCTTGTACTCCTGGTGCCTTTCCAGCAGTTCTTCCAACGTGGCGTCAAGCTTGTGCCTTTCCTTCAGCACGGACCACATGGCACGGTTTGTGACACCGATAAACTCGTAGATTTCGTGTTCCTCCGGTTCTCCTCCGAAACTTCTTAAAACCTCGATCGCGATCTCGCAGTGGACAGGTTCGCTGTCTACGATCACGCCGTCCATGTCGAAAACTATAGCCTTGATCATGGGATCTCCTTTCCTAATCTATCTTCCTGAGCCTGGCAAAGCTTTCCATGAGCCTTTTCAGCCCGTAGTCGTCAAATTCTACATCCAGGCGGTAGTCGCCGCCTTCCGGCACCTTTTTTACCACCGTGCCGGTCCCGAACTTCTTGTGTATCACCCGGTCGCCCACGGCCACGCTTTCGGCATCCTCCCGGGAAGCCCTGTTGAACGCCCTTATCCTGCTTTTCAGGTCGTCCAGGTCCATTCGCCCGGAAAGTTTTCCGGGCCATCCGCCAATGGCCGTTTTCTGACTTCCCGCATCCCGAAAGCTGCCCTGCGTGAGAGAAGGCGGTATCTCCTCTATGAACCGGGATACACGGTTATACGAAGTGCTTCCGAACAGCATGCGGCACCTGGCGTTTGTGAGGTAAAGCTCTTCCCGGGCGCGGGTGATGCCCACGTAGCAAAGACGCCTTTCCTCTTCCAGCCGGTCTTCCTCCGCGAGGGACTGGTAACTTGGGAAAACCCCTTCCTCCATCCCCGGGATGAACACGACAGGGAATTCGAGGCCCTTTGCGCTGTGGAGCGTCATGAGGACCACCCTGTCCCCGACCTCCTCGGTGTCATCGATATCCGCCACGAGCGAGATATGGGCCAGGAAATCCTCCAGCGTCGGGGTTTCCTCAGCATACAGCGCGAATTCACGGGCGACAGAGATGAACTCCTTTATGTTCTCTATGCGACTTCTGGCCTCCTCGGTCATCTCGTTTTCCAGTTCCCTTATAATACCGCTCCTGTCCAGGAGGAGCTCGATGAACTCTACAAGTTCCTCTTCCCTTGACCTGGCCCTCATTTCCTCAACAAACCGGCAGAAACCCAGGAGGTTTTGCGACGCCCGCCCGAGTTCGGGGTAATCCTCCGCGCGGGATGCCACCCGGTACATGCTGACACCCTGGCCGGAAGCGATAAGATCCACCCTGTCCAGCGTGGTCTTCCCGATACCGCGCTTAGGAACGTTGATGATCCTCCTGAAGCTGATATCATCGTCGGGGTTCTGGATAACGCGAAGCCAGGCTATGACGTCCTTGATCTCCTTGCGGGCGTAGAACTTCACCCCGCCGTAAATCTTGTACGGTATCCCCTGCTTCATGAAAACATCCTCGAACACTCGGGATTGGGCATGAGTCCTGTAAAGAAGGGCGAAATCATTATAGTTCCTGCCCGACTCCCTCAGGGATTGTATGGTGTCGGCTATGTAATACGCCTCATCCCGCTCATCGGCGGCTTCGTACCGGTTCACCGGGCTCCCCTGCGGGTTCTCGGTCCAGAGCCTCTTGGGTTTCCTTCCCGTATTGTTTTGTATCACGCAGTTGGCGGCCTCGAGGATGTTCCTGGTGGACCTGTAGTTCTGCTCCAGCTTGATTACGCGGCAGGGCGAAAAATCCTTCTCAAAATCCAGGATATTCCGCAGGTTCGCGCCTCTCCAGCCATATATCATCTGGTCGTCGTCGCCCACTACGCAAATGTTTCCATGGGCCGAGGCCAGCATTTTTACCAGCACGTACTGGGCCGTGTTGGTGTCCTGGTACTCATCCACGTGGATATAGCGGAATTTCCAGGCGTAGTAGTCCAGGACCTCGGGGAACTCGGATAAAATGCGTATCGTGAACAGTATGATATCGTCAAAATCCAGCGCGTTGTTTGCCTTGAGTTTCTTCTGGTAGAGCTCGTAAATCCGCCCTATCTTGCCAAGGCGATAGTCCGAGGCATACATCCTTTGGAACTGCGCCGGATCTATAAGCTCGTCCTTGGCGCGCCCGATCGTGTGGAGCACCGAACCGGGAGGGAAGTTCTTCTCGTTGAAGCCGAGCTGCTCCAGGCAGCTTTTAACCAGGGTCTGCTGGTCGTCCGTGTCGTATATCACGAAGCTTTTGTCAAAGCCCAGTCTTTCTATCTCCCTCCGGAGAATCCGTACGCAGCACGCATGGAAAGTCCCCACCCAAAGGTCGTTGATATCGGATCCTATGAGCTTCCCCAGCCTTTCTTTCATCTCGCGGGCAGCCTTGTTGGTAAAGGTAATCGCAAGTATGTTCCAGGGGCGCACACCCATCTCCCCGACAAGATAAGCTATCCTGTGGGTCAGAACGCGGGTTTTCCCCGAACCGGCCCCTGCCAGGACCAGGAGCGGGCCCTCGGTGTGAAGAACTGCCTCCCTCTGCTGCTGGTTAAGGTTATCCAGTATCATTGAGCTACCTCCGTGTTGATGTGGATGGATGAACACCCCTAACCGGTATTATATAAAAAACGCTGTCCAAATTCAAACACCTGTTCGAATAAGGCGATGTTTCCCGGTTACATCTTCGATCATTAAAGTATAACATCAGAACCACCAATAATAAAGACCAAACCTACGGCCTGCGTATCTTATATCCGGCCCTTGTGGCATCCCGGCAGGGATGGTAGAATGTAATGGCGTTATTGACCCATGGTTTGAAAGGAATTGTGCGTTCATGAAAAAAAACAGGTACGACGTTATCATCATAGGCTGCGGCACAGCGGGAATCTTTGCCGGTTATGAGCTAGAACGGCTCTGCCCCGGAATGGATATCCTCATGCTGGAACAGGGCAAAGATATACATCATCGCAGTTGCCCCATTGTCCGTAAGAAGACCGAAACCTGCATAAACTGCCCATCCTGCGCCATTATGAGCGGTTTTGGCGGCGCAGGCGCATTTTCCGACGGCAAGTACAACTTTACCACCCTGTTCGGCGGCTGGCTTTCGGACTACATGGACAGCGATGCCATCATGGAGCTTATCGAGTATGTGGACAGCATCAATGTCAAGTTCGGCGCCACCCTGAAGCGTTATTCAACCGACAGCGCGGAGGCCAGGGAGATAGCCCGCAAAGCGCTGTCCCATGATCTGCACCTTCTTGATGCCGCCGTAAAGCACCTGGGCACCGAGAACAACCTGGTCATCCTGACCCGCCTCTACGATCACCTCAACCAGCGGCTGGAACTGGTGTGCAATGCCCCGGTGAAAGATATCGATGCCGTGAATGATGGCTACAGGGTTACCCTGGAAGACGGCCGAAGCGCTGAATGCCGCTTCCTTATAGCCGCTCCCGGGAGAACCGGAGCCGAATGGTTTGCCAACCAGTGCAGAAAACTGGGCCTGCAGCTGATCAACAACCAGGTTGATATCGGCGTGCGGGTGGAACTGCCGGCCAAGATATTTGAGGGGATCACGGACATCGTCTATGAAGCAAAATTCCTGTACAGGACCAAGCAGTACGGCGACCTGGTGAGGACCTTCTGCATGAATCCCTACGGCCATGTGGTGACTGAAAACGTGGACGGGATCATCACCGTGAACGGCCATAGCTACACCGATCCGGCACTGAGGAGCGAAAACACCAATTTTGCCCTGCTTGTCAGCAACCGGTTCACCGAACCCTTCAACGAGCCCTATCAGTACGGAAAGCGCATCGCCTCGTTGTCAAACATGCTGGGCGGCGGCGTCATCGTACAAAGGTTCGGCGACCTGATCAGGGGAAAACGGACCAATGAGCACCGCCTTTCCCAGAGCTTCACCAGACCCACCCTCAAGGCTACTCCGGGAGACCTGAGCCTGGTACTGACCAAGCGCCACCTGGACAATATCATCGAAATGATCATGGCGCTTGACAAGATTGCCCCGGGAACGGCAAACTACGACACCCTCCTGTACGGCGTCGAGGTAAAGTTCTACAGTGCCAGGCTCCAGTTGAGCAATGAACTGGAAACCCGGCTGCCCAACTTCTTTGCTGTAGGTGACGGGGCAGGCATAACCAGGGGCCTTTCCCAGGCTGCCGCCAGCGGCGTATCCGTGGCCCGCACCATCAGCCGGCGGCTTGGAAAGCTATGAAGATATTATAAGGAGTTGTCTTGTGACAACTCCTTTTTTGCTTATCGGTCAAGGGGTCTTTGTATGTTGTGTTCTGCATCGGCCCCGGCCGCAACCGGTTTTGCTGCATCCGGTGCTTCATATCATGCCGATTACTGCTCCAAATGGCGGCCAAGGAAGTTGGCGGCCGACTGGACAAGCTTTGTTTCAACCTCGCCCATCTTTACCTTGGGATCCGTTGACAGCATCAAGACGGCGCCAATGGGATCTCCCTCCGAGATGATGGGGGAGATGACATGGCATGTATACTTGACATTTCCCTTCTCGTCGGTGATCACCGGGACCTTTCCGCCGTCGGCGGTATTGGCTACGAATGTGTCCCTGTTCTCGATGATCTTCTCGATGTCCGGGCTCAGCGGTTTTTCGAGCAGGTCCTTCCTGGAACCTCCCGATACCGCTATGATGGAATCACGGTCGGCAACTGCGATAATATGGCCGCTTGTATTATGAAGGGATTCCGCATAGGCTTCGGCAAAATCACTCAGTTCTCCTATGGGCGAGTACTTTTTCAGTATGACTTCTCCTTCCCGGTCTGTGTAGATCTCCAGGGGATCTCCTTCCCTGATTCTCAGTGTGCGCCTGATCTCTTTGGGTATGACTACACGGCCCAGGTCGTCTATCCTTCTGACAATGCCGGTAGCTTTCAAGATATTTGCCTCCTTTCATGCAAGCTGTCTAGATATCATCATTCATAGTATTGGATTAATTCCTTATTTTATGCAGGCATGAAAAAAGAGAGCCTATCGGCTCTCTTTCCGGTTCGCGTGAAGTTATACCCGTTCCAGGTATTCCCCGGTTCTCGTGTCGATCCTTATCTTGTCGCCCGTATTCACAAACAGGGGAACCTTCACCTGGGCGCCGGTTTCCACCGTGGCCGGCTTGGTCGCGCCGGTGGCGGTATCGCCCTTGAAGCCGGGCTCGGTATGGATTACTTCCAGTTCAACGAACATGGGAGGTTCGATGCCAAACACGTTTCCCTTGTACGAGAGGATCTTGCAGACCATGTTCTCCTTTACGAACGTAAGCGCATCCTTTATCTGGGAGAGGTTTATCGGCAGCTGCTCATAGGTTTCAACGTCCATAAAGTATGCAAGATCTCCGTCATTGTAGAGGTATTCCATGTCACGCCTGTCGATCTGGGCGCGCTCAAACTTGTCGGTGGGGCTGAATGAGCGCTCTATCACTCCGCCGGAAATCACGTTCTTTATCTTCGTCCTTACAAAGGCGGCTCCTTTCCCCGGCTTGACGTGCTGGAATTCCACCACCTGCCATACCTGCCCGTCCATTTCGAATGTGGTACCGTTCTTGAAATCACCTGCTACTATCATGTTCTGAAACCTTCCTCTCGTAATTTTCCATTTTATATTAAATCAAAAATACCTGATATGCAAGAGTTATCAAAGGATGATCATCTCCTTGGTGCTGCACGTCAGGTTCCTGGGTTTTCCGTCCACGAGCGCCACCATGTCCTCGATACGCACGCCGCCAAGGCCCTCGACATAGATTCCCGGCTCCACGGTGAAGACCATTCCGTCAAGCAGGATATCCTCGGACTTTTCGGACAGCCTGGGCTCTTCGTGTATCTCGATGCCCACGCCGTGGCCCAGGCTGTGGCCGAAACAGGCTCCGTAACCCTCCAGGGTTATGATGTCCCGCGCCACCTTGTCCGCATCCCGGGCCTTCATGCCGGAGCCCAGGCTCTCCAGCGCGGCAAGCTGGGCATCCCTGACGATCCGGTATATCCTTTTCATCTCCTCTCCCGGATCCCCGATAAATATTGTTCTCGTCATATCCGAGCAATAATTTCGGTAAATAACCCCAAAATCAAGGATCAGCGCGTCCCCGGGCTTTATCCTGTTGGAGGAAGCCGCCGCGTGGCACATTGCCGAGCGCTCCCCGGCAGCCACTATGGTGGCAAAGGACGGGCCGGCCGCACCCAGTTTTCTCATCTGGTACTCGATCTCAGCAGCAAGCTCCAGTTCCGCGATCCCGGGTTTAACAAGCTTCAGGACCCGGTCGAAAACCTGGTCCCCGAGCCTGACGGCCTCGGCGATGATCTCTATCTCCCCGTCATCCTTCCTGACCCTTAAAAGGTCGATTTCATCGCCAATGCTCTCAAGCCTCCCGGCGTGGGGCAGCTTTTCCTTGAAGCGCTCATACTCGGAATAGCTGAGATTGTTCCCCTCGAAGCCTATGGATTCCATGCCTTCATCGGCGATGATCCTGTCCAGGGTTGAAAGGAACGTGCTGTCGTGTTCCACCACCTCGATGCCCTCGCATACCTGGCTCCTTGCCTGTATGGTGTACCGGAAGTCAATGACCAGCCAGGCCTTGGTCATGCTGATCAAAAGATATGATGTCGACCCGGTAAATCCCGAGAGATAGAACGTGTTGGCGCGCCCCGTAACGATGAGCCCGTCAAGCCCTTTTCCCGACATTATTTTCCTTACCTTTTCCATTCTTTCGCGCATATGATACCTTCCTTCTTCAGGGCAGTCCGCTCAGTCAGGGCGGCAGTTCTCCGCGCCCTCCTCGCTTAGCTTTTTTACCAGGGCAAAGAGGGCCGCCGAATAGGAAACAGCCCCAAGGCCGCTTATCTGGCCCAGGCAAACCGGCGCTATGACTGATTCTTTCCGGAAATCCTCCCTGGAATGTATATTTGACAGGTGGACTTCCACCGTGGGGATCCCCGTCGCGGCGATGGCGTCCCTTATGGCATAGCTGTAATGGGTATAGGCGCCAGGATTCAGGATCAGCCCGTCGCAGTTCTCCCTTGCGGCTTCGTGGATGCATTCGATGATGTCGCCTTCGTGGTTGTACTGGAAGAACTCGATTTCCACCCCATATTCCCTGGCTTCATATCCCAGCAAGCCTTCAATGTCCCCAAGGGTAGTATATCCATATACATGCGGTTCCCTGGTCCCGAGAAGATTGAGGTTGGGTCCGTTGATAACTCTTATTTTCATGACAGATCCCCCTTGCCTGCAGAGCATGATCACTCCATCATTTTATATTATTTGTCCTGCGCGGGCAAGAAAGGCGGGCAAAACGCCCCCTGCCCGTATGCCGGCGCCGTTTGTCAGGGATATTCCCGGAATATTGTTAATTCATGGCTTCCTGGAAATGATATAATTATTGATGCCCAGGATAAACCAACCATAGGAGGTCTGACATGAGGGCGTTCCTGAAGCTGGTCGAGATACACACGAAGATCGCCAGTGTGACACCTTTCATATGGAGCGTCGTTTTTACGGGCTACTGGTTCGGCAGCCTGCGGCCCGGCCTGCTCCTCATCTTCTTTGCCTCCATGATCTCTTTCGACATGTTCACCACGGCCCTGAACAACTACCTTGATTGGAAACGGGCCAGGAAAAGGCATGGCTACAACTACGAGATGCACAACGCCATCGTTCGTTACGGGATGAGCGAGAGATCGGTTGTCCTGATAATAACTGTCCTGATTATTTCCGCAGTTGCCTTCGGGCTTCTCCTGTTCATATACACCGACGTCATGGTGCTGCTTTTGGGGATGGCCTGCTTCGTCACGGGCATCCTTTACTCGGCCGGTCCCATACCCATATCCAGGACCCCCCTCGGCGAGATTTTTTCGGGCTTTGTCATGGGGTATCTCCTGCCCTTCATAGTCATCTACTTTTCGATATCCGGCCAAAAGCCCGTTGTCCTTTCCCTGGACGGCGAATTCTTCTCGGTCCTGGTAAACTGGAATGCGATGATCCCGATAACCCTGGCCCTTGTGCCCACGACGCTGCTCATCGCCGGGATTATGCTTGCCAACAATATCTGCGATATCGAGGACGACACAGAGAACAAGCGCCATACCCTCCCGATTTACGTTGGGAAAAGGGCGGCGCTCGTCATTTACTACCTGATTAACATCGTGTGCTACCTGGATATACTTCTCGGCATAGTCCTGGGATACCTGCCGGTTTTGTCCCTCATAACCTTTGTCCCCGCCATTCGTGTCTGCAAGAACATCATGGAGTTCAGCAAGGTGCAGACCAAGAAGGACACATTCAAATACTCGGTGGATAACCTTATACTCGTAATGGCGCCCTTAAGCCTGAGCGTTCTCCTCGCATGGCTTATACGGTGATGTAACATCGGGACGGTTCATATGCGTAACAGAAAGGGACAGTCATAAACGACCAGGGTGTCGGACATAAAAGGCGTTTACCGGGCAGCGCGTTCTTCCGCAAGAGATTCATAGATCCTTTTCATGGCGAGGGCGTCCTCGGCCATCATTCCCCTTGACTCTGAGATGATAACGGGTTCGATGCCTAGCTCCAGGATAGCTTCGGCCAGCGGCACGAATTCCGGGCCATACTGGGTATCGGCGAGGGTCCAGTGCCTTTTTTCCCCTTCCTTTCCCACCTCAATCCGGCTGAAATGGATATGGACCGTCCTCATCCGCTCCTGTCCGAGCTTCTGCCCTATGAACCTCAGGATATCAAGGTAATCCTTTTTTGTTTTCAATCCTTCCCTGGTAAGGGCATGGACATGGCCGAAATCGATGCATGGAACCAGCCTCTCATCGATGCCGCAGAGTTCCGCCACCTCGAGGAGGTTGCCGAGCTGGCTTCGCTTTCCCAATACCTCGGGGCATATGGTGATATGATCGAGCCCTTCGGCGCGCGCTTCCGCAAGGGCGTTCATCAGTGTGTCCTTGGCTATCTCGAGGGCGGTATCCCTGGCCAGGCCCGACACATAGCCCGGGTGCACGATTATGCGCCCCGCGCCCATGGCGTTCGCGATGCGAAGGGTTTCCATGATATAGCCGACGGACCGCTCCCTTTTCTTTTCCTCGGCGCTGGACAGGTTGATATAATACGGGGCGTGGACGCTCGCGCGGATGCCGTTCTCCCTGCATTCCGCGCCAATCCGGGCCGCCGTTTCCTCCTTAAGGAGAACGCCCTTGCCGCACTGGTACTCGTAGGCGTTAAGGCCCATCTCCCTGAGCCATCCGGGCATTTCCCACGAGTGCCTGTAGCCTTGATCATAGAAACTATCGGAGTTGCCTGCCGGTCCGAACCAGATCATATCGCTCCACCCGCTGTACATCACTTGCGTTTCATTATACAGGACCAACGGCCCGGATGCCAGAAGACTTTCCATTTATTCCGGCCGCCCTTTCATTTATTATGGCCGGCGGCATGCAAACCAAACGCATGCGGCGTGATATTTGCCATGCGTTTTTTTCCATGGTAGAATTCTTATAAACTTTGTACAGGTTGGAAGGTGGGATACCATGACAGGACCGGTTCCGGTATACCAGAAACGATACCAGGTTGGGCTTGGGGATATAGATTTCCGGAAAAAGCTAAAGATCAGCGCGCTTTTCAACTACTTCCAGGATATAGCCAGCCTCCATGCCGAGAACCTGGGCGTGGGCATAGACAGCCTCATGAACAACCATGGCGTAACCTGGGTGCTGACAAGGATACGGGTGGACCTGGAAAGGATCCCGGTGCTTGGGGAGGATTTATTGATCGAAACATGGCCCCAACCGCCGGGAAAGCTGGAGTTCGACAGGGACTTCCTGGTCCGCGACGCCTCCGGCAACGAGCTGGCACGCGTCGTATCGACCTGGGTCATCATGGACATCGCTGCAAGGGAGATAAAGAAAACCGAAACCATCACGAGGAATTACCCCTTCAATCCCAGGGGCAGGGCCATCGACTGCAGGCTGGGCAGGTTCAAGGCTTTCAGCACGCCGGAAGTTGCGTACCAAAGGGTTATAGGCTACAGCGACGTCGACATCAACGAGCACCTGAACAGTTCGAAGTATATCGATTTCATCATGGACTGCTTCAGCCTGGAAGAGCACAGGAGGCATGACATAAGGAGCCTGGAGATAAGTTACCTGAACGAGGCGCTTTCCGGCGACAGGCTGACCATGTACAAGGACCTGGCGGCCTCCGGTTCGGGTCTCGTCTATATAGAGGGATGCAGGCAGGATAACACCAGGATATTCAAGGCCCAGCTGGCCATACGGCCGTCCCGGTGATTCTCCCGACCCTGTTTTCCGGGTATTTCAAGACATGAGCTTTAAGGAGCGGATATGCACGGATTTGTCGATGTGTACGACAGGCTTTACGAGGCATACGGCCCGCAGGGCTGGTGGCCTTTGCTGAGGGAAGGCGAGGACGGCCTGAGGTGCCGGTACGAGCCCGTAAATTCTGTAAAGGAGCTTGACAGGCGGGAGAGGTTCGAGATATGCGCCGGGGCGATCCTGACCCAGAACACCAATTGGAGCAATGCCGAACGCGCGCTCATAAGCCTTGCGAAGGCCGGCATCCTTGATCCCGGCGTCCTTGCCTCCATGTCCCCGGAGTCGATCTCGGAACATATCAAGTCCAGCGGCTATTACAATCAAAAGGCCAGGCGTCTTAACGCATTCGCGCGGTTCTACCTTAAAAACCCTCCGCCTGACCGGGACCTGTTTCTCGCCCAATGGGGGCTCGGGCCCGAGACAGTCGACGACATGCTGCTATATGCCTACAACCAGCCCGTATTCGTCATCGACGCCTACACCATCCGGCTCTTTTCAAGGCTCGGGCTGTGCGATGCCGGCATCCCGTACCATGACCTGCAGCGCAGGATAATGAAGAGCATAAAAAAAGACGTGCTGATGTTCAAGGAGTACCATGCCCTGGTTGTCAGGCACGCGAAGGATCATTGCGGCAAAAAACCCGCATGCGCCGGGTGCCCCCTTGAAAACATCTGCATGCACGTCCGCGCGATCGGCAGGGACTGAAGGCGCCCGGCGGCCTATATACGGTACGAGGCTTTAGGCCATTTCTCATTGGCTTTGGCCTTCCTTGCCCAAAGGCTATTGCGGAAGCTCGATAACCTTCTTCTTCCTGGATTCCCTGTACAACACAAAGCGGTTTCCCAGCACCTGTATGACCTCAGCTCCCAGTTCCGCGGCAAGCCTGTCGGCGGCCTCCCGCGCGGTCAGCGGGCTGTTCCGCATGACGCTGGCCTTCACGAGTTCCCTTGCTTCCAGCGCCTCGTCGAACTGCCGTATGCTGTTGGGCTCCAGGCCGTTCTTGCCCACCTGGAATATGGCCGGTATGCTGTTTGCGAGCGATCTTAAGTAACTTCTCTGTTTTCCTGTCAATTCCATTTCCCCTTTATTATCCCGAGCCGCGGCTCCAAAAATGCATCAACCCGTTTTATCAGGGTATATAGTCGAATTCGATTTCTCCCATGCGGACCGTGTCGCCTTCCTGGATCCCGTTTTTCTCCAGTTCTTCGATGATTCCCATGTTCTTTACGGCCCGCTGGAAGTATTGCAGTGACTCGCGGTCGTTGAGGTTGACCGACCTAAGGATCTTCTGCACCCAGGGACCTTCCACGACAAAGACGTCGTTTTCCTTTCTCACCGTGAAGGGAGGCTCCTCTTTCTTTTCTTCAGCGACGGTTTCCCTGAAGGCTTCATCGAACAGTACAACCGGCGGCAATTCCTTAAGCGTCTCGTAGGCATACCTGATCAGTTCGTCCACTCCCTTTTTCGTGGCGGCCGATATGGCAAAGACACGGTACCCCCTGCTCTCCATCTCTTTTTTGAATCGCTCCAGCCTGGACATGTCCGCCAGGGCGTCTATCTTGTTCGCCGCTATTATCTGGGGCCTCTTCGCAAGCTCCGCGTTGTACATCCCGAGCTCGCGGTTGATCACGTCCACATCATTTGTTGCGTCCCGTCCGTCAGCCTCGGAAATATCGACGATATGGATAAGAAGCCTCGTTCGCTCAATATGCCTTAAAAACTGGTGCCCCAGGCCCGCTCCCCGGTGCGCCCCTTCTATGAGGCCGGGGATGTCCGCCATGACGAAGCTGGCGCCCTCGTCTAGCGAAACCACGCCAAGGTTCGGGGTTAGGGTGGTGAAGTGGTAGTCAGCGATTTTGGGCCTGGCTGCCGAAACCACTGACAGAAGCGTGGATTTGCCTACATTGGGAAATCCGATCAGGCCCACGTCAGCCAGGAGCTTGAGTTCCAGGACCACCCACCTCTCCTCGCCGGGTGTGCCGCGTCGGGCGAAATTGGGCACCTGCCGGGTAGGGGTTGCAAAATGCTGGTTTCCCCATCCTCCCTTTCCGCCCCTTGCGATTATCTCCTCCTGGCCTTCCCTGGACAGGTCGGCTATAATCCTTCCGGTTTCCTTGTCCTTTACCAGCGTTCCAAGGGGGACCTTCACCACCAGATCCTCGCCTGAACGGCCGCTGCAGTTCTTGCCTCCGCCCCGTTCGCCGTTCGGCGCAATGTATTTTCTCTTGTACCTGAAGTCAACAAGGGTCCTTAAGCCCATATCGACCTTGAATACGATATTGCCGCCGTTCCCGCCGTCCCCGCCGTCGGGGCCGCCGTTCGGTATATATTTCTCCCTCCTGAAGGAAACGGCGCCGTCGCCCCCGTCGCCTGCCTTAAGGTATATCTCGGCCACATCGATAAACATGCTCCAAACCTCCGCGGGTTTTCAGACATTAATCAAAGAGGGACGATTGCATCGTCCCTCACAAAACCCCTGTCGATCTTAAGCGTAAACGCTTACTCTCTTCCTGGTTTTGCCAAGCCTTTCGAACTTCACTCTGCCGTCTATGAGGGCGAACAATGTATCGTCGCCGCCTCTTCCGACATTTATGCCGGGATGGATCTTAGTACCTCTCTGCCTTACGAGAATGCTGCCGGCTGTAACGAACTGGCCGTCTCCGCGCTTGACGCCAAGCCTCTTGGCCTCGCTGTCGCGGCCGTTCTTGGTGCTGCCCATACCTTTCTTGTGGGCAAACAGCTGAAGATTTATCCTTACCATGGGTTACACCTCCTCGTACAATACGCGCAAATGTCTCGAATACTGTCTTTCAACCTGTTTCAAACCTATCTCCAGGGTTTCAAGTATGATTTCGGCCCTTGCCGAAACATCGGGGGGAAGATCCTCGGGAAGCATCATCTCGAGGCTGCCGTCTGCTTCGCTGTATTCCTTTATGCCGCACAGCTCCGTCAGCGCCCCGATGGCGGTATAACCTATGGCAGATATCGCTGCGCATACCAGGTCATATTCCCCCTGCCGGTTGGCGCCGGCGTGTCCCTTTATCCTGAAACCCCTGATCAATCCGTTTTTTGAACGGCAGATAGTCGCTTTTGTCATGGTCCATGCTTCAGGCGTTGATCTTCTCGATCTGCACCTTGGTATAGGGTTGCCTGTGCCCCTGCTTCCTTCTGTAATGCTTCTTGGCCTTGTACTTGAAGACTATTATCTTCTTTCCCTTGCCATGTCCAAGAACCTTCGCGGTCACGGTGGCTCCGCTGACAGTAGGATTGCCTACGCTAAGGCTGTCATCCTTGGATACGGCAATGACCTTGTCAAAAACCACCTGATCACCTTCGGCGGCAGACAGTTTCTCTATAAAAAGGGTATCCCCTTCCTGGACCTTGTACTGCTTTCCTCCGGTTTCGATCACGGCATACATGATGGTGCACCTCCTCCTCCCAATCTCGCCTCAAAAGGGACAGATCCGCGCCGGGAATTCCGCGCAAACCTGATTTAGGGCCCTTTTTCGTGCGGTCGCCGTTATATTGTAGCACAAGCCATTTCCCGTGTCAAACATTTTTAGGCTGTTCCTTCAAGTGTTTTCCATTTATGTAAGGGCTGTATCTTGTCCTGATCATGAAGGCTATGCCGCGGACCAGCCAGTCCGTGCACCAGAATATCCAGATACCATCGAGCCCCCATCCGGTATAGCGTACTGTAAACCATGCCCCCAAAACCCTTACGAGCCACATGCTCATCACTGATACAATCGTGACAAACGATGCATCCCCGGTACTCCTGAGACAAGAGGGAAGAACGAAGCCGATAGGCCATAGAAGCGGCAATGCCGCCATCACTATGTAAAGCACCGAGTAAATCATGCCCTTTATATCATCGGGAGGTGAATAAAGCCGTACTATCAACGGCATCAGGGGAAACATGACCAGGATTGTACCCGCAAGCAGCAGCATGGTATAGCCTGTAAGCGTTTTCATGGTCTTCCTGAGCTCTTTCCCGTAAATCCCCGCTCCAATGGACTGTCCCACGATCGTTACCGCCACGAGCGACATGGAATTGCCCGTGATATTCATAAGATCGGTGATCGGGGTGGCTATACCGTTGGCGGCAAGGGCGGCAGTTCCGAGGGCTGTAATATATATCTGCACAATCAGCTTCCCTCCGTTAAATACCAGACCGTCCACACAAGTCGGAACGCCGATCCTGAGAACCGGGAAGATGATGGCCTTTTCGGGTTTTATGGCTTTTTTCCTTATATTTACGCCATCGTTATGGTACAGTATCAGCCCTATAAGCAAGGCCGATGCGATGCGTGATAAAAGAAGCGCAACCCCGGCACCGGACACCCCCCACTTCAGCAGGTAGATGCAAAGGGCTCCGACAACCACATTTACCGCGTTGGCCAAGATGGATATCCTCATGGGGGACCGGGTGTTCCCGCTTCCCCTGAGGACCCCCGATGCCATGGAAAAAGCGGAAAGAAACGGGTATGAAAGCGCGGAATAGACAAGGTAGACCCCGGCGTACTGTTTTACCTGTTCTTCGGCGTCACCGAAAAGGAATCCTATGGCAGGCCCGCCAAAAATGATCAGGGCCGCGCCGCAGGCCGCTGCTGTCAGCACCGAGATCACAATGGACTGGACGGCAGTCCTGTTGGCCCGGTCCATGTTCCCGGCGCCTATGCTTGTAGCCACCACCACCGTCGCTCCCGTGGCCAGGGAAACGAAAATGTTTGTAATAATGAAGTTAAGCGAGTTAACTATGCTTACTGCGGATATTGCGTCCATGCCGATACCGCTTACCATCATCGTGTTGACTATGCCGATGGTTGTGTTAAGCGCCTGCTCTATAAGAACCGGCCATAATAGCCTGAAGAAGTATTTTTTATCGAACATCTGCGCACCTTTGCCCCACGCGCGCGGGGTCCGTGTTGTTTCGAGAATAAAGAATATTATACACCATATTGCCCCGCGTCCGAAACAGCTTTTTCCGCGGGGTCCAGATTCCTGCCATATGAAGGATTCGCGCCTTTTCCCGGCTGTGTTTGACGCGGTTATGCAGTGGACAATGGAAGCGGCCATTATTATAATAGAAATAACGCCTGATAGGCATCCTGTGCCGCAAGACTTCGGCGTATTTCCCCGATTCCCGCCGGGGATGCGGCTGAGGCTGGCTTAAACATGTAAAAAGGTATATAACCATAATAGGTTTTGAACTGTTTCCTGTTGTTCCCGTCAAAAAAAACGGGAACAAGATCAAGGCTTGAGAGAGGAAATGCCATGAGATCCTACCGTTTCAGGAGAGAAAGGATATACCGAAGAAGAAGGGCTTTCATTCTTATCATCATTGCGGCAATTCTCGCATGCGGAGCATATTTCATATTCTTCAGGGGTGACGGCGGCCATATCGCGCAAAACACGCCATTACCCTCACCCACATCGACACCCGCATCCGGATCAACACCTGCATCCACACCCGGGCCCACAGCCACGCCGGAGCCCACTCCTACGCCTACGCCTGAGCCGAAAGGCACGTATACCGAATCCCATGGATTTCTTCCGGCAATCGGATCGCTTCCGCCCAGCGGAAAGATCGACGAACTCAAAAGCCTTGTCGAGGATTTTGTCAGCCGGCAGTCCGGCAGGTACGGGGTTACCTTCATAGACCTGGCCACCGGCGAGTCCTTCGGTGTGAATGACAAGGAGGAGTACATTGCGGCCAGTTCAACCAAGCTGCCGATGGTCCTGCTCCTGTACGTAAAAATCGAGGAAGGCGTCGTTGACCCCGGCATGCTTCTCGAATACAAGCCCGAGCACCTGGAATACGGGACCGGTATAATCCAGAATTCCCCCTACGGCACAAAATATACCGTGAGCAAGACCGCGGAGCTCGCCATAAGGAAGAGCGACAACTGCGGCATCAACATGATAATAGAGCTCCTGGACATAGAGAACATACGCCAGTATATGGTCGACCTCGGAGGCGTGGTATACTATGACAGGCGGCATCGTTCATGCCCATACGATATCGCCCTTGCGGCGCAGGAACTCTACAGGCGGTATATAAACAACCCCGAGGTATACGAGAAACTGATCGAGGACCTGGAGAACACCGACTGGAGCGACCGAATAGACGCCCTGCTGCCCGACCATGTTCGCGTGGCTCACAAGATCGGTAACCAGACCCGGACGGCCAATGACTCGGGAATCGTGTTCGCGTCACATCCCTATGTCCTTTCCGTCATGACCGATGATGTTGACTTCGGAACAGCCTGCAGAAAGATAGCCGAGCTTTCAAAAATGATCTATGATTTCGTCGAGGGGTATGCCGCATCCCCGGAAGATTAATGATCTGGAGGAATAAAAGTGTACCGCTACAGGAGAAGACGTCGAAGACTAAATAAGGCAAGGTTCGCCATGTTCATACTGACGCTGGCCGTTATCGCGGCGGCGGTAATATTTATCGCAAGGGGCGGGCTGTCCCGGGAAGGCGAGAAGCTGACCGCCGATTCAAGCCCCGTTCCTACGGGTTCGGCCAGCCGGCCGGAGGAGAATCCCACCCCCACACCCGAGCCCACTCCCTGGCCCACACCCGATCCCATGCCCGAGGAAAGCACGGATCCCGCGGTCCTGGATGTTTCCTGGCAGACACCTGCGGTTTTTGACGGCCCCAACGAATACCCGGAATTCGCGTTTCTTACCCCCGACCAAAGGATCAGGTATTGGGTGTTCCGTTTGAACACGCCGCTTGCCGAGTATAAGCCGGATTACGAGATATCCTTCGGCTCACCCGACCAGTACTCCGTCCTGGAAGGCATCACCGCCTTCAGAGGCAACCATTACCGTGATACGGCGGCCTGGGGAACCAGGGATGTAAAGGAGAAAAAGCTGGAGATAGTATGGACCCATGACCTCGGGGCCATCACTGCAGAGGGCAGCTACTGGCCCGGCACGGGCTGGACAGGCCAGCCGCTTATCGTCCACTGGCCCGAGGCAGAGAGAAGGATAATGAACATAAAGCCCGAGTTCAAGGATAAGGACCTGGTGGAGGTAATATACCCTGCCCTGGACGGCAATATTTACTTCCTCGACCTGGAAACCGGAAAGCCTACCAGGGATAAAATTGAGGTAGGGTTTCCCATGAAAGGGACCGGGATGGTGGATCCGAGGGGCTATCCCATACTCTACACGGGAATGGGAATTAATGAGAACAACGGCAGGTTTGGCGAGTTCAAGTACAACATCTTCAGCCTTATCGACCAGACACTCCTGTATTCCATATTCGGGCGCGACCCAATTGCCTTCAGGGAATGGGGCGCTTTCGACGCGTCCGCCCTCGTCGACCGAAACAGCGATACATTCATAGAGGTGGCTGAAAACGGCCTGATTTACAAGGTAAAGCTCAACACCCGGTACGACAGGGAAGCGGGAACAATCGACATCGCGCCGCAGATCACCAAGTTCCGGTACCATGACCTGAAAAACCCCGAACAGGGCATCGAGAACTCCCCCGCTTTCTACAAGAACTACATGTACTTCTGCGATAACGGCGGGACTTTCATGTGCCTGGACATCAACACATTAAAGCCGGTCTGGATCTATGACGTTGGGGACGACACCGATACGACTACGGTGATCGAGGAAACGCCCGAGGGCGTATTCCTGTACACTGCCAACGAAATAGACAAGAGAAGCCAGAACAACAGGAACCCTACCGCGCCCTGCAACATCCGCAAGTTCAACGCGCTGACCGGGGAACTGATCTGGCAGAAGGACTATGAATGCTATTACCAGTTTTATATCAACGGCGGCTCGCTGGGAACGCCCATCCTCGGGAAAGATGACATCGCGGACCTGATCATATTCCCCATATGCTTCACCGGATCTACAATGGACGGCAAGCTGGTGGCGCTCGACAAGAAGACCGGCGAGGAGGTATGGTCGAGAAACCTGCGCGCCTACAGCTGGAGCTCTCCCGTGGCCTTCAAGGCAAATGACGGCAAGACCTATGCCGTGTTCTGCGACTACAACGGCGACATGCACCTTTTCGATCCCCGTACCGGGAAGGACCTTGACGTCATAAGCCTCGGGCGGAACATAGAATCATCCCCGGCGGTTTATAACGACATGATCGTCGTTGGATCGTACACACCGAAAATATACGGGGTCCGTATTAAATAGCAGGTTTTCGGCCCCTGTTTTTCTTGCAGATTTAGGAGGTATTGCATGAGCCGAAGAAACCGCAGAAGCGGAGAATATAATCTCAAAGTTTGGATAGCGGCGCTGGCGGTATGCCTTCTTGTGCTTGCGGCGCTGCTTATTTTCCGGGACAGGCTGCCCTGGGCCGATAACGGCAATGCCGACGTTACGCCCACACCGGCTGCGACTTCCGATGTAACGCCTGCACCAACGCCAACACCCACGCCAACGCCAACACCCACGCCGGAGCCCACGCCTACGCCCGAGGTAACGGACCCGGAAGCCCTGATCATTGACTGGCAGGAGCCCCCCTCCTTCGTGGAAAAGACAGAAGGGAAAAATCATATCTTTACGAAAAAGTATACCGACGGTTCCACCATACAGTACCAGGTCCTCCAGGGCGGGAAACCCGTGGCGTATGTCCCTGAATATACCCTGG
>ENA-UPAD01001002-UPAD01001002.1-bioreactor-metagenome-genome-assembly--contig:-NODE-1002-length-33754-cov-5.538117_pt1 | contig 33754 bp, 26 predicted proteins | sample MGYA00238179_ERZ772710 | MGnify/ENA primary metagenome ERZ772710 (study PRJEB29004, sample SAMN07631245) | bioreactor metagenome | isolation source: Switchgrass digestor | place: USA: Dartmouth...
ATCTCTTGCTGTCCACAATGATGTCCAACATTGGCTGCGCGATTTTGTTGTTGTAATACACCGATTATGATCTTCAACTTCGACTGCTGGGAAATAATTGTCAGCTCAGGTGTCCATCGTTGATGTGGATTCCTCAAACTTCGCTTCTGCTGTAAACATTACGGCTGAGGCATAATCTACCTCTGTCGGACAAGTCGGATTCTATGCACACTTTATTGGCTGCAACATATGAAGCCCGCCTGGAACGCCGTCATGTCAGAATACATGAAGCTGTCTGGGATTGATGGGGGACTTGTGATGCATCACTTGGATAATATTCTACATTTAGTATTAAAACTCCTTATTTCCCAACTAATTTGTTTATATTTTTGCGTAAGACTCAGATGAAATATCCTCAATAGATGCCGAAATTAAGTTTAGGCAGGGTAAAATACCCCCTAATGTAAACAGATTTTATTTTTTACTCTGTCTGCTTTAGGGGGTAATCAAAATTATATTGTATTTTAGAACAACCTCTTTTTTAGTATGAGATATTTGATTCTTCCATTCAGAACCTATACTTACCTTATCGCTCAAACATTTTCAACAGAAACATCTTCATTTTTTCGTGTTTTCCTGAATACGGATGTTCGCGTAATGGCAGATTAAAACGCGTTTTACCTTTCAAAACTGTGGCAGGATGTGTGAACTCCCTGAAGCCCCACTCTCCATGGTATGCACCCATTCCGGAATGTCCCACTCCATTGAAGGGTACACCTTTTACCATGATATGGATACAGACTTCATTGATACATCCTCCGCCGTATTGCTGGGTTGACATAACCTTCTTCGCCCATCTCATATCACTGGTAAATACATACATGGCAAGAGGGTGTTCCCTGTCAGCAATGGTTTCCATCAATTTATCGATTTCTTGATCCCTAAAGGGTACAATTGGCAGCAGCGGGCAGAACAATTCGTGCTTAACTATTTCTTCATCAGTTTTGACAGGATAAATCATAGTCGGAGCGAATCGTCTTGTTTCTTTGTTGCCGGTTCCTCCGAAAATTATCCTGTCTCTATATTCTTCCGCCAGCTTTTGGCATTTGTCGTATGCCGCATCATTGATGAGTTTTGGATACTCTTCATTTTCTTCGGGTTTTTCACCGATTTGTCTTTTAAACTCGCTCTTTAGTGCCTCAATAAAAGAATCGGCTATTTCCTCGGCTACCGCGACCTGATTGATATTGATACAAATCTGCCCTGCGTTGCAAAGCTTAAAAAATGCGATCTTACGTGCCGCATCTTTTATATTGGCATCTTTTCTGACAATACACCAGTTGCCGTTTTCCCCGCCAAGTTCCAGTGCAACCGGTGTCAAATTTTTTGCTGCTTGTGCAAGCACATGCTTTCCAACCGCAGGTGAACCTGTATAGAATATTTTATCAAAACGCTGTGCCAGGCACATATCAGCCACATCATGACCGCCATCTATGACTGTAACATAGTTTTCAGGAAATGTTTCTTCAATTAGCTTTTGCAATGCCCTGGTACTGGCAGCCGATTTTGAGCTGGTCTTAATAACTGCGGTGTTTCCTCCTGCAATACTTGCCGTCAATACCCCAAGTGTCAGAAGGATCGGGAAGTTAAAGGGACTTATGATCAGCGAAACACCGTATGGCAGTTTATAGACCGTAGCACACGTGCTGGGAAAACACATAAGTCCGCTGAAATGCCGTTCCGGTCTTGCCCATTTTTTTAATCCCCGGATGGTTTCGTTGATCTCTACGATCACGGGACCGATGTCGCACAAATATGCTTCTGTTCTGCTGCGCCCCAAGTCTTCATACAACGCTTTTTCAAGTTCTTCCTCATGAGCGATGACAGCCGCTTTCAGTTTCTTCAGCTGCTGCAATCTCCATTTGACATCCAGGGTAACCCCGGAACGAAAAAATTTTCTTTGATTTGCTACGATCTCCTGTATTCTTTCTTGTGTATACGCCATCATACTTGCTCCCCTTTTTTATCTCATCAAGCAGACGTATTATCTTATTGTTATTGAGAGTTTTGGAGCGGATAGTCTCCTTTTTAAGTCATTCTGTATAGTCAAGGCATGGTATGTCGAAAGGGGCTGACTTTATTTAATAATCTGTTAAACCGTCAAATTCATACCCCTGCTCTCTTAAGCCTTCTATGACTATAGGAAGCGCCATTGCCGAATATTTTTTCCCTGCAGAATCATGCATGAGGATTATTAATTTGTCCTTTCCTTTGGTATTCTTCAGGATGTTATTGGCCAAAACATTCGCTATTTGTTCATCACTCCCGTATTTTTTAAGATTGGTGTCAGTATCTCCCATCGAGGAATTCCAGTCAAAATACCTGTATCCCAAATTTGCTAAAACTTCCACTCTTGCTTTTATTATATCTTTCCCCCAGCTCCCTGACCCTCCGGGGAATCTGAACAAAGTGGTGGTATAATTGAATTTTTGGCTTATATAGTTTCTTGCTTTCAATACATCGTTCTTAAAGTCTTCCACCGTTTTTTTGTAGAGAATATTGTAATCATGTGATGAGGAATGGTTACCCAGCACATGGCCTTCATCAATTATCCTTCTATAGATATCATCGACACCTTGCTTGGACAATACAAAGAATGTAGCCTTCACCCCATACTTTTTAAGTGTGTCAAGGACTAATGGGGTAACGCTTCTTGTGGGCCCGTCATCAATCGTTATATATGCGACCTTTCTCTTCCCATTGGAATTTTTATTGTTCCCTGTGTTTTTATTTTCAGGAACAGGAACCTGGGCAGGTTCTCCGAGCCTGATGGCGATATTCTCTTCTTTATTCCCGCTGATCATGCCGCTTGCGCAATCCCCGATAAGAAAGCCGAAGTAAGAATTTGTGATTTTACAATTCTGAATAGTAACATTTGAGCAGTCATAAAAATTCACGGCATAGCAGTTATCAAATATACAGTTTTTTACCACCGAACCGGAACCCATGATGTCAAATGCCGGTAAACACTCGAATGTACAGTTTTCAGCAATGATCTTTCCTCCGGCGGATACTGATATATAAATGGGCATACCAAAAGGATCAGCCAGGATTTTGCTGTTTCTTAAAATCAGTGTTCCGCTGCTCTCCACAATGATGTACGGCTCACTATCGAAGGTTGAGGGTGCTTTAACAGTTGTGTTTTCAACGGTCAGCGTACCGCCTCCCATAACTCTTATATTATTCCATTCCCAAATAAGATTCTCATTTTTCCATGTTTCGTTGTTATAAATACAATAGTCTTTTATTTCGGTATCTTTCATATCGACTGGTGTGAACTTTTTGGGCGTATACTCCCTATTTGCTTTAATAAGATCATATGGCTTACCCGACGGAGTTTTATCGCTTCCCGTTCCAAACAGTGTTTGCTGGGACTGATAAGATAAATCACTGTAGAAGTTAGATGCCCACTCGTTGTCTCCGTTATTGTAAGCATATATTCTGACATTCTTCTTCGTAATAAAAGAGTTCTTTGTCACTTTATTGTGGTTTGATCTGTCAGTCACTATGTAACTTAAGCTGTCGGCAATATGATTGCCGGATAAAATATTGGAATCAGATGCATTCCATAATTCCAGGCCAAATTTGAAACCTTTTAATGTATTTGCTTCGATCCGGTTGTCAGTGGAGTAGAACAGCTGCATACCACTGCCTGTCTCTCCTGGCCATGATGTGAAGATATTATTTATAATTTCACAGTGGTGAGAATACTGCATGTCCAGGCTTCTGAATCCGTCCCGGTCAGTTCCGTTATCGGTATGCTGCATCCAAACCCTGTTGGAATCAAATACACAGTTATTGATGTTTTTAATGGTTATTGCATTTGCGGCATTGTTGATTACATTCTTTTCAAACACAGATGCAGCTTCCACGGTATCCGACAATATTCCAATACCATCCTGTACGTTTGTGATGCGATAACCGTCATCATAGTTGAGTTGTATAAAGTTATTATAAAAAATATTGTTCCCGGCCGCCTGCCGCAGTGTGATACATTGACTTCCGGAATCACCGAAAATCAGGTTATTAGCCCCACAGCTTTCGGTTGTCTGCCGTGTAAACGATATACATTCACCCTGATCCACAAACACATTGTCCATAATACTTGCGTCTTTTGTGAATTCAGCTTGTATTACGGCAGTCGGAATTGCGCCCCGTGTCTTGTTGATGATGACATTATCCTTAAAGAGCGGGCGGTTTGAACCGGCAAATTTGATAACTCCATTTTCGGCCGAGTTGATAATATAATTGCTAATAATTCTTGAGTTATCACACCGGTATAATAAAATATGGTCTTTGATACCGGATATCCTGCTGGACTCTATTTCCACCTTTGATGAACCCGCAGAAAAAATGATCTCGCCGTCGGGGTAAGTTGACCCTACCCGGCTGTTCCTTATAGTTAAAGCTGATGAATCAACTTTTATGCTTCTTTCGACTGGGCCTAAATTCTCATTACCACAGTCAAACAGCAAATTTACATTATTCAGGGTAAGAGATCCTGTTTTATTGATGATGAGATTGCCTTTTAAAAGAATATTTTTATCTGAAACCGTTACATTACCATTGATGACCCAGTCTTTATTCATTACGGTTACTTCTGTTGATTCTGTTCTTTTATCGCTTCCGTCCTTTGCTACGGAATGCAGGGTCAATCCTTTGTTTTTGCTGTAGTACTTAATGCGCTGCCCATCAATCCATGCCGATTCAACAGCGTCATCCGTCAATTTATTAAGATCTGTGCCGTCTTTATTGATTCGGTAGAGAAAACCGCCTTTTGAAATATCTATATAATACACGTAATCACTGTCCAAACCGATAACTTCTGTGGCTGTGTCAATTAACCTTCCGGGGTGATTGCCGTCGGAATCGGAGCGGTACAGGGATGCGCCGTCCCTTAAAGAAGACCAGAACTTATATTTGCCATCGTCAAAATATTTCTCATATTTGAGAAGCTTATCCTGAACAAGCGTACCGTTGCCCATTCGATCCACCGTATTCTCAAGCTGTTTCCGGCTGTAGATTTTCCAGGTCTTCGAACTTTCATCCCATTCCAGCCCTCCACCCAGAGTCTCGGCCGCTGAAACGAGAGGTATCATAAGCGCGCCGTTATTGATGTACGGCCTGTTTTCCAGTCGTATTATCCTGCCGTTGATATTGATTTGATAGTCCTGTTCACTTATGGTAAAACTTTTTGCACCATATCGTATTATGGCACGATTGTTTGATGGATCCCAACTATAACTCGCACCCAGCAATGTATATATTTTTTCTGCCGGCACATAAAGGTATTTATCACCGGAATTCAAGGTTATTTCCGCTTTCCTGCCGTCAATAATGATGCTGTGATTTTCCTGACCGCTTAAAGCGCTTGATATCTCACACGCGTTAAATATAAACAATAATGAAAAAACAAAACATACCAATTTCTTAGACATTTTTCTTATGTACCTCATTTTATGTAACACCTGCCCTGCAAAATTGAGTCCCCAATGTAATAAATAGCGGAACATAATCCCATATTACCACATGTGTTCATATTCTCTAACAAAATTATTATATATACATGTAATCATTCTAAATATAAAAGAGATCGTCTCAATAACAGAAAGTCATTTGGGGACAACAGCCGGAAGTTGATGATCCTGTGGCTATATAGCTCCATACAATGACATGTTCCGTTCTCTGAGACAACCTCGATTCATTTTTGTTGATAAATACAATATTACTTACAATATAATATCAGCCCAAACCATATTCCTTTGCCAGTTTTGTAAATGCATCCAGGCTGCGTTCTATCATTTTGATATCGGTACAATAAGCTATCCGCACATATCCCGGACCTCTGAAACCGCTGCCGGGAACGATCAAAAGATTATACTTCGCAGCAGTTTTACAGAAAGCTATATCATCTTCTATAGGAGTTTTTACAAATAAATAGAAAGCTCCGTCGGGCTTAACGCACTTAAATCCGAGTTTTGTAAGATGGTTATACAGTAAATCACGTTTTTTCTTATAGCTTTCAGTATCGACAGCCACTTCAAGGTTATCCGCAACGACCTTCTGGAAAAGCGAGGGCGCGTTAACGAAGCCTAATGTCCGGTTTAAAGTTATCATAACCGAAACCAGCGTCCCGACTTCCGGGATCCTGCTGCTGGCCGCAATATATCCTATTCTCTCGCCAGGTAGAGCCAATGATTTACTGAAGGAATTTATAGAGATGCTCTTTTTAAATATCGACAGAGTACTGGGTACTTCAACTCCGTCATAAACAAGGCTGACGTACGGTTCATCAGATATAACAAAAATATTGATCCCCAGTTCTCCTTCTTTTTTCTCTAAAACTTCATTAAGCCTTTCTAAGGATTCCCTGTCATATACAACCCCGGTAGGATTATTGGGAGAATTGATGATAATGGCTTTTGTCTTATCGGTTATAGCTTTTTCGACCGCATCGGCATCAATTTGGAAACTGTCTTTTATGGTATTAACAACTACTGTTTTGCCGCCTGCCTGTTCAATATAGGTACCATACTCTACAAAGAAGGGAGCCAGCACAATAACTTCCTCTCCCGGATTCAACAGAGCCTTTAAAGTCACATTGAGACCTGCAGCCGCTCCGCATACCATAATGATATTATTCTCATCCAATTGTACACCGCTCTTTTTCGTAAGATAAGCCGCCACCTTCTGTCTTACATCAGGAAAGCCTGCATTGTTCATGTATTTATGTAGTCCTTCTTCTCCGCTGTTAACATATTTCTTCAAAGAATCAATAACTTCAGCGGGCGGTTCAACTTCAGGGTTCCCCAGGCTAAAGTCATAAACATTTTCGTCTCCGTATATTTTTTTCAACCGTGCTCCTTCTTCAAACATGGCCCTTATCATGGATGACTTTCCTAGGTCTTCTACAAGTTTTTTATTAAACATAACCATTCTCCTCTCAGTGAACTATACCTTTTCTCGCTAAATATTCTTCCTTTATTTCTATAAGCATTTTTATACTTGGATCCTCATTGGAGTATAAAGTCGTCAATAATACCTGCGCATACCGTAAATCATCCAGGGTAAGGGTCGGATAGTCCTCAACATCGTATTTTCCGTCCCCGTAATAGCCATAGAATAAATCACCTGTTTCGTGATTGATCCATTCTTCGGCAGTATCTGTGATTCCTGTCAGAATACGATTTGCCACCTGGAGATATTCACTCTTTGCTGTACTGTTATACATCTCAAGCAGGAAATTCATCTCGCTCACCAGATGATTCAATGATACATGGGTTTTTACACCCGGCGTTGCATTAAAACCATAGTCATAGACCAGGAGCCCCTGGTTTTTTGTAAGGTAGGCATTGGAAACAGCAAAATCGCAGTAGAATTGGGCATATTTGTTGGCTGCCTTTAAAAACAGCGGTTCGTTAAATTTTCTATAACCTCTCAGAAGAGATAATGCAGCCTCTGTATCCCATCTCGTATCGAAGAAACCAGCGCCTACTTTATAATTATTATACAATCCCACAGCCATTGGGTCGGTTCCCCAATATCCTTCTGAATTCTGGGTTTTTGTCAGCGTATCGATGGTTATATAGGCATAGTCCTCAAAGAATCGGCCTTCAATGCCGAGGTATTTGTTTCCGATATGATTTGCGCTGTTTCTGTAGAAGCCATTGGGACTATATGGTGCATATCCGTTAGGCAAAAAGTAATACTGTCCGTCACCGCCCCATTTTCTTACCCGGCTTAAATCTCCTGTTTTTATAGCCTCCACTGCAGTTTCATCCTTCCAGTCAACCAGCTTTTCCTTTGAGATGATCCCCCACTGCTCGGAAAAGGCATTCTCGGCTGCCGGAAGAGTAACTTTGACACCGTCTCCGGTTATCTGGATATTTTTTGCCTTATCATATAATTCTTTTCTGATTTTATGGGTACTTATCTCATAAATGCTGCTATAACTGAAAAAGCCATTCAATGATTTGGAATCGATATAAACAGAACCGGGCTCTAAGGTACTTAGAAGATCATCATCAGATTTTAGACCCTCATATGCCCTGATAACTGATTTTGTCTGGTCCAGTCCTTCGGGATACTCAATGGTTCTTAAGTCATATTCATTGAAGGTAAAGGGCAGCATGATGCTTATAGATCTGAGGTTGAACCCAATAGGTTCGTATTTCAGGTAGTAGTATAAATCTCCATTATTCATGATGTATGAATCATATAGAAGATAGCCTATAATACTGTCTTTTATTTTTATAGCAAACGTTTCTTTTATTTCGTCCGCTTTTTCATTATACCTTTCATACTTTTCTATAAGCTTAAGCTCCATTCCGGATGTTTCAATAAGCGGAAAACGGTCTACTCTGTCAAATCCGCTGTCATTAATTTGCTTTTTGTTGGCATAGCCAGCATTCCCTGTATTTACTGCTGCATTTGAGTTTATTGAGCCGGATACAAAAAATAAAAAAATCAATGCAATAATCAGGGAAAATAGAACCATAGAACCATAAATCCGCTTATTTATCATGTCTACCTCCAAAAATCATATCTTATGTTCCTGATTGATTATATCCCTCTTCAAACGCTTTGAGATTAACTTCCAGAAATTGTGGTTTTACTGTTTTTTCAATGGCCTTGATCCATAAGTCTTTCTCAAACTTTGAATGTCTCGCCAGTACGCCAATCATCACAACATTGACTGCCTTTATATTCCCGCATTTTTTTGCAATATCTAGGGCCGGAACAACAATCACATTTTTATAATTTGCTATTATTTTCTCGATTATGTTTTCAGGATACTTTGCCTTGCCTGTAATGACCGGCATCGGATCTATCCTTTGATCATTGATAATGATCTTTGCATCCTTTTTGGCATAATCGATCCATCTTAAAGCCTCAAGCTTTTCAAAGCAAAGTATGATATCCGCCTCATTTTTCTCTATAATGGGAGAAAATATCCTTTCACCCATTTTAACATAGGTTACCACGCTTCCTCCCCGCTGGGACATGCCATGTACCTCAGAAACTTTAACATCCAGTCCTGAGCTTAATGCCACATCACCCAGAATACGGCTGGTAAGCAATGTTCCCTGGCCGCCTACTCCTACGATCAAAATACTTGTATTATTCATCCCGGCCACCTGCCTTTTCTATCGCATTAAATCTACATACTTTCGGACAAAGATCACAGCCTGCACATTGAGTTGGGTTTATCTCCATGTGATCACCCCTGTCAACAATTGCCGGGCAGCCCAACCTCATACACATACGGCATTTGGTGCATTTATCCTGGTTAATGGTCAAAACGGGACCGAATTTTACATGCTTCAACAGTGCGCAAGACCTTTGGGCTATTATCACTGAAAGCTCGTCAGCCGCAACTTCTTCTTTGACAACCTGCTCAAATTCCTTTAAGTTAAAGGGATCACATACCTTGACCCTCTCTACGCCGACAGCCTGGCAAAGTTTAACCAGATCCACCTGCTTTGCAGGTTCTCCTTTGATGTTATAACCGGTGGTGGGATTATGCTGGTGGCCTGTCATGCCTGTTATGGAATTGTCCAATATAATAACGGTTCCGCTGCAATTGTTATAGACCATATCAATGAGTCCGGTAATTCCTGAATGTATAAAAGTAGAATCACCTATTACAGCAACCGTCTTTTTGCTTTGCTCTTTGCCTCTGGCCTTCTCCAATCCATGTGCCACTCCTACGCTGGCGCCCATACAAATGGTAGTGTCGACAGATTCCAGCGGAGCCAGAGCTCCGAGGGTATAACACCCAATGTCTCCGGAAACGGTCAGCTTAAGCTTTTTCAATACATAAAATGTAGCTCTGTGGGGACACCCTGCGCATAACACAGGCGGTCTTGCCGGAACTTCGTCCTTAATATCATTAAGCTTTTCCGAAGTTTCTCCAAATATCTTCTCCCTGATTAAGCCGGCGCTGTATTCGCCTATGACCGGGAGCTTATCCTTTCCTATGACCTTAAGCCCCATCTTACGGCACTGGTTCTCTATGAAAGGTTCCAGCTCTTCAATTATGTAAAGATTTTCTACCTGAGAGGCGAATTCTTTAATAAGTTTTTCCGGCAGAGGATAAACCATGCCAAGCTTAAGATATGAAACATCTCCGAATGCTTCTCTGGCGTACTGGTAAGCTATGCCGGATGTGATCACGCCGATTTTCTTATCTCCCCATTCAATCCTGTTCAGTAAAGACTGTTCAGAGTACTCCCGCAGCTTTGCCATGCGTTCCTCTACAGAAACGTGCCTGCGTCTTGCCATTGCCGGCATCATAACATATTTTGCCGGGTTTTTTACAAATGGCTTCAATTCATAATTCTCTCTGTCCTCCAGCTCAACTATACCCTGGGAATGGGACACCCTGGTGCTAAGCCGTACAATAACAGGCGTATCGAACTCTTCGCTTATTCTGAAGGCTTCTTTGGTGAAATCCTTGCATTCCTGGCTGTCAGATGGCTCTATAACAGGTACTTTCGCGCCTCTTGCAATAATCCTGGTATCCTGTTCATTCTGTGAACTGTGCATACCTGGGTCATCAGCAACAAATATGACCAATCCGCCGTTTACACCGGTATATGAAGCTGTAAACAAGGGATCTGCCGCTACATTCAGCCCTACATGCTTCATAGCCGTTGCGGCTCTTGCACCGCCTATAGAAGCTCCTATAGCAACCTCAAGGGCTACCTTTTCGTTCGGAGCCCATTCGGAGTATATTTCGTCATATTTTGCGATATTCTCGGTAATCTCTGTACTTGGAGTTCCCGGGTATGCCGTTGCAACCGTCGCCCCCGCCTCATAGACACCGCGGGCAATGGCCTCGTTGCCCAGCATGAGTTTTTTCATATTCGTCTCTCCTTATATATGTAATCTTGCTTCACTACATTAAAGCGTTTATATAATTATACAAATAATTGCTCTTTTGCGCAAACTCTCTTTATGTCATTTTTTGGGGTATGAAGCTAACCGGCTTTATCTCAATGAGAAACCTCGCGCCCGCCTACCGATGTCATCCTGAACGGAACAAAGTCCCCCCCATCTGTCATCCTGAACGGAACGAAGTGGAGTGAAGGATCTTATATGTTAACATATAGATTCTTCGCTTACGCTCAGAATGACAGGACAATTGTCATCCTGAGCGGAGCGTAGCGAAGCCGAAGGATCTATAAAAGTTAACATAAAAGATTCTTCGCTGGCGCACAGAATAACATGGTTGGACAAGATTCTTCGCTGACGTTTAGGATTATAACCATAATAACCGTTCCTATGATTTATTGAAACAATGAATAAACCAGGGGAATAAAAATAGCCGGCAGCATGTTCCCAACCTTGAATTTCTTTATTTCCAGCAAATTAAAACCAATAGCCAATATAAGGATACTTCCCACCAGCGACATCTGAGACACCACAACATCGCTTAAGAACGGTTTTAATACACCTGCCAAAGCTGTGATCCCGCCCTGGTAAACCAATACCGATAAACCGGAAAACATGACCCCGATACCCAGTGTTGCAGAAAAAATTATGGAACTTATGCCGTCAAGCATGGATTTGGCAAGGAGAATATCAATTTTCCCGTAAAGACCGTCCTCCAGAGAACCGATAATGGCCATTGCTCCTACAACATAAACCAGACTTGCAGTTACAAAACCTTTGGCAAAATTGGATTCCTTTCCTGCAAATCGGTTTTGGAACCATATTCCCAACCTGTCCAGCCCATCCTCGATTTTTAAGGCTTCTCCGATGAGACTTCCAATCACCAGGAATATTATCATCTCTGTTATGTAACGTCGATCAAGCTTTCCTTCTTCGGTTACCGTGAATATCCCCTGCAGAGTCCCTGAAATCCCTATAATTATTACCGCCAGACCTACAGCTTGCATAATGGTATTCTTGAATCGTTCCGGTATGCCTTTCTTGAGGAAAATTCCAAGAGTACTGCCGATAACGATTGTTATAACATTTACTATCGTTCCTAATCCGTGCATTTCTCTTCTGCTCCTTACTTAAGTTCTACTACCGTAACACCCGTATCGCCTTCACCGTAATTTCCAAGACGATATGCCGCAACATGGGCATGTCCTTTCAAATGAGCATGAATGGCTTTTCGTAGTGTTCCTGTCCCCTTGCCGTGTATTAATGACACTTCATGAAGCCCTGCAATAACGGCATCGTCAATATACTTGTCCACCTTTTCAACGGCTTCCTCAACATTGAGTCCCCGCAAATCCAGCTCCAGGCTTACGGGAGAAGACTTTACACCCGTTACCCTGACCCGGTTCAATTTTTCTATGGATTCCTTTTGCTCGTCAATGCGCTTAAGTTGTTTTACATTAACCTTAACCTTCATTATACCCGCCTGTACCATCACCTGTCCATCAGGATCAGGCTTTTCAAGTACAGTGGCCTTTTGGTTGAGATTGAGCATCAGTACGGTTTCTCCGGGTTTCAAATCCTTTGGCGCTTCATGGTATTCAGGCATATCATAGGTCTCTACCAACCGACCTTCAATATTATCCAGGTTTCTAACTTTCGCTCTTGCTTCCTGAAGGTTTTTTTCATTGATGGCTTCAAGCCCCTGACTGTAAAGCTCCTTTAGCCGGTCCAAAAGTTCTTCTGATTCATACCGGGCATTCATTATTATAGCCCTGGCTTCTTCTTTTGCTTTTGCAATGATATTGCTTTTCTCTTTGTTAATCCTTTCCTTTTCCTTTTTGATCTCGTTTTTCAGTTTTTCAATTTCCAGCCTGAGCATGGCCGCCTCGTCTTTTTCTTTCTCGGCCTGTGTCCTGTTTTTTTCTATATCAGAAAGGACATCCTCGAATCGTATATTATCTTGGGATAAATATCCCTTAGCCTTATGGATTATATAAGGGTCCAGACCCAGTTTTTTGGATATCGCAAAGGCATTGCTTTTTCCCGGAACCCCCACCAGAAGCCTGTAAGTTGGGCGAAGGGTCTCAACGTCAAACTCACAACATGCGTTTTGAACATTTTTAGTTGTCATGGCATAGATTTTCAACTCACTGTAATGGGTGGTTGCCATGGTGCATATACCCCTTTTTGTAAGGCCCTCCAGTATAGCCATGGCAAGCGCCGCCCCCTCAGTAGGATCGGTCCCTGCACCAAGCTCGTCAAATAAAACCAGCGAATTTTCATCAGCATTGTCCAGAATATAAACAATATTCTTCATATGGGATGAAAAAGTACTTAAAGACTGCTCTATGCTCTGTTCGTCGCCTATATCCGCATAAACGCTTTCAAATATACCAAATTCACTACCCTCCTGGGCAGGTATATGAAGGCCCGACTGAAGCATCAATACAAAGAGGCCCACAGTTTTGAGAGTAACTGTTTTCCCTCCGGTATTAGGCCCTGTAATGACCAATGTGGTGAAATCATAGCCCAGTTCGATGTCAATGGGTACGACTTTATGCTTGTCCAAAAGCGGGTGTCTGCCCTGCTTTATTCTAACCTGTCTTTTATCGGTAAGATGAGGGCAGATCCCGTTCATGTCACGGGAAAGTTTTGCCTTGGCGAACATAAAATCCAGCCTTGACAGTATTTCAACATTGATACCCAGTTCTACCCGTATTTCTGCCACTTTAGCCGATAATTCCTGTAAGATCCGTTCAATTTCATGCTGCTCGCGAATCAGCAGAGCCTTTATCTCGTTATTTGCTTCAACCACCGCCAGCGGCTCTATAAACACGGTAGCCCCGGATGCTGACATGTCATGGACAAGCCCCGGAACCTGGCTTTTATATTCCTGTTTTATCGGTATGACATAGCGGTCGCCTCTAATTGTTACAACAGCGTCCTGCATTATCTTTTTGTATTCGTTGGAACGTATGATTGATAATAATTTGTCTTTTATTCCATCCTGCTTCTGCCGGATACTCCTTCTTATGGAGAAAAGTTCGGGGCTGGCCCGGTCAGAAATTTCTTCCTCGCTGATAATCGCGTTTGATATCGCGTCCTCTACCTGTTTGAACCCCGTAATCTGACGTCCCAATTCCAGGGCGATATTGCCTTCCCAATCAGCAGGTATGTCATTTGTGAGAAATTGCTTTATGATCCTTCCGCAGCGCAGGACATCCCCAATCCTGAGTAGTTCGGATATGCTCAGGACAGACCCTATTTCTACACGTTTCAAAGATCCCCTTATATCATGGATCCCTCCGAAAGGCGGGCTTCCCTTCCGCCACAAATATGCCGCAGCGTCATTGGTTTCCTTAAGCCTTTCCTGTACTTCAAAAAAGTCCGAAACAGGTTTTAAATTCTCCACGTATGTTCTGCCCAGCGCAGAAACCGTCCTTTCGCTGAGTAATTTCATTATTTTATAGTATTCAAGAACACGTAACGCTCTGTCGTTCATTAAAAAATCTCCTCTTGTTTAAAATTACATTAACGCATTGATATTATTTTCGGTTTACGTAAAAGTAACTATAAGATCTTTCGACTCCGCTTAGGATGACATCTTTCCCTGTCATTCTGAGCGATAGCGAAGAATCTTTTCCTCCCCTGTCATTCTGAGCGATAGCGAAGAATCTTTATGTTAACATATAAGATCCTTCACTCCACTTCGTTCCGTTCAGGATGACAGAGGGGCTGTGGAACCCCCAGGATGACAGTAAGCTGTCGCGCAGTCTATGCCCTCTCTTTATTATAATGGTAAAAAGCTGCGGCAATAAACGCCGCAGCTAAAAATTTTGACCGTGATTCATGATTCTCCCCCGGCAACAGGTTTTGTCTCAATGAAGATGATAAACCACACTTGAGCTGACACAATACATCGTTCGCTGTTATCTTTCTCCGATAAAAACATGCTACGGATTAGGTTTTCGAATTATTGGCGCTATTTTCTCAAAATAAAACCTTATCCATGCTGTAAACAATATATCATATAGCACAAATACCACTTGTGATACAATACCCGTAACGATCATCATGGTACCTGATGTCAATGATTGGGGCAGAAAAGTCTTCATTATACTCCAGGTCGGCCACAGGAAAAGATTAAAAGCGGCAAACTTAAGCAGTATCTCCAGCCATGTCTTTCTCAATGATTCAATATGGTATTTTAATATCGTATATATGCCAAAGAATAATACATACGGAAGTAAATTGAGTTTTTCCGGTACCACAAGAAAACCTGCGGCACAAGTTACCACATAAGACGCCCAGGCCCATTTGGCACCGGCTTCCATAATTATAACCGACAGAATGAACCCGGCTAAAACATAAAACCCCAGTCTTCCTGTCGGTGCAATTGATTCCAAAAATAACACTATAACGATGAATGCTGACAGGATTCCTGTCAGAGAAATTTTACGTGTATTATTATTTGACTTATCCTTCCGGTTTTTTAAGCCCGAACTGTTTTCCAATCCAAAAACCTCGTTCTTGTTTATTGTTTAGCAGCAGCTTATTAAATCTCCGCCCAAGCATTCGCAGAAGGTATCCAAACACCAGAGATTAACACAAAGATTACACATGTCAGGACTTGAGTTGTAGCTGTTTCTATAATAATTATTGTGCCTGTATCCTGTAGATTGCTGATTAAGGTTATTTAATGCATTTCTGTATTCAAAATTGGCAGGATCCATGTTGACCGCCCTTTGAATACTGCTGTAGCCTCGGTCATACCAGCCTCTTCTTAAGAATACAAGACCTTGCAGATAATACCAGGCAGCATTCCTGTTTTTCATCTTGTCCAATATTCTCTGGGCTTCGGCTATATTACCATTATTTATATACATCCTTACTTTGTTTTCAAGGTCGGATTCATTTTCATATTGATATTGATATTGAGTGTTATATGAGTATGATCCTGACTGTTGCTGCTGATATTGCTGTTTGTATGTTCCCTGGGATGCATTGCTGTTATTATAGGATTCCTCATAATCAGCCCTATATTGATAATTGCCGGCATTTTTCATAAGCTCCTCATAGGCCTCATTGATTTCCCGCATTTTTTCTTCGGCCAAATCTGCCAGAGGATTATTTTGATATCTGTCAGGATGATACTTTTTGGCCAGCTCACGGTATGCGCGTTTTATTTCGTCGTAACTGGCTCCTTCTTTTATGCCTAAAACCTTATAGGGATTCTTTTTCATCTTTTATACCTCTTTCTTGCAACACCTTATCTGTTCTGACAATTAACCCTGAATACAGTATATTATCGAGTATACCCTTATTCTTTTCAATAGCAAGAAGGGAATACGCTTTTTCTACCTCACTCAATGAATAAGTCAAAGCAAAATTTACCTTCTCCCGGATAGATTCTTTAAAATCTTTTATATTATCGCCTTTAAAGCCATACTGACTTACCAGGGGATTATAGGAATTATTCTTAACGTCTTTTTCAATATCTTCATAGGCATCCAGGATATAGATCCAGCGGCCCAAATTGTAACCCATCCAGCCTAAAGCTTTTCTGTCATTTTCATCCTCAATGCTCTCGCATTCAAATATATCCCTCATAATGGCAGCAAACTCTTCGGCAACTTCATCCACCGAATCACATCCCTGCTTTTCTAGATCGGATAGCCTCGTTAAATGGTTCTCTATTGAGGCGCATTTTTCGGGATGCCTCTTTTTTGCCTTTTTAAAGGCTCTTTTTAACGCCAGAGTACCGGATCCCCCCATTACATTTCTTTCATCGTTCCATTTATCCTCTAAATTATAATACATCAAAATAATATTCATGTCTGACGCATATTCCGCAAAATTATTGGAAAATAAAATAAAACGTTTTTTTAAGGGATGAACGATGCATCTTTGTATTTTGCCTCTGATGGGAAGAGAGCTTAACGAATCCAGGAGTACATATAAAAATGCAAGATCATAATTCAGGGTAAGCCGTGAAAATTGACCGTAACGACGCCCAAGAGTCTTGCACAAGCTGCAGTAGTATCCCCGAAACACGTCATACTCTCGTATTTTTAATTCCGGTTTATCCGGTTCAACATAACCAAACATTAAGCAACCTCAATTCACCCTGGATGGCTATTCAGACTTTTTCTCTTCTTTAGCCTTTTCAAAACTAATTCCCTGTACATGGATATTTATGGAAACTACATTCATACCTGTCATGCTTTCCACCGCGGATTTAACACGTTCCTGTATTCTCCATGCAACTTCAGGTATACGGGCTCCGTATTCCACCAATATAAAAAAGTCAATCGTTACGTCGCTGCCGTCTATTTCTACTTTAACACCTTTGGTAGGATTTTTGCGGCCTAAAACAGAGGAAATGTTCTCGGACAGATTTGGGTTCATACCTGCCACACCCTCAACCTCACTGGCAACAGTGTGGGCTATAACTGTTATTACATCAGCGCTTATCTTTATCTCGCCAACAACGTCCTGTTCAATCTCGTTCACTTTTTTATCGGACATAACTGCTTTACCTCCCATTTCCCCTATGAATAAAAATCATATAATATGATAATTGATAACATTATATCATTTTGCTCTCTTTTAATGCAACTTTACAAGAGCTTGACACAGCTTTATCTAAAGAAAATACAGCCCTGGCCGTTTCAAGTGGTAACATGGACTTATCAAGCAAAGCTTTTTGTGTGATAAATCCTGACCATACTAGTTTTAATACGCCTTCACTAAGAAGGATATGAGGTTTGAACGGATTAAATACTCGCAGTACAAAACAAAAAATAACTTACAGTATTTAAGAATGACATTCACTGCGAAAATAAGGAATAACGATTATTCCGACAGAAACTAAGATGCCGGCATATACGACTGACAGTTTGACTGGTTAAAAATACATATGTCTGATATAAAATTCGTTAAAATCTTTATCGGTTGAAAGGCTGATTTCCTGGGCCTTTGATATTATTTTTGCCGTTCTATGTGGAGAGTCGGCAAATGTAAGATACTTCAAAGCGCCAGCCAATGAGCTGTTGCCTATCGCTATGACTTTGCCTGATAGCTCTTGGGGAATCAAGCCTATATTTACGGCCTTTTCAATGTTTATTCTGTATCCGAAGCCTCCTGCCAGGTATACAGTTTCAATATCATCGTAACTTATGCCATAACGCACTATCAGAGTCTCTATCCCAGCGCGTATGGCGGACTTTGCCAGTTGTACCTCACGTATATCTTTTTGAGTAAATTTAATATCCTCATAAACTGTATATCCCGTATCGAAAAAAGGTTCCTTTAACACACCGGTTTCATCTATTATTCCAGCTTTTAAAAGTTCGGATGTGATCTCAATGATTCCTGTACCGCAAATACCTATTGGAGGCTTCGAACCGATAGTATTGAACTTAAGCTTACCTTCTTCCAAAACCGCACTGCATATGGCTCCCTTTACGCTGCCCACGCCATATGAAATATTTCCGCCTTCAAATGCCGGCCCTGCGGCTGTTGAACAGACCAGGATCCGGTCTTTATTGCCAAGCGCCATTTCACCGTTTGTTCCGATATCGATAAAAAGACTCGGTCTTTCCTTTTTGTCAAAATCACACACCAAAAGCCCTGCTACGATATCTCCGCCCACAAATGTGGATATTCCAGGCATGATGATTACAGGGACATCCAAATAATCCGAATCAAAGAGCTTTGAGTACTCTGTCTCGATCAAATCAATATCGACCGGAGTATAAGGATAAACGCCCAGACTTTCGCAGGAAAATCCCAATAAGATATGGCCCATGGTCGTATTGCCTGCGATCACTATTTTTTTTACCCGTTCTTTTCTAATTCCGGCCTGAGTGATCACTTCACCGAAACCAGCAGTTAAATCACTTCTTACCAGGTTTCTCAGCTGATCCTTTTTACCTTCATTGGATGCCTGGATTCTTGATATGACATTAGCGCCATAAACTCTTTGCTTGTTAATGGCCGCATAATTAATGACCGTACTTCCGTCAGACAGTTTGATGAGGCTGATCGCAATAGTCGTAGTGCCGATATCGGCTGCAATTCCATAATCCTCATTAGAATATGACTTTGATACATTCTTCTTAAGTTCAGAGCAGGTCATAGCTGTTGAGCAATCTGTAACGATTTCAAAATTTGATTCATCGCCAATATCGATATTAATTGTACAGTCTTTATATGGATAAGCTTTACATGCAAGGCGAAAGCCTTTGTCCAGTTGCTCCTGGCTGAAGATCCTGCGATCTTCACCGGTAATTGCAGAGCTTCCTCTTATAAACCGTATCCTGCATTTTCCGCATGTCCCATATCCACCGCATGCGGCGCTCAACTGAAACCCGTTTTTTATTAAAGTTTCCAGCACATTATCGGTTTTTCTGTGATTAACGGTATATGTATGATTATCACGAATCACGTCCAATTTAACAGTCTTTCTCATTTTGCAATCAGGCAAGTTGCATTTGGCACAATCATGCCGGGCTTCAAATTTATTTTCATCCTCAGTCAAAATCAATACATAGCAGTTTGTTTTGACCGCTGTGAACATATAACCTTCTGTTATGCCAAGATCCCACTCTTTAGCGGCTCCGGTTTCCTCCAATATTATCTTTTGCGCTTCCAGCGGGATATCTGACGGAGGATCAAGCCTCTTTAGAACTCCTGTCTTCATTTGTTTGCATTGTTGATAAATAAGATCGGTAATTACATCATCCATTTGAGACAGGTAATCATTTGCCATAGCATCTATGAGCATGGCAGCCAAATAGTCACCTTTGCTGAAATAATGGCCGGAAAGTTCTGTAATCTCGTTTCCGACTGTATAAATGACATAACACGCAGGTTCACATTTTCTATATTCTTTTGATCCCAGCTGAGGTTTTACTTTCCCGTATCGAAGAATGGCAGCAGGTGCTATTATTTCATAGGCCTCTGCTGCCAGTTTTTCATATTCTTCAATTGTTTCCTCGTAAATTGGGCTGTCAGGATAACAATCGATCATGTTCAACACATTGTTCCGATTGAATCTGATATTGAAATGACTGATCCTTATATGCCCTTCCGTAAATTTATCCGGTTTGGAATCTTTCATAAGCTTTCTTCGTCTCCGATATCATTTCATGTTCCAGGCCAACCCATATGTGTTACATTGAAAGATGCATAATACTGTTTCTGCCTGTTCAATACGCTCAAAGTTACACGGGGAGCGGAAAGCTCAGTTAAAATAATAAATATTACTGTCATCTTTATAATGCTATGCTGAAATTGCCTTCTTGGCTATCTCTGCCGCTGTAGTAGCATCTTCTGCATAGTAATCTGCCCCGATTTGTTTTGCAAAGGTCTCACTTAAGGGAGCTCCGCCAACCATTACAATATATTTGTCGCGTAAACCTCTTTCATTCAATATATCGATAATTTCCTTCATATTGTTCATTGTAGTGGTCAGTAATGCTGACATACAAATAAAGTCAGCTCCAACTTCTTCAGCTTTATTTACAAATTCTTCAGCCTCAACATCGATACCCAGATCTATTATCTCAAATCCTGCCCCTTTTAGCATCATAATAACAAGGTTTTTACCGATGTCGTGCAAATCTCCCTTAACTGTTCCGATCACTACTTTGCCAACTGCCTTATTGCCAACTTCGATCAACTTTGGCTCTAAAATAGCAATACCTGCATTCATGGCCCGCGCAGCCACCAGGACTTCAGGAACAAAAACTTCATCTTTCTTAAACTTCTCGCCAATGATCGACATTCCTGCCAAAAGACCGTCATTCAAAATAACTTTCGGGTCTATACCCTGGTCGATAGCCTGCTGAACCAGCTCTTTTACTATCTTTGCTTTTCCTTTTTGCAATTCTGAAGAAATATTTCTGATTATCTCCATATATTACCCCCCCTAATATATGTCTTCCCCATGTCAGTCTATTAAGAATTATACTTTATAAAATAAAAAATATATGTATTTTTTTTAGACTAATATAAATTATTTTAGATTTAATATGTAATTAATTGTTCCTTTATGTTAGAATATAAAATATCCAATATCTTTTAATATTATAACATCAGGACGTAGAATATGCAGGATTCCTTTTTATATACGATTATTGAAAAGAAACAACTGAAAGAAATGATGGAGGCATTTCAGGCATGCATGGATCTACCGATCCAGCTGATTGATGAAAAAGGCTCCATTCTGCTTTCATATGGCAACAAAGCAAGCTTTTGCACCAGATTTCAGCAGTTTCTGCCTAAGGAAGAAACCTGTGAAAAGTTACATATCAACGCAAGCAAGAAGGCAATAGATCTGGGAGAAACTTATATCTTTTCCTGTCATGCAAATCTGAATCACATTGTTTTTCCTTTACAAAACAACGGTACGTTTTTGGGTTCTGTCCTGGTAGGTCCCTTTCTGATGGATCAACCGGATTCATTGCTGATTCAGGATATCGCCAGGAAATATACCATACCCACAAGCAGTCTTCTGGATCTCTATGATGATTCAAACAGTATCAAAGTCCTATCGCCCGCTGTTGTAACACATGTTAGCCGTTTGCTCTATTATCTTCTTGCTAATCTCATCACTGAAAGTCGTCAGCAAATGATAATCAACAGGGGGAAGTTATATCAGCAATCCAAAATCAATGAATCAATACAGAATTTCAAATCCGGAGCTGCCAAAGTCGATTCAAATTATCCTTACGAACTGGAAAAAAGTTTGATGACTAAAGTAAAAACCGGAAATATACAGGAAGCTAAAAGCGTTTTAAATAATCTTTTGGGTTATGTTTTTTTCTCCGAGGGCAACAGCCTCGAAACCATTAAATCCCGTGCCATCGAATTATGCTCCCTGTTGTCAAGGGCTGCTATTGAAGGCGGAGCTTTAACTGACAATATTTTAAAAATCAATAATAATTTCCTAAAAATATTACAAAACATCAATGATTTCGAAAGTCTTTGCTATAAACTACAGGAAATTGTCGAGGAATTCATTAATTCCATGTTTAATTTAATTCCTTCCAGGAACAATGACATAATAAAGAAAGCTATCAAATATATTTCCAGAAACTATCACAACCCTATCACACTGGAGGACGTTGCAAACGAGGTACACTTGAACCCCTCTTATTTCTCCGGTTTATTTAAGAATTCCACCGGCTCTTCTTTCAAGGAATACCTCACAATGGTGAGAATAGAAGAAAGCAAGCGGCTTTTAGCCAATACTAATTATTCTATTATAGATATTGCGGTGGCGACAGGATTCGGAAGCCAAAGTTATTTCTCAAAAACTTTCAAAAAGTATACCGGTCTGACCCCAAGGCAATACCGTTAGGAGCAAATTGTCTTACATTTTGCGGGAAAAATAAAATTTTATCTTAAAGCAATTTTACCGAAAAAACCGAATATGTATTCTATATGTCAATAAGCATCCACGGGAACAGTATGAAGAATAAAAGCATTCTGATATTTATTTATATGTTTCCTGTTTTTGCCATAATCTTATGCCTGTTTGCAAAGGAAACGTCCCAGGTGGCAAAAAATGCAATATATCTGTGCCTTGATATTGTGATTCCGTCTCTGTTTCCCTTTTTTGTCCTGTCAAGGATAATCATACCGTATATTACGTTTTTCCCATGTCCCAAAATCATAAAAAGGTTTATAGAAAGAGTTCTATATTTGCCCTATTATACTATATTTATCATACTGCTTGGGTTTATAAGCGGTTATCCCAGCGGCGCAAAAATGGCCCGGGATATGCTGGAAGAGAAACTGATTGACAGCAGACAGGCTTCTAAACTGCTGCCTATGGCCAATAACTCCAACCCTCTTTTCATTGTCGGGACTATAGGCGCCGGCTTGTTCAAAAGCGTAAAACTTGGTGTTTTTCTGCTCTTAATACACTGGGTTTCAGGTTTGACAGCCACAATTATAACAGGAAGACTGGCATTTGGAAAAAGTCATGATAATTCTGCCCGAAACGGAGAACGCCATCAGGAATATAAAAAAAGCAATCCGACAACAATCAGCCTTCCGGCTCTGATCGCTGCATCGATTGAAGAAGCTGCCATACTGTGCATAAAGGTTTCAGGATACATTGTGTTCTTTGCCGTCATATCGGAGTTGTTGTCTCTTTTAGGTGTGTTCTCTCTGTTGGCAGGATTCTTTACGTTATTATTCACCGGAAGTTCTAATACATCAGTATCTTCCGAATTCATTACCGCCATCTTAAGAGGGTTGATGGAAATAACAACGGGAGCACAGGCTGTTAATAATCTGAAAAGTATTCAGCTCAATATTCAGTTGGCTGTTGTATCGATCATTTTCGGATTCGCTGGATTCTCTGTTCATACTCAAATCATGGGAATCATGAAAGGCACCGGATGCAAGTATCGGGTCCTCTTTCTTGGCAAGCTGTTACACGGCATAATAGCGGGTATTTTAACTTTCCTTACCATAGGCGTCATGCCCATAACTATCCAGACTTCGGAACTACAAATCATTTCCGATACCGGTTTATTGTGGACTCGTCCGGTAGTTATATTGATTATGATACTGTCTCTCATTATCAATCCTTACCGGATATCGCCTTGGGACAAAAAAGCTATTAATAAAAACAAAGATTAATGATGACTTATAATGGCATATTTAGGCTACAGGTGCATTAAGAAAGGGGCAGCCCAAATGCTATCCCCTTATATAACTATATCGGTCAACCGATGAGAGGTCTCAATCTATTTCAGTTCCTGGCGGTTCTGTCTGATTACACTCAAAGTGTCTTCCAGGATCTCTTCTACCTTGTTAAGGACACCGTCAGCATATTCTCTGGTTCCCAGGCGAATTTCCCTTGCATTTTTCTTTGCATTTGCAATAATGATCTCTGCCTGTTCATATGCCTTTTTGGTGATTTCATTCTCATCAACTAAAGCGGCAATACGAGATTCAGCGTTCCTGATAATATTTTCCGCCTCCTGCTGAGCTTCGGCCAAAATGCGCTGTTTTTCCTCAGTGATACGTTTCGCCGCTTTTATATCGTCCGGCAGTTTCAGCCGTATCTCCTGAACCAATTCCAACACGGCCTCTCTATCTATAAGACATTTCCCTCCAGAAAGCGGGATATTCATCGCGTTTTCTGCCATATCTTCCAGCTGTTCCAAAAGATCAAGTAATTCCATGATTCGACCTCCACCTAAAACAAGTTTATTTTCTTAATTTTCTAATAATTATATCGGCGATTTGCTCAGGAACAAAATCATTAATTTTGCCGCCGTTTATAGCTACCGCCTTAACAGCGCTTGAGCTTAAAAATGAGTTTTGAATGCTGGTCATCATAAACAGAGTATCTATCTCATTATCCATTTGATGATTCAAAAGAGCCATCTGCATCTCATACTCAAAATCCGAAACTGCTCTCAGACCCTTTATTATCGTCTTTGCATCGACCTTCCGCATAAAGTCTATCAAAAGACCGGAAAAGCTTGTGATTTCAACATTGTCCCGATTTCCTACCGCCAGTTTCAAAAGTTCCAGTCTCTCCTCTATTGTAAAAGCCGGCGTTTTGGAAGTATTGACTGAAACTAATACTATAAGCTTATCGCATATTTTCGACGCCCTGTTTATTATATCCAAATGACCGTTGGTTACAGGATCAAAGCTGCCGGGATATACAAATGTTCTCAAAAAACTTCCTCCTTTGTTTTTCACTTAGCTTTGCCTTACATAAAACGAATATATCGTTTCCCCGTATTCCTTGGTTCTTACCTTTGTCAGGCTTCCTATACTGTCGGGGGCCGGTTCGTCAACATGATGTTCGCAGGCTAAAATACCTTCCTCCGCTATTATATCAAATTCAACTATGTTTTGTATTGTCTTTGCAATAAAATTCATATTATATGGAGGATCCATAAAAATAATATCAAATTTTGCGTTCCTGCTACTTAACAGCTTTATCGCTTTGGTTACATCCATAGCTATTACTGTGGAACGATCCTCCAGTCTTGTCTTCTTCAAGTTTTCAATTATTATATTCCTGCAGTTCTTGCTGTTATCTACAAATACAGCTTCTTTTGCGCCCCTGCTTAATGATTCTATACCTAAACTGCCGGAACCAGAAAACAGATCCAATACTCTTGCATCCGATATATAAGGCATCAGGATATTAAAAAGAGATTCTTTCGTCCTGTCCATCGTGGGTCGTGTATTCTTTGGATCAGGGGATTTTAACGGTACTCCCCTGGCTGTTCCACCTATAACTCGTAGCATATGTTCTCCATAAATCGGTAATTGTCACTTGCTTTCTAATTTAAAGAAATTTCCTTAAACTTTTCTTTTATTATATCATCTAACTTTTTGTTCAACAGCATGTATTGTTCATTTAATAACAAATTACTTTCAATAATATGTTTAACGGCTTTCTGCACATCCTTTAAAATGTCCATATCACGATAAAGATTAGCAATCTTCAGTTCCGGAAGGCCATGCTGCCGGACACCGAACACATCCCCCGGTCCTCTGAGTTCCAAATCTTTCTCTGATATTACAAAGCCGTTATTGGTACTAGTCATTATTTCCATCCTTTGTCTTGAAACATCACTTTTGCTCTGATTAAACAAAATACAATAGGATTTGTACTTTCCTCTTCCTACACGCCCTCTTAGCTGATGAAGCTGTGAAAGTCCAAAACGTTCAGCATTTTCTATGATCATTAAATTTGCGTTCGGAACATTTACGCCTACCTCGATGACCGTTGTCGAAACCAGTACATCAAGCTGACCGTCAACGAATTTACGCATAACCTTATCTTTTTCCGCGCTTTTCATTTTTCCATGTATCAGCCCTACTCTCAAGCCTTTCAGCTCATTGTCCCTAATACGCTCAGCAAGGCCTTCGGCTGATTCAGCCTCAATTTCATCCGAGTCCTCAACTAATGGACATACGATGTAAGCCTGCCTGCCCTCTGCAACGTTCTTTCTTATAAAATTATATATCCTCTCTCTGTAGGATTCATTTACGGCATAAGTATCGATAGGTTTTCTGTCGGGGGGCAATTCGTCTATTATCGATACGTCCAAATCACCGTATAAAGTCAGTGTTAAGGTTCTTGGTATAGGGGTTGCCGTCATAACGAGCAGATCCGGGTTTTCTCCCTTAACAGAAAGTTTTGCCCTTTGGCGCACACCAAAACGGTGTTGCTCGTCTGTTATCACAAGCCCCAGTTTATAAAACTCGGTATCATCTTCCAGGATGGCATGAGTCCCGATCAGGACGTCAATTTTGCCTTCCTTTGCAAGCGCTTTTATCTCTTCTTTTTCTTTCTTTTTTGTACTTCCTGTGAGAAGCCTTACACTGATCCCTAGATCCTCAAAAAGCTGTCTTACACTTCTGTAATGCTGCTCGGCCAGGATTTCTGTAGGAACCATAAAAGCGCTCTGATACCCGTTTTTAGCAGCCACATAAATGGCCATAACTGCTACTATTGTCTTACCGGAGCCCACATCCCCCTGGATCAGCCGGTTCATTTTTCTGTCTGACTGCATATCATTGCAGATTTCTTCAAACACCTTTTTCTGTGCTGAAGTAAGCTTAAATGTCAGCTTATTTAAAAGCGGATTCACATCTACCGGCTCAAACCTGTTCCCCTTTTGTTCCTTGTTTATACCTTTTGATTTCAAAAGACTTAATTGAAGAATCAGCAGTTCTTCAAACACCAGCCGTCTTCTGGCCTGCTCCATATGATGCAGGCTTTGGGGAAAATGAATCTCTTCGTATGAAAAACCGATATGGCTGAGATTATATCTTTCTCTTAGATCTTGCGGCAATATTTCTTCAAACTTGCTCTCGGCAAGTTTTAACGAGTTTTCTATTACTGTCCTTAAATGTGTTTGAGTTAAGCCTTTAGTTAGAGGATAAACCGGAAGTATCCTTCCGGTATATTTTCCGGACTGCTCGGCTGTTTCGATAACAGGGTTGTGCATCTCCAGCCGCATACCATTTCTTTTTACTTTACCGAAAAAAATATATTCAATCCCGTTTTTCAGATTGTTCTTTATATAGCTTTGATTAAACCATGTAAGGGATAAAAAGGCTGTCCCGTCGGAAACAAGGGCCTTAACGATCGAAAGGTTCCTCCGGGGCTTCGATTCGGTTACATCGGAAACAAGGCTTGCCCTTACTGAGCATTCCTCACCGTCCTGTATCTCAGTTATTTTTTTCAGTATCGATCTGTCCTGATAATCCCGGGGAAAGAAATTAAGCGCGTCATTCACAGTATAAATGCCCAGTTTTGTCAAAAGCTTTGCCCTTGCTTCTCCAACGCCCTTTACATATTTTATGGACATCCTGAATATATCCCCTTGAGGCATGGCATACCCTCCGCCGTATATGTTATTAAATAATATAACATAAAATCATCCATATCGTACAGAAATGAACACAATCATTTGTTGACCATCTGGTCAACAAGAGTTATACTATTATTAACCTCTCTATCAAAAGGATGGTGTAATATGATTAAAGTAAAAAATGTATACCACGATTACGAAGGAAAAGGCAAATTTGCCGTGTCGGATATCTCCTTTTCTGTTGAGCCGGGAAAGATTTTCGGCTTTCTCGGGCCGTCAGGAGCCGGCAAATCCACAATACAAAATATAATGACAGGTCTGCTCCCTTTACAGCGCGGCGAAGTGTCATATAACGGAATATCCGTCAGGGAACTTAGGACGGATTTTTTCAATCAGATAGGTGTATCCTTTGAACATCCCAACTTATATACAACACTCACAGGATTTGAAAACCTCAAATATTTCGCAGCACTTTTCTCCGTACCTACTATCGCTCCTATGGAGCTTTTAGAACGAGTCGGACTGAGGGATGCGGCAAAAAAACGGGTATCCGAATACTCCAAGGGTATGAAACAGCGTCTGACGTTTGCCCGTGCGTTGATTAATAAGCCAAAATATCTGTTCCTCGATGAGCCGACAAGCGGACTGGACCCCAAGACAGCAATGTCTGTCCGTGATTTGATAATGGAACAAAAGAATCGCGGTGCGGCTGTGTTTCTCACAACACACAACATGGAACTTGCCGATGCGCTCTGCGATGAAGTAGCGTTTATTTATGGCGGCATCATAGCGGCTTGCGATTCTCCCGACGCGCTTAAGCTCAAATACGGCAAACGGGAGGTTAAGGTATTATTCCGGGAAAACGGTGAGGAAAAGACTAAGACCTTCGATATGAACAATCGGGACGGGTTGTCTTCGTTCATTCAATCAGCAGATATTATCAAAATACACTCACAGGAGGCAACGTTAGAGGAAATATTCCTCAAGGTTACAGGAAAGGAGCTGAGCGCGTGAACGGTATTTTTGCACTATGTGTACAGGATTTTAAACGGCTTCTGACCAACGCGCTGTTTTGGGTACTGACTGTCACACTTGTCATTATCATCCTGGTCGTAAATTTCGCGCTGCCCGGTGAGGTATCTGCCAGGGGAGATTTCGACGGAGCGGTATCTCTGATACTGCCTGTTTCTGCCACAATAGAAGTCTTAGGTGAAGTCACCGAGCCGATTCCTTTTAATAAACGCATTACGCCTGTATTCGTATGCTTCGAGGCGTTAATTACAGGCTTTCTCTTAGGTGGTGCGCTGATGCTGGCTGAAAAAGAGGAAGAAACCGTTCGAGCTCTGCGTATCGCGCCTATGGGAGCCATAAAGTATCTGCTCTCAAAAACATTGCTTTTTGCTGTTATAGGTACGATATACGCCTCACTTATTACTGTTTTCTGCGTAGGCGTTTTTATTTCATGGCTTATATTTATTCCTCTGGCTTTTTTAGGCACAGCGATTATGACGCTTATCGGGCTTGCATATACCACACTGTTCCGGGATATGAGCAGCTGGTTTTTTTCGCTTGTGATATTGCTCTGTGTCAATATGCTCCCGATAATCAGTTACATGTCCCCGTCCTATATGCCGTTGTGGATAAAGCTGCTTCCGTCATTTCCGATATTGTTTTCATTTGAAAAGGTAATGTTCGGAGGTTCAATTGATCTTACCGCCGTTCTTTATATCTCCGCATGGGTTGTTATTGCCTCCGCAATTGCGTATCTTATGATGCAAAAAAACTTTCTGAAAGGGGCGAAAAATTTGTGAAAACGATTGTTTCTTCTGTCGGCCGAGAGTTTAAGCTTATATTCCGCAATGGTATCTCCCTTTATATGGCAATCGCTCCAGCACTTCTGGCCATTCTTTTTATAGTTATATTCGGGGCTCTTGAGAATACAAGGATAACCCTGGCGGTTGACTCCAGTGTAGATGAGGCTTCTGTCACTTTACTGGAACAGGTAGCCGATGTTGAACGGTTTGAGGACTTAGACCAGCTGAAAGCCCGCGTCCTTAACCTTGATAACATTGCCGGTGTGACAATGGATGGCGGTACACCCCGGGTACTGGTAGAAGGCAACGAGGGCAAGGATTTTCCGGTATATATGCAGACGCTTGTCAGCATGGCACTTTCCGGAGTTGATGTGGGGATGTTTGGAAAATCAGCACAGTCTGAAGATAACATTGCAATGAATGTTACAATGATCAGCATCCTGCTTATGTCTCTATTTATCGGTGGTGCGACAGTTGGTTTATCTATTGTTTCCGAACGTGAAACCGGGGTTATCCGGGCAGTAGCGGTTAGTCCTCTGCGTCTGTCAGGGTATGTCTTAACAAAACTAATCCCGGCCTTGATCCTTTGTACGGCTGGCATGACGGCTGCAACACTTATCATGGGTAAATCATATGGGCTGCCCGGGTTTTTGATACTCACTCTGTTCAGTGTGTTCACGATGGGATTAATGATATTTGCCATCGGCACGTTCGCTCAGAATCAAATTGCGGCTATCGGCGTTCTTAAGCTGATACTTCCGCTATCTCTTGTATTGCCGGTGTCTGCAATGTTTGTACCTGAACATCTCCATTTTCTCTACTACGCACTACCCATGTACTGGCAATACGTTGCTATCGATGCCATAAACAGTAAGGCGGAATTTTGGCTGCCTTGCATTATTACACTCCTTGTGAGCATCCCCTGGTTTGGGGCTATAGTTTACCTGTTTTCCGGCAAAGTAAAAATGAAATACAGCAGGTAATCATAACATGTTCTTATTGGCCGTTATTAGCTTTGCTGTAGCGGCCATCATACTATTTGTGATTTAGCCGTTGTTTGATTCCTGATGGTACTTAAAGAAAGAAACAAAAAGTCAAAGGCTTATGGAGGACGATTAGTGATGCTTATGAAATGGCAGGAAGAAGGCGGGATAAACCCCCTCTCAACCAACAAAACTCTTTTCAACTCTGCGTTAGAAGAATTCTCGGGACGCTCGTTCCGGGATGCATCGCTGAACAATATTCTGAAGAAGGCTGGAATGAATAAGGGCAGCTTCTATTATCGTTTTCATGATAAATTGGATATATATCTTTCACTTATCCATTGTATGGGTATGGATAAAAGCGAGTTTATGATGCAAAATGCAGATGCCGACCAGGCAGTTGGCTTTTTTGACGGGCTTCGCAGGCAGGTTGTTTTAGGGCTTCGCTTCGCAAAAAAGTATCCTTCATATAGTGCCTTCTGGAGACGGATACTGGTTGAAGAACAGGATGTCAAGGATGCAATATTCAGCTGTTTTGGCAAAATATCGGACGATGCCATTTCTGAAGCGATAGAACAAGGCAAAAGTTCCGGCGAGCTGCGGAGAGATATACCAACAAAGCTGGCAACAGATGTCATTTCAACCTTGCTTTACAGGATGGATTCTCTTATTTCACCGGAACTTAATGACGATGAAATCTTATGCAGGATCGACGAGCTCTTCAAACTTATCAAAGAAGGGATGTTGCAAAAAACTTGAACATCCCTTAATTATCCAAATAAAACCTATTTTAAACGTGTAAGCCTCATGGCATTTAGTATTGCCAAAAGCGCAACTCCAACATCTGCAAAAACGGCTTCCCAAAGGGTCGCTACTCCTCCTGCACCCAATGCAATGACGATGGTTTTCACTATCATAGCCAGGGCTATATTCTGGAACACTATTACCTTTGTTTTTCTGGCGATTCGCACCGCCTCGGGGATCTTGCCTGGCTCATCGGTCATAATAACAATATCGGCTGCTTCTATTGCCGCGTCTGATCCTGTTCCGCCCATAGCGATTCCGATATCGGCTCTTGCTATGACGGGTGAATCATTTATGCCGTCTCCTACGAAAGCGATTTTTCCGGTATTTTTACGCTCATCGATAATCTTTTCAAGGCATTCAACCTTTTGATGAGGAAGCAGTTCCGAATACACTGAATTAATGCCAAGTTTTTCGGCTGCCGCATCGGCTGCGTCCTTCCTGTCGCCGGTCAGCATTACTATATCGTCAACGCCCAGATTTCTCAGCTCTTTTATAGCCTTTATCCCGTCTTCTTTTACCGTGTCCTCAAGGACTACAGATCCGGCAAATTCTCCGTCAACGGCAAGATACATAATTGTTCCGGAGCTCTTGATCTCATTGATTTGAACATTATATCCGCTAAAAAGCGTACTGCTTCCAAGAAGTACGGCTTTCCCCGATACCTTTGCAGAAACACCCATTCCGGCATGTTCCGTATACTCGGTGACCAAATTCTTATCCGGCTCTGTTCCATACTTTCTTACTACCGAAACTGCCAACGGATGGCTGGAAAAGGCTTCGGCATGAGCTGCATAGTAAAGCACTTCTTCTTTTGTAAATCCGTTCTCATTGTTTATTTCTGTAACCTCAAACGTACCGCTTGTTAATGTGCCGGTTTTATCGAATACCATGGTATTGACTATTGCCAACGCTTCAAGGTAATTTCCGCCCTTAACCAGTATTCCTCTTTTCGAGGCTGCGCCTATTCCTCCGAAGAAGCCCAATGGTATGGATATCACTAATGCACAAGGACAGGATACTACCAGGAAGACCAGAGCACGGTATATCCACTGACTGAAATCCCCGTTGAATAACAGAGGAGGAACCACTGCCAATAAAGCTGCGAGCCCTACCACCACAGGGGTATAAACAGCCGCAAACCTTGTTATAAACCGCTCTGACACTGCTTTCTTCTGAGCTGCGTTCTCTACCATGGACAGGATCCGGTTAACGGTTGAACTTTCAAATAATTTTGTGACCCGAACCATCAAGACACCTGAAAGATTAATACTGCCCGATAATATCTCACTACCGGCTACGATCTCTCTGGGAAGGGATTCGCCCGTTAAAGCCGAAGTATCAAGCGATGACGTTCCCTCAATTACTATGCCGTCTAACGGCACTCTTTCACCCGGGCGTATGACAATTATATCCCCAATCTTAACATTTGCCGGGTTTACTTTTTCATAGCCGTCAGGGGTTTTGATATTTGCATAATCCGGCTTTATGGCAATAAGGCTCTTAATTGCCCTTTTTGAATGATCAACCGCATAATCCTGAAACATTTCACCAATCTGGTAGAACATCATAACTGCTGCGGCTTCGGGGTATTCGCCTATTATGAACGCGCCGATTGAAGCAATCGACATTAAAAAGTTCTCGTCAAAAACCTTGCCTTTTGAAATATTCTTCACTGATTTTATCAGTACCTTATGACCAAAAACTATATAGGTCAGGATAAAAAGAATAAGTTTGATCACAGGATTATTTACGAGAAAGAATCCTGCAAAATACGCGATTGCCGCTAGTATATAGATCAATAAAGTCATCTTTGACATACCATGTCGGTCGTCTTCGACTTCATCATCATTTATTACCAGCTTTGAGCCTGCTTCGATACTGTCCATTATCTCCTGGATCCGGCTTTCAATCTGTTTTAAAGAGCTGTTATCAGCAATTTCTATCGACAGCCTGGAAAGCGGAAAGTTTATGCTGGCATGGTTGACGCCGTCAAGTTCTCTAATACCTGCTTCGATTTTTCCTGCGCAATTGACACATTTTATACCTTGTAAATCATAGTTCTTCTTAATTACCATATAATTCACCTGCTATTCTTCTGTTATATGCTCCATGCCAAGTTCAAAGATTTGTTTTATGTGACTGTCGGCCAGAGAATAATAGATCGTCTTTCCCGATCTTCTGCTTCGCACCAGCTTTGAAGCTTTCAAAACCCTCAATTGATGAGAAATGGCTGACTGATTCATATTAAGCAGATAAGCAATGTCGCAGACACACATCTCGGATTCAAAAAGAGCCCAAATGATCTTTATCCTGGTTGAATCGCCAAACACTTTAAATAGCTCAGCCAGATCATAAAGATTATCTTCTTCCGGCATATTCTGCTGGACCCTTTTTACAATGTCATCATGTATACATACTTGTCCGCAGGTTTCTGCTTTCTTTTTCTTCTTGTCTGTACCCATATCTGATACACCTTTCCGGATTTATTATTAATAGCCTTTTACAAAGGTTCTGCTTGTAAAACGTATAAAATGTAATAAACATATGAACAATTGTTCATATGTTTATTTTACATCCACTAAAAGTAAATTGCAATATAAAAATTTAATTTACTGAAAATAAATTAATATAGCTGAATGAAATGCAGGAAGGCGGATCATTCCTGCCCGTGATCCGCCCTTCTGATCTGCGCTCTTTTGATCTTTCCGCTGATGGTCTTCGGAAGCTCATCGACAAAATCTATAATACGTGGATATTTATATGGCGCCGTTACATTCTTTACATACGTCTGTATATCACGCTTCAATTCTTCTGAAGGGGTATAACCCTTTGCCAGAACAAC
>ENA-UPAD01001010-UPAD01001010.1-bioreactor-metagenome-genome-assembly--contig:-NODE-1010-length-33615-cov-5.765077_pt1 | contig 33615 bp, 32 predicted proteins | sample MGYA00238179_ERZ772710 | MGnify/ENA primary metagenome ERZ772710 (study PRJEB29004, sample SAMN07631245) | bioreactor metagenome | isolation source: Switchgrass digestor | place: USA: Dartmouth...
AAGCAGCGGATTTTCGCCGATTTTATCAAAAAGTACATACTCGCAGCCGGCTTTACCAAGAGCATATAGCACGTCGTCCAGCGCCCCACTCGCTTTGGCAGAACGGCGGCCGGTGACAATTATGCATTTTTTGCCCAGCGAAAAGAGCCCTGCGTTTTTTTTCACGCAGCCCTCGCCGCTTATTACCCTTGTCGGCATGTAAAAATCGAGCTTCATCGGATTCACCTTCCCATAAAACTCGTACATCCGCCCGGTTTTTCGGGCGGATGTACTTATGCTATTATGGCTATACTCGCATTATTACTGCTGCGGATACTTCGACGAATGCCAATCAGTGTACTGGGCTACAGGCGAGTCGGAGTTTTCGTCATCACTAAATGCGATCACATACTCGTTTTTGTCAAGTTCGACCTTCAAAATCTTTAAATAGTCGGAGTACGTTACCGTCTCGCCGGTTTCGGGGTCAACGTATTCTTTGAAGTTGTCGAGCTTAGCCTGTATTTCTTTGCTCGCCTCAATCACGCCGTTGATTATATCCTTAGTGTACATATAGTTGTAGGTAATCTCGGCGGGCGCTTCTTCGCCCCTCGCGCTTGAGGCGGCTTTCTGTTTAAGATACTCTTCGTCGATATATTTGAGCCTGAATCCGACATACGGGCTTATAACCAGCTCGAGGTTCTGGTTTTTAGCGTTCTCCCACCTGTTAGCTGCAAGCTCGAGCATCTTTTCATCCATGTCGGTGTTGGGCCACAGGATGAACTGGTTGCCCGTGTCGTACATGTTCATCGAGTAGTCGTTGTTCAGCCTTCTGACATAGCCAGTATCGTCGTCAATCTCATAGTGTAGCCTTTCGACGCCGTACTGGAGCAGGTTGCGTATCGCTTCGTTCTTTACCAGCAGCGCGATAATCTCGACGCAACGGTCGACGTTGGCGGTATAGGCGCTTACGCAGTACATGCTCTCATACATGTTCGCGTTAGTGCCTCTCGGATAGCTGTAGATGTTTATATAGTAGTCGTCTTGATACTTCTCGCGAATGTCGTAACCGCCCTTAACGAGCTGCACTGCGGCTTTCGGGTTGAACTCGTAATTGCTGGGAGTGATGTATCCTGCTGCGGTGAAATCGTGCACCTGGTTGAGGACGAGAGTATACGAGGCGGTGCCTAGCAGGTTCTTAGGAGTAAGCAGCGCCGCTTTGGCCGTCGTGTTGGACACGTAACCGCCGACGAGCGAGCCTTCCATCTCGGGCACGATGAAGTCGGTGAGCGGGAACGGAACACCGTAGAGCGGGATATAATCCGGCTCGTATTTCTTAACGTCCGCGAGGAAATCTGCCAGCTTTGCCAGCGTAGTCATTTCATCCGGGTCATAGTAATACTTGTCGCAGAGCTCCTTGTTGATGAGTATATAAGTATACTCACCGATTACGCGGTTGTTGGGGATAGCCATAAGGCCTTCGTCAAAGTTTACTGCGGCAAGCAGCTCCGGATTGATATATTTGTCGATGCCTTTGCCCGTTGTGCCCATTGAACCCGAAAGGTCGGCGATATACCCCTTGTCTATGTATTTGCCGAGCCTGTCAAGCCCGCGGACAAGGAAAATGTCGACCTGGTATTCCTGAGGTTCGGGATATTTTGGGACCACGCGCCCAAACTCGTTGATCCTGGTCTCTTCGGTTTCAGCGGTGGTTTCCTCTTCAGTTACGGGAGCAGTGGTGGTAATACCCGCCGCCCTAAGGCTGCGGGCTTCCTCTTTAGCGCGCTTTGCGTCCTCTTCCTCTTCCTGGATCTTCTTCATGAGGCTTTCAAACTGCGCTTCGATAATATCGAAATACTCGTCTTCGGTATAAAATCTGAGCTCAACGTGCGTGTTGAGCTGGTTTTCGGTAAACTCGTTTAGTTTATCCTGGACTGCCTGTACCGCTTCGGGAGTGGTGCTCTCGCCGGTTATGGCGTACAAAGTAACAGTCAGGGGTCTTGCACGGCCGGTCGTGTCTTCCTCTACGGTTTCGACGGTTTTGTCGCCCGTATTTGAACAGCCCGCAAGCAGGGTCGGAAGTGTCAGCAAAAGTGCCAACACAAAAGAGACCCATCTCTTCCTCATGAAATAACCTCCCAAACAATTATGCAATAAAGATAAAATAATACTCTTACAATTGAAATATATTTTACACTAAAAAGACTAATATGTCAAGGACAATTTAGCCCTCAAGCTGCCTTTTTTTGAAAATTGTGCGTAGTTTTTCACACCTAGCCGATTTTTCCGGCCTGTGTTTTTTGGCGAGTTGTACAATATTTTCGCGCCCGCATTGTGAGTTGTGGCGCCTCTGTTGTGCGGGTTTCACAATAAGGATTGAAAATAATTATACAACAGCTACAAACGTTATTTGTAGTCACAAGCACCAAAAGCCCAAGCAAAAAGCGCAATTATTTTCGCGCTTTTCTTGGGCTTGTCCTATTAGTCGAGGTAATCTTTAAGCCGCTTTGAACGGCTGGGGTGGCGCAGCTTGCGCAGCGCCTTTGCTTCTATCTGGCGGATGCGCTCGCGCGTAATGTTGAACACCTTGCCGACCTCTTCAAGCGTGCGGGTCCGCCCGTCCTCAAGGCCGAACCGCAGCTTTAGCACCTGTTCCTCGCGCGGCGTTAGCGTGTGGAGCACCTCGCAAAGCTGCTCGCGCAAAAGGGTATACGAAGCCACGTCAGCCGGCGCGGGTGAGTCGTTGTCCTGGATGAAGTCGCCGAGATGGCTGTCCTCTTCCTCGCCTATCGGCATCTCAAGCGACACGGGGTCCTGCGATATTTTCATTATCTCGCGCACCTTGTCGGCGCTCATGCCAATAGCCTCAGCGACCTCTTCGGGCGTCGCCTCGCGGCCGAGCTCCTGGAGCAGCCGGCGCTGCACGCGCGTCACTTTGTGGATGGTTTCGACCATGTGGACCGGTATGCGGATTGTCCTCGCCTGATCGGCAATCGCGCGCGTTATCGCCTGGCGGATCCACCATGTCGCATACGTCGAGAATTTATAGCCCTTGCGGTAGTCGAACTTCTCGACCGCTTTCATCAAGCCGAGGTTGCCTTCCTGGATAAGGTCGAGGAAGAACATGCCCTTGCCGACATAGCGCTTTGCGATGCTGACCACAAGGCGCAGGTTGGACTCGACCAATTTTTGCTTTGCCTTCTCGTCGCCTTCCGCCATTTTCTTCGCAAGTTCAAGCTCTTTCTCGGCGTCGAGCAGCGGCACTTTGCCTATCTCTTTAAGATACATGCGCACGGGGTCGTCAATCGCGAGTCCCTCTTGCGCAAGCATCTTCTCCATGTCCTCTGCGGACTCGTAACGCTCAATTTCGCTTTCTATCTCTTCAAACTCGGGCGTATCCAGGTAGCCGGTGATGCCTATGCCGAGATTTCCGAGCTGTTCGTATAGGTTTTCTATCTGTTCGATATCGTAATCGACATCTTCGAGCGCTTCCATTATCTCGCTGTTCGAAAGCGTGCCTTTGGCTTTGCCGCGTTCGATCAGCTCTTTGACGTCAAGTTTCTTTTCACTTTTATTATTACCCATATATGTAAATAGCCTCCGTCACGGGATATTATGCTAAATATTTGAATATTTATACCAAAATATGTGCAAAAATCACAAATTTATTGTAAATTATTTACCTCCCCTGCGTTTTAAGATAAGCTTTGCTATCTCTCCGGGGTCGGGCGGCGTCTCATCGCCCCCTGCAAGCGTACCCGGTATTATGCGCGACTCGCGCAGCGTCTTTGCGCAGCTCGCTATTACTTCAAGGTCGTTTTTTGTAAGCCGCTCGCGCGCCGCCATATAAGATACCGCGCGGCCCATCTCTTCGTCGGACAAAATTTGCCCAAGAGCCGATAGCGTAAAACTCGCGCCCGCCTCCGCCATCGCCGCGTATATTTTGCGGTTGAGCGATGTGTAAAACTCGTCGGGCTTTATAAGCTTCTGCGCATCGGGGATAAGCTCGGGGTAAAGCAAAAGCACCCCCAATATCGCTTCCTCAGCCGCCGCCTGCTGCCGGAACTTGAGTTTGTCCGGATTTATCCTGTCGCCAAGCCCTTCCGCCAGCCGCAAGCTTTGCCTCCTTTGCTCCCTTCTTTCCGCCGCATATGCCTTTTTGCGCTTTTTTTCGGCGTCGCGCTCAAGATTTTCTGCGCTGACTCCCAGCCGCTCGGCTGCGCGGCGCGCGCATATCTCGCACTCGGTTTTTGAGGGCAGCTCCGCTAGCAGGGCGACGACTTCGCTCACTGCCTTTATTCTGCTTTCGTCGTCCGAGGTACCGTCCGGGCCGATTTTATATTTTTCAAGTATAGCGTCAAGCTTAAACTCGAACTTGCTACGGCTGCCTTCGAGCAGTCTTCGGAACGCTGCGGCGCCGTATTTTTTTATATACTCGTCGGGGTCCTTTGCGCCGGTGACGGTTAGCACCTTCGCCTGTAGCCCCGCTGCTTCAAGCAAGCGTATCGCCCTGTCGGCAGCCCGCTGACCCGCCTCGTCGTTGTCGTAGGTAATAACGACCTCTTTCGTGTAGCGCTTCATGATGCGCGCCTGCTCGTCGGTAAGCGCGGTCCCGAGCGTCGCGACCGCGTTCGTAAAGCCCGCGGCGTGCAAAGCGATGACATCCATATAGCCTTCGCAGAGTAATAGCCGTTCCGAGCAGCTGTGGCGCGCGAAATTTAGTGCAAAAAGGCTTCTGCTCTTTTTAAACGCGGGCGTATCGGACGAGTTTAGGTACTTAGGCTGCGCGTCGCCTATCGACCTGCCGCCGAACGCGACCACGTCCCCCGAGACGTCTATAATCGGGAACATTATCCTATCCCTGAAATAATCGAAAGGCCTTCCTGTCCTTTCCGATAAGCCGCACAAAAACGCAGCGGTGAGCTCCTCTACTTTATAACCAAGCCCCAACAGGTGCTTTTGCAGTGCATCGAAGCTGTCGGGCGCATAGCCCAACCCGAAATGCTTTATTGTTGGCATAGACAGCCCGCGGCTTTTAAGGTACTCGAGCGCCTTTTGCGACTCGAGGAGCCGTGCGTGGAAAAACCGAGCCGCCTCGCGGTTTAATTCTATTATGCGCGTTTTTTTGACTCCCGATTTCGCATACTCGGGCTCAGCACGTTCGGGTAGCGTTATGCCCGCGCGCTTTGCTAGCAGTTCGACCGCGCCGACATAATCGAGGTTTTCGATTTTCCTTATAAAGGTTATCACGTCGCCGCCCGCGCCGCAGCCGAAGCAGTAAAAGAAACCGCGCTCGGGCACGACGTGAAACGATGGCGTCCGCTCGCTGTGGAATGGGCAAAGCGCCACATACCCCGAGCCGGAACGCTTTAGCGACACATAGCCCGATATGACGTCGACAATGTCGCACCTAAATTTTATTTCCTCTATAATTTCGCTCGGTATCAACTCACTTCAACCTCTAAACGGTTCAGGTATAAAAAGCTGCTTATACATATTTACCGCATATCGGTCTGTCATGCCCGATATGTAGTCGACAGCAGCGCGCTTTTCGCCTTCTACTTTTGCTATTTCCAAATACTCGGGAGGCATCTTCTCCGGATTTTTAGTAAAATAATAGTAAAGCGTTTCGATCATTGCCTCCGCTTTGCCTTCCTCGCCCTTTGCGGCGGGGTTTATATAGACGTTTTCGTAAAGGAAATCGTAAAGCTTGTCCGTCGCCTCGTTTACCTCGTCGCTCATAGCTATGTCGCCGCGCCGCTCGCTTTCCTCGACGATGCTTTTTACCATCGTACTGATGCGCTCGCCATGCGAGGTTCCAAGCACGCGCCGGATATCCTCCGGAATAGAGCTTGGCGACAAAATCCCTGCGCGGCAGGCGTCATCAACGTCGTGGTTTATATAAGCTATTTTATCGGCATACCAAATAATCCGCCCCTCAGGCGTCGAGGCGGTGCCGGTGGTATGGTGCAGTATGCCGTCGCGCACTTCATATGTGAGGTTAAGCCGCTCGAGCACATCCACGACCCGCAGGCTCTGTTTGTAGTGTGTATACTCAGGGTCATAGCAGCGCTGCAGCACGCGCTCGCCGGCATGCCCGAATGGCGTGTGCCCAAGGTCGTGCCCGAGCGCTATAGCCTCGGTTAGGTCTTCGTTCAGCCTCAGCGCCCTGGCGATAGTGCGTGCAATCTGCATCACTTCGAGCGTATGGGTGAGCCTTGTGCGGTAATGGTCGGTTTCAGGCGACAGAAAGACCTGTGTCTTATGCATAAGCCGCCTGAAGGCTTTGGAATGGATAATTCTGTCCCTGTCGCGCTGGTACTCGGTGCGCATATCGTCTTCCGGGATCGGCACAAGCCTACCTTTAGTGCTTTGCGTCAAAGTAGCGTTTTTTGCAAGCGTTTCTCGCTCGCGCCTATATATCATTTCCCGCACCGTCATTGACAGCGGAAACCTCCTCGCAATTATCCGGTCCGCCAGATTTTTTAGCACAATATAATATACGCAAAATCTTTAAAAATACCTTCCTTTATGATAGGGATTTTCTTTAAACCCGGTTGAATTTTGGCACAAAAAAAGCCGGTTTTCACCGGCTATTAAATCTCAAGTGTATGTAGTTAAAGTAAGTCTTCAACAATATGCTTCGCAGTTATAGGAGTGACGGCACCGTCGTAGAGGATTTTAAGGATTTCTTTCGCAATCTGCTCGTCGCGGGAGATGTCGTACAAAAACGCGGTGTCGGTATATCCATATATGTCGGTGCTCACAATCAAGATGCAGTATCGCATACTCACCTCAGCATACTCCCCATAATAACCTTGCTGCGGCAAGTCCGCGGCTTTAGGGGTGTCTAAAGCGATGAGCCTGTACTCGAGAAGCATTTCTACAGGATCACTTATAAAACGGACCAAAACATCAGTTTCACCGCTCGTGAGGACTTCACGATGGTTTATCATATAATAACCCCCCAACTGTTTGTTTTAAGATAACACCCCAAAAGACGATACAGATTTGGTCATAGGTCTTGTTTAAAATTATACCATCTGTAAACAAACGTGTAAATAAATCTCTTGTTACATATTTCGACAAAATTATATCTATCATGTAGTATATTTGACATTGTTTTATATATTTCTCACAAATAATAGATTAAAAAGCACAATATATACCACACCGCAGAAGCCTGTCCACAAAAAAGAGTCGAATTATTGAATAATATGTCGATAATCTTATTAATATTCACCGTAATTACATGCATTAGCCTTTTTAGGCAACAAATTCAGGCTTGTATTTATAAATATTTATGGTATAATTAATATAAATTCATATTATAGTGACTTTAACAAAATTTTGAGGTATAATTTAGTGAAACCTTTACGTCTACATATTGACAAAAAATCGGTTAAAATACTACAATTCGGGCTCCCGGCTGTGCTGGCAGTGCTTGTTTACACAATACACTATTTAATAAGCTCCGAAAGCGGTAATTATTACATAATTATGAACGTCGGCAAACAACTTCTGGAGCACGCGATGATGAGCTTGACGCTGCTGGTCGGCGGGGCGCTGCTTTTCGATTACGAAATAAAGCGAAATGGAAACGATCGGCGCTAAGCTTCTTTCATGCTGCAAATTATGCCCGCGAAACTGCGGAGCTGATAGGCTCGGCGGCGAGCGCGGCCGCTGCCGGGTCACCGGGGCGGACGTGCTCGTCGCCCATTTTATGCTTCACCATTGGGAAGAGCCATGCATATCGGGGCCTGGCGGCTCGGGCACGGTGTTCTTTGGTGGATGCGGGCTGCGCTGCATGTTTTGCCAAAACCGCGTGATAACCGGCGACAAGATCGGCGACTACTATAGTACAAGCCGGCTGGCTGGGCTGTTCTTAAGCTTGCAGGAGCAAGGCGCCGACAACATAAACCTTGTGACGCCCACCCATTACGCGCCGCAAGTCGCCGCTGCTGTATCCGAGGCCCGCTCGCTCGGGCTGCGGTTGCCTGTTGTTTGGAACTCGAGCGGGTACGAAAAAGCAGAAATTATATCCGGGCTGCGCGGCATTGTCGACGTTTACATGCCGGATTTCAAATACTTTTCCCCCGGGCTTGCGCGCAAGTTTTCCTCTGCGCCAGACTATTTCGAGCATGCTTCAAGCGCCATAGGCGAAATGGTGCGACAAACCGGTACGCCGGTGTTTGACGGGCGCGGCATGCTTTTGCGTGGCACTATAATCCGCATTCTTGTTTTGCCTGGGCACACACTCGACGCGATGAAGGTTATCCATTACCTATACCGTACATATGGCGATGATGTTATCTTGTCCATCATGGGGCAATACACGCCGCCAGCGGGCATGCCATACCCAGAGCTGCGACGCAGGCTCACTCAAAGCGAGTACGACGAGGTCGTCGAGTTCGCCGCCGATATCGGCGTGACGCGCGCATATATCCAAGAGCTAGGTTCGGCGAGCGAGAGCTTTATCCCGAAGTTCGGGTTTAAGCCAAACACCGAGCAAAAAGATTAATGTGCGCTAAAGGCAAACGCAAAAAACGCCCCCTAAAAGCTGTCCTCACATAGGGATTTTATACCCTTGAAAAATTCGGCATAGTCGTGAATAGCGGCTATGCCGTTTTTTCGTCCATTTTCTGAAAATCTATTGCTCCGATGCAATTGTAAATGATTCGAATTCGCTGGGTTCGAACACCGTCTACCTTTTCAGCCTTATACACAATTATCTTCTCGATGAAGTCCCGAATAATTTCAGCACTTAACTCTGTAATTTCCGTGTACTTGCGTACAATCTTGAGGAAACGGTCAATGTTCAGATTCTGCTCTTTTGTGGCATCGAGCGTCTGTTTTAACGCTGTGGCCCTCTCCACGAGGCTTCTCTGTTCGGCTTCATAGTCCGATGACATTTTGTAGTAACGTTCCTCCGAAATTCTCTCCATTACACGGTCTTCATACAGTTTCCTCAGGATTTTATCCAGTGTGGCAATTCGCGCCTGGCCCAGCTCATATTCCTTCTGAGCTATACGCAGGTCTTCGGCAATCCGCTTTTCTGAACTTTTTGTGGCAGCTGCGATGAAATCCCGCTCGTGTTCCTTCACAAAGGTTATGACCTGCTGCAAATCGTCAAGTACCAGTTCCTCAATGACCACATTGCGAATCTGGTGCGAGCTGCACAGACCCTTTTTCTTGCGATAGGTAGCACAGACGAAATATTCCTTGTCATGCGTCCAGCCGTTGGCTCTGACCTGATACAGCTTGGCACCACAGTCCGCACAGAACATCATGCCGGAGAACACACCCATTTCACCCATACGAGACGGCCTGCGTTTACCGTCTCGTATTTTCTGGACAGTTTCCCAAACCTGTTCGTCGATGATGGCTTTGTGTGTGTTTTCAAAGATCATCCATTCTTCGGGATTGTTCCAAATCTTTTCCTTGCTCTTGTAAGATTTTTTGCGAGTCTTGAAATTCACCGTGTGTCCCAGATACTCGACTTTTGCGAGAATGTCTGCTACTGTACGCGCTGACCATCGTCTACGTAGAATTCTGTGTTGAGAAAACCGTTGTCATCCGCGTACTTCTTTAAAATAGCCTTCTGGTTCACAATCGAATTGCTGTCTCCCGCAAGCTCGTCGTCACGGGATAATCTGCAGTAAAGAGCCGTGACTTTAGTTGCGTCTATAGCCTTGGTTTGTGTGTGCTTGCCACTTGTAAACTGTCTATACATTTAATCATCCTCCGTTTCCGACAGTCTTCAAGCGTAGGCAGCATGTATATTACCGTACTATTTCGAAGAAGTCGAGTAGATTTTCGGACATAAACCTGAACTATCGGATAACTTTATTCGGCAGCTTGCGTCCGATGTAACGAGCCTCATAACCTTGTCATACACCGTTTCTTTTGCCGTATCGCTTACCAATGATTCCACAACATAGACGGTGCCGCCTATGGTTTTGCGAGTGATACGGCTATTCGATTTTTTATCCATAAGCGTCACCTCCCGTCTATGTAATGGATGGCAGAACTGAGCCTGAGTGCAAGACCCAGCGCCGCGCCCTCGCATATCGAGGCGGGCGGGCTGCGCCTGCCCGTACACTTGTGCAAGACGGAATATTTTCATACAGAACAGGACATGACCGGCGAGCGGTTCGGGGTCCCCTTCGTGCATCACCACAGCTATTCGGGCGGCAATGTGACCGCGTCTTTCGACGATTACAGGGCGCTCGGCGAAAAGTATAAGTCCGCGCCGGCGCTCATCTGGTCGGTGCTCTCAAACGGCGGGGGCAACAGCAACTATCCCGAGAATTTTATACGGGGGCTCAACCGCGAGGCGGTGTGGGTGATGGACCTTGCCGTGGTCGAAAACGCGCTTATCGGCAACGCCGACGATAATTTTAAGCGATACCGGTTAGTTGACCCCGACGATGTGGATATTGAAAATCTGGAGTACCGGGGAAAGCTGTATGTGCTGCAGAACAAAGGCGTGGCGTCGTCGGGCGAGGCTGCGCTCTGCTACGCGCGCTGCGTGAAGAACGTGTGCTTCGTCGGCAGCGCGTCATACGGATGCGGGCAGTACGGGGAGCTTATCGATTACTGCCTGCCCAACTCCAAGCTTCGCTTCCACATGGGCTGCAAAGTGTTCAACATAAACGGCTTCGAGGAAGGCAAAGGCCTTTACCCCGACTACTGGCTCGACAGCGACGACCCGATCGGGGAGCTGGCTGAGTATATAGCAAGCAATACATAAAAAAATCAGCGGGTGCCGTGGAGTAACGGTATCCGCTGTTTTTCTTGGAGTCGGGATACGTTGGGTGGATATGATCCCCCCCAAACCCCCGCAATGCAGACTTGTGTTATATGGGGTTGTACCGTAAACCAAAAACATCCCTCGCCGCACCCCAATGCTCATACATCTGCCTGACAGTTAACACATTCACAATCCACGCTTCCCTCCGCCTCATTCGCTTGCGATTGACGATGGTTCCACTTACCCGAGCGGCGGCTAAGTAGCCGCAGAGGGACGTGTAATTGCAAATGACCTTGGCGACATTTCTTCCAAAGAAAAGAAAGCTGTTACAGTGCGCAAGCGGCGGACCACCGCATGTAGCAGATTCAAGACAACAACTTTGACGCTCTCTTGAACCAAAAACCGCACTCAATCGTGTATCATCGCGTCAATCTCATACCCCGGCACGCCGTTTTGTATCATCCGCTCGATCTCGGCTCGCCCGTCGCCATATATCAAATCAAAGTCAAAATTGTAATACTTTCTTTCGATGCGCTTTCTTTCAGGTTTAGAAATAACCGAATCGCCTGCTTCTTCAATACATAAGGTATCGGCGTATGTATACCTTAACTGATCAATTATATTGCTCAGTGCGGATTCCGGAATCTCGAAATCGTATATAAGCTCCGGGATACTCCAGGCAGTGTAATTGGGCTCACCGTTATCGCGAACATATCCTTTTTCTTTAGCCCATTCTCTGTATTTGTCGCGTCCGACAAATTCTTCGAGCCAGGATTTTACAAGCCGCTCGGCACTGCGCTTTTCTAAGATATGCCGCTCGCCGCTGCGTGCGTAATACTCGTAAACGGCATCCTCGTCTCCGCCGTATAGCAAATCCAAATTATAATCGTAATAGTAGTATGTAAATCCGTCGTAGTAATACTTTTCAAAAACATCACGCGGGATGCTAAAGTACTTTATGTACTCGTATATGTTCTGCCCGTAATACGGGCATTCGGGGGTCTTTTTGTAATCGAGCTCATGCCATTTATTGAACTCGTCGATTGTAACATATCCCGGAATGTCGGGCGGATATGTGTGAAAAGATTCGTCATACTCAGTGGTGTGTATGCACTGTAAGGAGCCGCAGTGACCTTCCTCATCTTCCGGCTCCTCGATCCCGTGCGTTACAGGCAGAGCCGGTGTCGGCTCGGCCTCGGTCACGGGTTCAGACGCAGCCGGTGTCGGCTCGGCCTCGGTCGCCGGCTCGGTTTCGCTTGACATTGGCACAGACTCAGCATCGGCAGGCAAAGACTCAACATCTCCGGCCGCAGGCGGCGGGACGTTGCCTTCTGGCATGCCGCAGCCGGAGACCAAAAACACGATCACCGCAAATACCAAAGCAATCCGAAACATAAGTGATGCCCTCACTTACCTGTTAAAACTTCGGGTGCCCCCTTACCCCCGCACCGACGTGTCCAAAAGGTATGCCGGCGTGCCGGATGCGATGAGCCGCTCAAGCTCGGCGCGCCTGCTGTCGTAGATCTCGGCGTAGTCGAGTTCATAGAACAGCTCCGTCTCGCCCGCGGCGCGTTCCTTTTCGTTGTGCGTGTCGACGAGCTGCTTGAGCGCACGCTCGGAAATGCTGAACTCGTACACAAACTCAGGAATGCTCCACGAGATCAGACAGTCGCTGTAACCCTTGTTCAGCTTCCACAGCCTGAACTTGTTTGCGTCGACCAGACCCACCAGCCCGGACTTGATGTCGCGCTCGGCTTCGCGCTGCTTCATCTCTTTGAAGTTGCCGCCACGCTCATAATAGTCGGAAACGGCCTTCTCGCTGCCGCCGTAGAGCAGGTCGATGTTGAAGTCGTAGATGTAGTAATTGTCGGTCGTGTAGTATATCCGCTCGAACTCCTCGCGCGGGACGTCAAAGTATTTTATAAACTCATAGACATTGCGCCCGAAGACCGGGCAGTCGTCGGTCTTCTCGAACTTCTGCCCGTACCACTCCTCGAACTTGTCTTCCGACACATAGTCGGCAAGCTCGGGCGGGAAAGCGTGAAACGAGTTTGCATAGCTCTCCGAGTGCGTGCACTCCGCGGTGTCGGCACACGTGTCGCCGTCGGGCGCCCCGGACGGTGCTCCGGACGGCTCTACTGCAGGCGCTCCGGCGGGTGTAGCGGTCGGCGTTCCGGCTGGAGTCTGCGCCGCGCTGCCGTCCGCGGGCTGAGCCTCGGGATTGGCTTCGTTTGCGGCCGGCGCGGGAGTGTAGTCGGCAGATCCCGCATCGCGCCCCGCAGGAAGCGCGACGGGCTGAGTTTCGCTGTTGGGCGTGTCAAGCTGCGCGTCCTGCTTTTGGCCGCATGCGGCAAGCGGCAGGATAGCCGCAAGCACCGCGGCAAGGATGAAAAGCCCTGTCGGGGGCTTGCCCTGCCCCATTTTCTTCATGCGCTGAAGCAGCCGCATGCGGCTGATCTGCTGCATGCGTTTCGAGGGCTGGACGCGCTGCGTCGGCTGGACGCGCTGTATCTTTTCTATCGGCTGTATGCGTTTCATCGCTGTTCCCTCTTTATTAAGTCGGGCTGCTCGGCAGACCCGACGGTAGTTGCTCCGGTTCGGTGATACGCAGTATATGCGGGCGTTCTCCTGATATTGCATATCGTGTTATTATTTGACGCTGTGCGGGTGCAATTGTTCCTTATTAATTTATATGAGTTTTCGAGATAAGCACGGGTATTTTTTCGGTGCGGCGATAACGGCGGGGCTTGCCGCGCTTTTTTATATGTATTTCATATCTATCAGAGTCCGATATGCTTCGTTTGCGTAAATGCCGTGACCGTATGCATTGACTTGCCAGTTGTCACAAAACAGCAGCTTGAACGCCTCGTCCTCCGAAAGACCCTGTATACGGCTATTCATCACGGCGTTGGCGTCGGATTGGGGCACGCCGCAGATTTTGGCTATCCTGCGGCTTTCTTCCACATAATCGGAGTACGGAGTTTTGTTAAACGGAACGTCCTGCGGACCGGCGATCGGGGCTACGGTCATCATGACGACGCCGCAGTTTATGGCGCGCAGGCGGTCTATCATTTCCTTCAGGTGCTGACCGTAGACGTTCGGCGGATCTCCCGCCAGCCAGTCGTTGATGGTGTGCGGCTCCATGATGCAAAGCGACGGCTTAAGGCTTACGACATAGTCATTCCAGTATTCCGAAAGGTAGCGGAATGTGGGGCTGCTGCCCACTCCGCAGTTGAGCACGGCTGTCGTGCCGAAGTACTGTTCGATGCGGTACAAGGCTACCGTGCCCTGACGTGAGATTACGGTCAGCCGATGCTCGCCCTCCGGCTCGCAGAAAAACGATTCCGTCCGATACCCGTTTCTGATATCAGCCCTCTGCAGATCGATCTCGCGCACGAGTACGCCGTCGATATATACGGCAGCCTTGGACGGTGCGTCAAGATAATGGAACTGGATTCTTATAAGTTGCGCATGTGTATGCAGTTGCAAGGGGGTATCATCGACCGCGGCACAGTCTAAAATCTGTTTTTTGCCGTAAATGCGCCGGATATCCTCGGCGGTGAGTTCTTTTGCCGATGACCCGGTCTTTTCGTTAATCATCTCGCGCAGCAGATTTACATAGCAGCCGAAACGGAACGACACAAGGCGAAGGTCGCCTGCCGTCACGGGCGGATCAAAGGTATCTTCCAGTTTGGGAATGCCCTGGTCCCAGGTATGGGAGTCGCCGGTACATACTATGGTTTTGATTGCCATATACGCTTTCCTCCTGCTCTTCTCCGGTATGTTGTGGTTCGGCATGGTCTTTGCCTGTATGCACTATGCCGGTTCGGGCTATGCCGTGACTCTGTAGTGACTCTGTGCCGTGACTCTGCGCTGACCTGAACAAAAACCGCTCAATTTTTGTGCGGTGCCGCACTGCCGGGAGTTTGTGTGCGTCTTGCATTGCGACGTATCATGCGCCGGGCGATGCTACCGGCAAGGCGGTGACTTGAACGCTATGTTGGCGGTGACGCACCGCCGGGCAATGATATGAGCCTTGCATTGCGGAGTATTCATGCGCAGGGCGACGCTATCGGCAAGGCGCTGCCTTGAACGTTTTATTGACGGTGACGCACCGCCGGCTTATATGCGACTTTCTTTTCTCCAGAGAAAAGAAATGTCGCCACCGTCATTCGCAAGCGAATGACGGCCAAAGAAAAGAGCGCCGCTTGCTGCGGCGGCGCTCAACGCGCTTGGAGCCGGGCGCTACGCCGCGGAGTCGGCGGGACTCTTTGCGCAGAAAGGCGCGCCCATATCGCGCTACGCCGCGCAGGCTCTCGAGGAGGCCGGCATCGAGTCGACCCCCTCGAACAACTATCGGATGCACAAGGCGCGCCCGGTGACAGAGGAAATGGTCGCATCTGCCGACCGCGTCATCGCCGTCACCGAGCCGCACATGCTGCTGCTCATGCGCAGCTTTCCGCAGCACGCGGCGAAGATCACCGTCATGAAGCGCGACATCGTCGACCCGTACGGCGGCACTCTCGAGGACTACAGGCGGTGCCTTGCTGAGATCATCGACTGTCTGCGCCAGATGTTCCCGCTCGACCGCGAATCGTGAACGGTAAAAATGATTTCGACTCGCTTTTCGACGCAGCCCTCGAGACGCCTAAAAACGAGCCGGAAAACAGCGGTCAATCGTCGGAGAGCTGCGCTGTCGTGCTCGAAGACGCGACGCGCGACCACGTTCCCGAGGTCGCGGCGCTGGAGCAGGTGTGCTTTTCCGACCCGTGGAAGGAGATCGACTTCCGCGCGGTGGTGGGCAGCCCGCATGTGTATTTCCGCGTCGCGCTTATGGGCGACAGGGTGGCGGGCTATCTGCTGCTCATTTTCGCCGCCGACGCGGCCGAGCTTGCGAACATCGCGGTCGACCCCTCGCGCAGGAGGTGCGGCATAGGCGCGGCGCTGCTCGACGACGCGATCGCGTTCTGCCGGCGGCGCGGCATTGCGGACGTTACGCTTGAGGTGCGCGAGTCGAACGCGCCGGCGCGATCGCTCTATGCGTCGCGCGGGTTCGTGGACGTGGGCCGTCGGCGGGGGTATTACAAGCTCCCGCGCGAGGATGCGATAGTGATGCTGCTGCACATGGGTGAGTGAAGGGGCTGTGGATGTGCCGCCCTCACAGGCACCCCGTTGGGTGGCTTGCCTGCCGTATGCGGCTGCACGGCGGTGCGGTTACCGGCGCATTATGGCATGTCTGTGCGTGTTGCGACGCACTGCAGCATCTTCCCTGATTGGTGACACTGTGCTAATGTTTTTTGACGATAGCATCTGATTTCTACCCACTGTATGCGGTACCGTACCGCCGGCGTTTATTATGCTCCTTTCTTTTCTTCGCAGAAAAGAAATGTAGCCATGGTCATTCGCAAGCGAATGACCTTTAAGAAAAGAACGCCAGAGGGGCGACCCCCTCTGGACACCCCCGCTGTCGGTGGAGCGCAGGCAGTTAATGTGGCATACAAAGCTGTTGCGTATCATGTTTACGGTCTTATCACATTTCTTTGCGGCTGCATAAACTGCACGAGGAAATATAAACATCCCCATTTAGAATGAGTGCGTTTCGCGCCCCCCTGCGGCTACCCAAGCCGCCGCTCGGGATAGGGGCCCGAGCAAGGCGGCGTGGATTGTGTGATACCTGCCTGTTATTCAAAAGGTATGGCATAGATGCAGTGGTGAGGATATTTAAATAGTTAACAGCACAAACTTCTTATATTTATCTTGTTTGCGGGGGTTTGGGGGGATCATATCCCCCCAACGTAATCTCCCTCGTAACTCCCCGCGTCCCCCTGCGGCAACTAATAAACATAGTATTTCAGAAAGACAGACCATCCCAAATGATTTCAGTATATTTTACAGAGAAAGCGGTGGCGGCGTGCTGATATTAGGCATTGAGAGTTCATGTGACGAAACGGCGGCGGCGGTAGTTGAGGCCGCCGAGGATGGCAGACTGATTCTGCGTTCCAGCGTAGTATCGTCGCAGATCGAGCTGCACAAGCGATTCGGCGGCGTCGTGCCCGAAATCGCCAGCCGCGCGCACACCGAAGCCATCGTCCGCATAACCGAAGAAGCGCTCGAGCGCGCCGGGACAGGCGTTGCCGGCCTCGACGCGATCGGCGTAACATATACGCCGGGACTGATCGGCGCGCTGCTAGTCGGCGTAAACTTCGCGAAAGCGCTCGCATACTCGAACGGAGTGCCGCTCGTCGGCGTCAACCACATCAAGGCGCACGCGGCGGCCAACTTCATCGCGCTCGACACATCGGGCGCCGCGCCCGTCGAGCTCGACGCGGCACCGCTGCCCACACCCGATTCGCCCGCGCTCGCGCTCGTAGCGTCGGGCGGCCACACATCCATTCTCCTCATGCGCTCGCCCACCGATTACGTGACGCTCGGCCGCACCCGCGACGACGCCATGGGCGAGGCGTTCGACAAGATCGGACGGGTGCTCGGCCTGCCCTACCCCGGCGGCGCGGCGCTCGACCGGCTGGCAGCCGACTTTTTCGCGTCGGGCCGCGAACCGTCGTTTACGCTGCCGTCGGCCGCGATCGCAGGCGACACGCTCGATTTTTCGTTCAGCGGGCTCAAGACCTGCGTGCTCGACCGCTTAAACCATCTGCGCATGAAGGGCGAGGAGCCCGACCATGCCGAGCTTGCCGCGGCGCTCACGATCTCCATCGCCGACTCCGTGGTGCGCCGGCTCGACCGCGCGCTGCAGGATACCGGCGCGCGTGTGCTCATCGCGGCGGGCGGCGCGACCGCAAACTCGCATCTGAGGCGCGCGATCACTGGGCTTGCCGAGCGGCGCGGCGTTAAGCTGTATCTGCCGCCGCTGCGCTACTGCGGCGACAACGGCGCGATGATCGCGGCGCAGGCATATTTCGAGCTGCGCGAGGGCAATGTTGCGCCTGCGTCGCTCAACGGTGTGGCGACCGGCGCGTCGGAGCTGTAGTAGTTTGTAGGTTTGTGTTCGCGCGGCGGGGGCGGTCGATGTGCCGACTTACCGCCCGCACGGCGGTACGTAGTACGCTGTACCAATGTTCTCAGCCAGCGCGGCAGGTGCTGCGACAACGTATTGTCTGTGCGGAAGGCTGCTAGCTGCAACAGCGAGCTGTGCCCCGACTGCTTGCTATAACGTTCAAGGCTCTGCCTTGTGCATTATTTATTAGCGGTGCTCCGCCGACGTGATTATATGCGCCTTTCTTTTCTTCGGAGAAAAGAAAGGCGCGCCAAAGAAAAGAACACCGGAGGAGAGGTCCCCTCCGGACCACCCCCTCAGGGGGGGGAAGTGTCCCCCTGGCACCCCCTCTTACTGCAGGCAGGATCGGTTGAACGCAGGCTGTGTCAGTTATTGCATTGCTGCTATCGCCTGCACCTGCGACCTTGCGATCGCCGCGCCTGCGGCGCGTTTACGCGTACCCCTGAGGTTACTCATGCCGCCTTAGGGGCGATAGACAGTGCAAATCTAGCCCCCTGCGGCAACTCACGCCGACCGTTAGTTGGTGGGTGGCGCGGATTGAATAAGTCTTGCCTGCTCTGTTGCAAGGTATGTCATAGCTGCGAGGATGCTTCTAACATATGGGGCACACACACTATATAAATATCCTTGCTGAAAAGTTTTTGCGGGGGTCTTGGGGGAGCTTTTTACAAAAAGCTCCCCCAAGGGAGCGTTTTTATTTTTGCCTTGCTCGCTCATTTTTACAAGGCATCGACGGTTTTCGTCGCTATGAGGCTTGTTCCCGGCTCGATAAAATCGGCAACCAACACGTCGCCGGTTTTCACCGGCGCTTTGACGGTAACGGTCTTTATAATTTTCATCGCGTCGAACATCGCGCTTTTTGGTATCGGGCGGCTGGTACGCACCGGCAAAAGCTTGTCGTCAGCTCCGACAATTCGCACCGTCGAGGTCAGCGTCCGTTTCGGCGCCGTCAGCTCCTCGACCGCGTATGTCACCCCGCGCTTGCAGGAGTTGCCCTCGACGCTTATGACCGTTTTTCCGTCGTCCGTCAGCGTTGCCACAAGCTCGCATCCCACCGGGCAGACAATGCATGTAAACTTCTTTACGGTTGACATATCCGCTCCGTGCGCCGGCAAAAAGCCGGCTTTTTTTACGTTTTCGGATTCGTTTCGGCGCGGAACTCGTACCCCTTGCCGCGCCGCGTTATAATCAGGCGTTTTCCGGTTGCACCTTCAAGTTTATGCCTTAGATAGCTGACGTAAACTTCCACCACATTGGTCCCTATACCGGCTTCGCCGCGCCAAACGTTCTTTATTAGCTCGTCGCGGCTTACCGGCCTGCCTCTGCGCTCATATAGGTAGCAAAACAGCCTATACTCGCGCTCGGTGAGCGCTATTTCTGCGCCGTCGACAAACACATGCCGGCTCTCGCCGTCGGCGACTATTTTCGGCTCCACTCCGCGCCGCTCCCCGCCGTCGTCCTGATCCTTGTCAGCCGTCCCGCCGAACAGCGCCGCTTTCATAAACGCGTCGACCCTGAAGGGGTACCGGAATAGTTTTTTTGTATGCTGCGGAGCGTCGGGGTCGGCAAGTTTCCTCTTTACCAGCTCGGCGTTGCCCAAGTCGTCGACATATATATAAATTTCGGCGTCATGCAGCCCCGCCTCTTCTTTTGCACCACCCAAGATCGACGCCGAGACGCCCTCGCGCTCAAGCTCCAGTTTTAGCATGCGAGCCAAGAGCACCGCAAAGCGCCCGGGCGCATGCGATATTTTCGCGTTCACCTTACCGCATCCAAATCGTCAAGCCTTATTAAGGCTTCGGCGTTGACCGAGTCGCCCTCCCGCAATGTCCGGAAATAATATATGTCGTCAAGCTCGTTGCAGTGCCTGTATACCCTGACAGTTTCACCAAGCGGCGCTTCCGAGTGGTAGGATATCGTGGCAGAAACTACCATTTTCTTCTCCATAGAGGGTATATAGCCGCAAAACATGTCAAGGTAACGGGTATTGTTCATATGTCTGTTCTGGTCAACCTCGGCGTACGAAACCGTATGTTCGCCCGCTAGTGTCAGCGTGACGGTTTGCGGTATCAAAATCCTCGGCGGGGGTTCCATTTCAAGCGGCTCGTCAAAGCCGAACCCGAGCTTTATATCGTCGGCACGCAAGAGGCGATGGCTGCGGGTATCGACAAGCGCCCATTGCGAGAATAGCTCCGCGACGGGCAATCCGTCGCGCAATATCCGCCCGCAGCGCAAAAAGCTCATCGCCCTTGTCTTGCATAGCCAGGATTCCACGGTTATCTCGTCAAACGAACGCAGGGGCCTATAAATGTTTAGCGTCAGCTTGCTTACGATAAAAGCTTTATTTTCGCGGCGTAAGTCGTCGGTCGTCGGACCATGCCTGTAGTGTTGAAGGTTTGCTGTCTCCTGCAGATAGCGCAGCACCGACGAGGCCGACGCAACGCCGTTGAAATCCATATCGTGAGAATTGACCCTAAAACGCTCAATCTGCTTCATTTCGACTGCATCCCACTGATTAATGCTTTTCAGGGGGACAGCAGCCGCCGCCCCCCGGGATTGCCGCATATTTTATAGCTTGCCCTCCGATCCGAGCACATTTTTTATCTTATGCGCAACCATCTTTTTGACTTCTTCGCGCGCTTCGCCGAGGTAGGTGCGAGGGTCAAACACCTCGGGCTGGTTTTTGAGCACACGGCGGATAGCGGCTGTCATCGCAAGCCTTATATCGGAGTCGATATTTATCTTGCACACAGCCATCGACGCGGCTTTGCGCAGCATATCTTCGGGCACGCCGAGCGCGCCGTCGAGCTTGCCGCCGCAGGCGTTTATCTCGTCGACATACTCGGGCACGACGGACGAGGCGCCGTGCAGCACGATCGGGAAGCCGGGCAGCCGGCGGCCGATCTCTTCGAGAATGTCGAATCTCAGCTTCGGCTGGGTCTTAAATTTATACGCGCCGTGGCTTGTACCGATCGCTATCGCCAGCGAGTCGACGCCGGTCAGCTCGACAAACCGCTCTGCCTCGGCAGGGTCGGTAAAAATTGCGTCGCTCTCGGCAACTTTAACGTCGTCTTCAACGCCGGCAAGCCTTCCAAGCTCGCCCTCAACGACCACTCCGTGAGCGTGGGCGTACTCGACGACCTTCTTAGTCAGAGCGACGTTATCCTCAAAGCTCAAATGCGAGCCGTCGATCATAACCGAAGTAAAGCCATTGTCTACACAGGCTTTGCATATCTCAAAATCGGCGCCATGGTCGAGGTGGAGCACGACGTCTATGCCAGTCTCTTTCATCGCCGCCTCAACCAGCGCCATAAGGTATGCGGGCTTTGCATATTTGCGCGCGCCTGCAGAAACCTGGAGTATCACCGGCGAGCGCAGCTCCGCGGCGGCTTCGGTTATAGCCTGGATTATCTCCATGTTATTGATGTTAAAGGCGCCGATTGCGTATCCGCCCTCATACGCCTTTTTGAATAGTTCTCTTGTGGTTATAAGAGCCATATTTTGTCTCCTTGCGTTTCTTTTCTACAATCAGTTTTATTGTATCACTCTGGAAATAATATTTCAAGTATAAATTTTTTATATTTCTCCAAAGAGAGCAGTGTCAGCCCTGCCTAATACTGTCACACATGGCGTACTAATATTGTTCTCCGCGTCGCAAGGGAAATGCGCGAAGGGATAAAAAAATCCCGCAGCCGCATAAGCGCGCCGCGGGAAAGATTATTTTACTTTATTTAATAATCAATCACTCTGAGCTTGAAGTAGTCGATAGGATGCTTGCAAACAGGGCATACAGCCGGGGCTTCTTTGCCTACAAATATATGCCCGCAGTTTGCGCATTGCCAGGTTACTTCATCGTCGCGCTTGAAGACGCGCTCGTTTTTTACGTTCTCAAGCAGCTTGCGGTACCTTTCCTCATGTTCTTTTTCGATCTTCGCTACCGCCTCAAACAGGAAAGCAATGTCGTTAAAGCCTTCCTCGCGCGCCTCTTCGGCGAACTTCTTGTACATGTCGGTCCACTCATAGTTTTCGCCGCTGGCTGCGTCCTCAAGGTTAACGTCGGTCGCGGGGACGCCGTCGTGGAGCAGCTTAAACCAAATCTTCGCGTGCTCGCGCTCGTTAGCCGCGGTCTCCTCAAAATACTTTGCTATCTGGACATAGCCGTCCTTCTTCGCCTGGCTGGCATAATATGTATACTTCATGTGTGCCTGGGACTCGCCGGCAAACGCCGACTTCAGGTTAGCTTCGGTCTTAGTGCCTTTCAGTTTCTTCGCGTCAGTGCTCATACCTCATCTTCTCCTTTATGTGAATTTTTTTATTGGCAGATTTAAAGAAGGCTTTGGGAACAGCAATACCGCTTATTCCCCAGCCTCGGCTTCATTTGCCGCGCAACCGTCGCAAATGCCGGAAAACAACACAAAGCAGTCCTCGAGCTTCAGCCCTTTTGCACTCACCGAGTCGCAAAGGCAGCTTGGATCCTCGGTAAGCGTGCCGCCCTCCTTAAGCTCCACGTCAAAAACATGCCCGCATTTGCGGCAAACCGCATGGTAATGTGGGTCGATCCGGTGGTCGATATGGTCGGCCGCGTTCGGCACCGGGATTCTCAAAAGGTGTCCTTCCTCGCAGAGCAGGTTCAAGTTCCGGTATACTGTGCTGCGGCTTATTGCCGGGTTATACCTACGGACATACTCGCATACCATATCGGTGGTTGGATGGTTTTTTAGTGACCTTACCGCATCCAACACCAATGCTCGCTGGATTGTGTTTCTCTGTATCGGCACTTTAGCTGCTCCTTGAACTTTGTTTCTGATAGAATTATATTGCATTTAGGATTGTTTGAAAAGGTATATTTTGTAAAAATCATGTAAACCATTTGTGAACATCGAGCCCGCTATTGAAACGTGCTAAAAGATAGAATATAATATTTTTGCAAAATTTACACCACAGCGGGGGCCGCTATGATTGCAAAATCTAGGTTTTTAGTTTTGCCGATTAACAACGGCGCTCCGGCTCAGCGACTTTTTATTTATGCCGATGGCGCCGAGCCGTATGAGCTTGATGTAAAGTATGACCCCAAAAACCCGCGGTATGCCGCATATATTGACATCTTGAGGTTTGCCGGCGCGGAGATAAAAGTCACCTTGTCCAACGGCAGCGTTCCGGAATTTTCATTCGCGGACGAGCTTCCGGAGGATACATATACCGAGCCATACCGCCCGCAGGTAAGGTTCTCCGTCCCGCGCGGCTGGACAAACGATCCGAATGGGCTTGTTTACGCCTATGGGACTTGGCACATGTTTTTCCAGCACAATCCCGCCGGCACCGAGTGGGGCAACATGCACTGGGGGCATGCCACATCGGTCGACCTATTGCACTGGCAATATGACGGCGACGTGCTTTTCCCGGACAAGCTCGGGACAGTATTTTCGGGCAGCGCGATTTTGGACGAGCGCAACGCATCCAGGCTTGGAACAGCCGATTTGCCGCCTATATTGCTGTTTTACACCTCGGCGGGCGAGCCTTTTGTGCAGTGCCTCGCATATTCCGACGACGGCGGCAAAACGTTTAAAAAATACCCGCGCAACCCCATAGTCGGGCATATTGCCGGCGCCAACCGTGACCCGAAAGTGGTTTGGTGCGACGAGCTTGAAAAGTTTATTATGGCGCTCTATCTTGACGGCAACGACTTTGCGCTGCTTTGCTCGGACAATCTCCTCGAGTGGGATGAGCTGCAGCGGATAACGCTGCCGGGCGACGCCGAGTGTCCCGACTTTTACCCGATGATGCTTGACGGAACATCCCGAAAATGGGTTTTCTCTGGCGCCTCAGACTGGTATTTCACCGGCGAGATAAAAGTCGGGAAGTTTGTGCCCGACGGGCCGCCGAAGCGCCTTTTCGCGGGCGGACGGGAAAGCTATGCGGCGCAGACGTTTTCCGGAGTTCCCGACGGGCGGCGCATCCGCATCGCGTGGAACACGGCATGGCACAACTTCGACGACAGCCCGTTTTCGATGTCAATGACCTTCCCCGCCGAGCTTAAGCTCCGCACCGTGGGCGGCGTGCCCTCTCTTTGCGCCTCGCCGGCGCGCGAGATAAAAAAGCTTTTTACCGAGGGGCCTGCGGCGGCTTATTATGCCGAGCTTACCGTAAGCGTAAGCTCGCCAGGCGCGGCTCTAAATATTTGCGGCTCGGAAATACCGCTGCAGTTTGACGGCACGCATCGCGTTGAGGTAATACTTGACAGAAATGGCTGGGAGCTTTATTTGCCCGACTTTGGCCGCTACTGGGTTGGCGGCGTACCGAGCGGCTCCGCTTATATTGAGTATAGCTGCGAAGATATCTCGGCTCGCGGCGCAAGCATAAAAAATGCGGAACTTTACCGCCTTCGCTCCGTACTTCCCGCGCCTCGCGCCTAAAATATAGGGCTACGCAATCGCAAAGCCCATCTTATCTTAGCAAATTTTATATACGGAGGAAATGTCCTTGGACAGCATTAATTCCGAGTATTCCGCCCCACTTTCGTCGATTATCGAGGAATTCCAGCTTGAAGTTATATACCTGCCGCCCGAGGTGGACGTTCAGGTCACGCGATCGGACGTCAACCGTCCGGGGCTGGCGTTGAGCGGCTTTTTCGGTTATTTTGAGCCCGGCCGGATTCAAATCATCGGCAACAGCGAGCACGCGTATATGCAGACTATGACCCGGACCGAGCTTCGCACGCGCGTCGAGGCATTTGTCTCTCGTAAGCCGGTCGCCATTATATACACGACTTCGCTTGAGATTGACCCAATTATGCTCGAGCTTTGCGAAGAATACGAAGTCCCGCTGCTTCGCACCTCGCGCCAAACTTCGGAATTTATGGCAGCGCTCATCGCTTCGCTCAACGTCAGCCTTGCGCCCCGCCTGACCCGCCACGGCGTGTTCGTCGAGGTCTACGGCGAGGGTATCCTCATACTCGGCGACAGCGGCGTCGGCAAAAGCGAAACAGCCATCGAGCTTGTCAAGCGCGGACATAGACTGATAGCCGACGACGCCGTCGAAATAAAGCGCGTATCTGCAAAAACACTTGTCGGCAGCGCGCCTGAAATTTTGCGCCACTATGTGGAGCTGCGAGGCATCGGTATTGTCGATGTACGCAGGCTTTTCGGCATGGGCGCGGTCAAGCTGACCGAAAAAGTCGACCTCATTGTCAATCTTGAGCCTTGGGTGCAAGGTAAAATGTACGACAGGCTCGGGCTTGAAAATGAGTATACCGAAATACTTGGCATAAAAGTCCCGATGATCACAATCCCAGTGCGGCCCGGCAGGAACCTTGCGGTTATAATCGAAATCGCTGCGATGAACAACCGCCAGAAGAAAATGGGCTATAACACTGCGGTAGAGTTCAACAAACGGCTGCTGGGTCAAATGGACGTGGAAACTTAAACAGCATATACGGCCCGCCCCGCCTTTTTTACTTGACAGGCTTAAGGATTTATTATATCCTTATAATGCTATTAATACCATTGAAAGGCGGGTTGGAACGTATGCTGCGAAAACTTCTAGCTTTTCTGGCTGTCACCCTCTTTGCGATATTTGCCCTTTCCTGCAGCGATGGGGCTGAGACCGCGTCGGACACAACCGCAGAGGTTGAAGAGGCTGCTGCAACCGAAACTTCAGCCGAAACCGAGGAGACAACAAAGGAAGCAGAAGAAACCACAAAAGGCCCCGAAACTACCGCGGCGCCTGAAACCGAGCCTGAAAAAAAGCCGCTTAAAACGGTGCCTGTCATAGTTTACAACTTCGCAGAAGCCACCGAGCTTGACTGGGACCCGACGAACCATATCACTGACATGCGGCTTGAGGACGGGCTGCTGAAGCTCACCAGCACCGGCGGCGACCCGCACATGATATCAAAACAACCGCTCGACATCGACGCGTCGGAAATCGACCTTATAAGGATCAAAGTGCTTAACATGACAGATTCATTTAACTGTCAGTTTTTCTTTGAAACCGACGCCGAGCCGTTCATGAGCGAAGACAAGTCGTACAGGTGCATATACGATTACGCCTTTTCCGAGCCCGACTCCGACGAGTGGAACATCGTGGAAATATACACTATAGACTGCTTCAAATGGGAAGGCACGATAAAAAGGATACGCTTTGATCCATCCACGTCCGCCGGGGACATATTTATCGAGTATATAAGCCTTGAAAAGTTTGAGTAAAGGCAAATACCGGCGAAACATATAACATAGATTTGAAAATAAAAAAGGGCGTCCCGCACGGGGCGCCCTTCTTTTATTCCGCTTATGCCTTTTTTGGCTTTTCGGGCTTTATCTCTTTGCCCGAAGCGACTGCCATCGCGGCTTTTACATCGTCGTCGGTTATCTCGTATATGCCACCGCTATAACGCGCGCCGGTGTAAAGCCAGAACATTCCCGCGCCCTCTTCGGGCCTCAGCGCAATTGTGGAGCCGAGCTCGCATGGAGTCAAAACGGGGTTATACTTAAGCTTCTTTTTCGATACAAGCCGGTTTATAAACTTCACGTATAGATACCGAATTTTATCGGCGTTAGTAGTAAGGTCCTTCCAGCGCAAGCGGTTCTGAATTTGCCTGAGCCTGCGCAAAAACCCGTTTTCGTTTGCGTCGAACACAAACGACTTTTCGTCTTTGCCTTTTACTCTCTGGCCGTGCGACTGAAATCCGAGCATCTCACGCAGCCGCGCGGTCATTTTTGCAAGGCTAGCGGCGAACTTTTCAAACGCCCACCGCGCGCTGCCAAACACATACTCCCGGTAGATTTTCGGTATCGCCTTGCGGAACGCGAGCACCGCAAGCACATACGAAAACACCATTATAACCCACACGAACTGCGCCACATAGCGCATCGTGTCGTTTGTCTGCAGGTTATAGTGGTACCTCAGGCGCAGATAAACCTGTTGCGCCACCACACCGATTGCGGCATATATAATGGTGCGGATTACGTACTTGCGGTCCCACTGTTTCTTTTTTATTATTTCTTCGGGCTCGCTGCGGAGCTTCCTTTTCTCGCCCACCGCTCAGTATTCCTCCTCCGAGAGTTTAATCAGCGTGACCGAGTTCCCTAGCAGCTCGAAGTTCCGAATGTAGTCGTCGACCATCTTTGTTTCAAAGGGCGTCAATATATAAATTTCGGTATCGTGCAATACGTTTTTAATGTCTTCCTCAAGCAGCGACAAAAACGATATACCCACGCGTGGCCGCACTTTCGCCATCTCGCGCAATATCGCTTCAAGGTGCAGGTCGCCGCTTTCTATTGGGTACCTTATAGACGTCTCTCCGGTGACAAGGACGCAGTTTGCTGCGAAACCGGCCCTGTAACCGTTATACGATGCCTCGCGGATAAGCGCCGAGGCGTACGAAAGCCCAAGCTCCATCATCCGCTCGTATTCACCCGTCGGCACCGGGAAGTCCACGTCAAGCTGGAAGTTAAGGTAAACGAGCAGGTTTCGGCTTGAGCAATAGTCGCGCTTGTTGACTCTTATGCCGTCAAGGCCGAGAGAGCCTGAGCGCGCCGTCGCTTTAAAGTTTATGATATTGAAGGGGTCGCCGGACATATAGTTGCGTATGCCACTAAACGAAAAGGGGTCGTAAATCATGCGGCGGGTAGTTGCGCTATCGCCGAACAGGTGGCTGGTTGGCTTTAAAACCTTGTCGATGGGTACCACCCGGGGATAAACGTATATTTCCGCAGGGGCGCTAAGGTATCGAACCTTTTTCCCGTAATATATGTCCGCAGTCTCAAGCACATAATAGCCGCGTTTTGCGCACTTTATCAGGTGCCGGCGGCGTATTTTCATAAACGGCAAAAGGTGGAACCGGCTCGTAAAGTACTGCATCGGCGCCGGCTTTTTCGGGTCGCGTATGTAACCCTCAATTTCTAGCGCATTATAAACATATGCTTCGACGTTGACGAAAAACACCGGCAAAATGCTGCGGTTTCTGATTGTCTCAATCAGATACACGTGGTCGGTCTCGTAAACGCCTTTTTCCGAAAACTCGCGCGAGTACTCGAGCTTTGCAATTGCCCGTTCACGCAAGAGCTTGCCGATGTAGAATAATATAGCGAGGAAGACAAGCGCGAAAAACCCCACCGTCAGCCGCCGGAACCAATCGGCGTCAATCAGATAGATATAGCTGTTCATCCTAGGTACCGCGGCGGATATTTATTTCCCGGCCGACCAGCCTAGTACCGCCTCGGTCGGTACGGGCACGCGGCGGAGCACATCTTCGATTATCTCCTGCGCCGCGTTTTTCTTTATTCTAAGCGAGCTTGCCAGAACAAGCCTGTGCGGCAAAACGGGCATGGCCGCGCGCTTGATGTCGTCGGGGATTAGAAAATCGCGGTTCGATATTGCGGCAAACCCCTTTGCCACGCGAAGCAGCGAGAGCGCCCCGCGCGGGCTGACGCCCAGCGCCACGTTTTCATAAGTGCGCGTAGCTTCGCAGATGCGCACGATATAATCCATCAGGTCCCTGTGTACGTATACTTTGTTTACCTGTTCCTGGCACATTATTATGTCTTCTTTACTAGCGACCGGCTGAAGCTCGACAAGCGGGTTTTCGCTGTTAAAGCGGTCGAGTATGTCGACACCCTCTTCGTGGCTCGGATACTGCATAGAGGTTTTTATAAGGAAACGGTCGAGCTGCGCCTCGGGCAGGGGGAACACGCCCATGCTTTCGATCGGGTTCTGAGTAGCGACAACCATAAACGGGCTGGCAAGGTTATATGTCACGCCGTCGATCGTCGCCTGGTTTTCTTCCATGCACTCGAGCAGTCCCGCTTGGGTTTTCGGAGTCGCGCGGTTAATCTCGTCTGCCAGCACTATATTGGCAAACACTGGGCCAGGGATGAACTCGAACTCGGATTTTTTCATGTTAAAATAGTTAATACCCGTGATGTCGGAAGGGAGCAGGTCCGGAGTGAACTGTATCCTCTTTGCCACGCAGTCGATTGATGCCGCAAGCGACTTTACGAGCATTGTCTTGCCCGTGCCCGGCACGTCTTCGATAAGCACATGGCCGCGGCAGAAAAGCGCTATCAGCAAAAGGTCAATGACTTCGTCCTTGCCGACGATGACTCGGCTAATGTTCTCCTTGATCCTTGTGTAAATGGGGTATACGGGATTGTCCATCGTCTCGGTTTCCTTTCCTTCTGGGTGTGGTCTACTCCGGCGTTTTTGCAAATTATCATAAAGGCATTATACATGAAATAACGATATTTGTAAATAGATAATAAGAAGCTTGGCAAACAATATTTACATAAAGTTAAGATTTTAAGACAAAATTTAAGGAAATTATAGCAACAAAGCGAAATGTTTACAAGCAATTAATAACTGTTTTCGCGTCTGGTGGTAGAATATATAGGCTATGAAAAAATATTTAGAGGCAGGAAAAATCATAAATACCCACGGCGTTGCCGGCAAGGTAAAGCTCGAGCACTGGTGCGACTCACCCGAGGTGCTCGCAGGGCTTGAAAACCTCTACTTTAAACAAGGCGACGACTATGTGCCCCGCAAAGTGCTCTCCGCCTCTGTTTTCAAAGGGCGGTTTGTAATCGCAAAACTAGAAGGCATAGACACGCTTGAAGATGCCGTAAAACTCAAGGAAACGGTCGTATACGCCGACCGTGACGACATCCCGCTCCCCGAAGGCGCTCATTTCATCGACGACCTTATCGGGCTTGGCGTTTTCGATGCAGACACCGGTGTGCGGCTCGGCACGCTTGTCGGAGTCCAAGAAGGCGTTGCCTCCCAGCTTTATGAAATCGATACCGGGCGCGGGGTCTCACTTGTCCCGGTTGTCAAAGAATTTGTAAAGCGGGTCGACCTAGACGAAGGCATTTTTATAAAGCCGATAGAGGGACTGCTCGATTAGCGATGCGCTTTGAAATAATGACGCTTTTCCCCGAGCTTGTCGATTACGTGCTGTCGGTCTCGATTATCGGCCGTGCGCAAGCTGCAGGCGTTATAAGCGTGCAAACGCACAATATCCGCGACTACAGCACGGACAAGCACCGGCGCGTCGACGACACGCCGTACGGCGGCGGCAAAGGGATGCTTATGGCAGCTCCCCCAATCGCCGCTTGCTATGACGCTATTATGGCTTCGCTGCCAAGCGGCATCTCGGTACGCACGGTTTATATGTCGCCGCAGGGGGCGCTCTTAAATCAAAAAACCGCAAAGAGGCTCGCGGGATACGACGCGCTTATTATCCTCTGCGGTCACTATGAAGGCGTCGACGAGCGCGTTATTGAGGAATTTGTCGACGAAGAAATCTCGATAGGCGACTATGTGGTGACCGGCGGCGAGCTGCCCGCCTGCATACTCGTCGACGCGGTCGCGCGAAACGTGCCGGGCGTGCTTTCGGCTGAAGAATGCTATGAGCTTGAAAGCCACTCGGCGGGCCTGCTCGAGTATGCGCAGTATACCCGCCCGCCGGTATTCAGAGGGCGCGCGGTGCCCGAGGTGCTGCTGAGCGGCGACCATGCCGCAATCGCACGTTTCCGCCGTAAAAGCGCCATCGAGCGCACAAAAAGAAAGCGCCCCGATCTAATATTATGACGGCCTCTCGGGGACATCTTACCTGTTTAACTTGATATTATGCCAAACCATACTGATAAAGGCGGAGCGCGCCAAGGCGCGCTAACCGTCGCGGCTATGATGGCGGCAACGGTGCTATCAAAGCTGCTCGGCATGCTGCGCAGCGTGTTTATGGCAAACGCATATGGTACCACCGAAGCCGCAAACGCTTTCACCGCCGCGTACCGTATACCGAACAGCATTTTTGATATCCTCTTTTCAGCCGCAATTGTGGGCTGCTTTGTGCCCGTCTACAGCTCGTTTGACGAGTGCCATGCAGACGAGCGCTCCGAGTTCGCGAGGGTATTTTTAAACTTCATCCTGCTTTTCACCGGCACGCTAGCGCTTTTAGGCATAATATTTGCTCGTCAGATTGTTGCGGCGTTTACGCCGGGGCTAACTGCCTCGGCTGGCTGGCTTGCAGCGGCGCTTTTGCGCGTGAGCTTCCCGTCGATTGTCTTCATCGGCGCGGCTTACACGCTGGTTGGCGTCATGCAGTCAAAAGGCAGGTTCCTTTTGCCCGCCGCGATGAGCCTGCTGTCGAACCTGATTATTATCTTATATTTCATTTTCGTCAACGGCAGGCTCGGCGAGTGGGGAATATACGGGCTAGCGGTTGCGTACCTTATCGCATGGCTCGCACAGCTTTTAACCCTTGCTGTCCCGCTCGCCGCCTCAGGCTCAAAATACGAGCTGTCGCTCGACTTTAAAAACGCGGCGTTTAGGCGTGCGCTCGCGATGATGCCGTCGGTTATGGCCGGCTCGTGGCTGCTCCCCGCTGGGAACCTCGTCGCTACATTTTTCGCTTCGCTGACAGGCTCCAGCGGCGATGTTTCGGCGTTTGATTATGCATGGAATATCTACATTATCATTGCAGGCACGCTTGTATACAGCCTCTGCCAGTACGTATTCCCTAAACTGTCACGCCGTTCGGCCGAAGGCGACAGCATTGGCTTTGGCGAGTCGGTATCGTCTGGGATGCTCGCGCTTTGGGCGCTGATTTTGCCGTTTGTTTTCGGCGCTTTTATCCTCGCGCGCGAGGGGGTAGCGGCTCTGCTTTTGCGCGGCGCCTTTGATGCCTCGGATGCTGAAAGCGTGTCGGCGGCACTGCGGATGCTGCTTTTCGCCGTGCCCGCATTTGCGGCAAACGAGATGCTATCCCGCGTTTTTTACTCGCGCGCCGATCCTGCGGTAGCCGCCGGCGCCGCAGCTGCTGGGATAGCGGGGAATGTCATATCCTGCGCTATTATGGTGAGCATTTTTCGATTTGGGCTTGGCGGCGTCGCGCTATCGGGCGCGGTCGGTCAATATGTGTCGGCCGCAGTGCTATTAGCGTTTGCGGCGAAAAAGATACCCGGGCTTTTTAGCCGCGGCTTTTTTGCAGAGCTTTTAAAAGGCGCGGCGTGCTCCCTTATATCGGCGGGCGTCATGGCTGCGACGTACGCCTTTATGCCCGGCTCGCCGTATGAAAGAGGGCTAATACCAAATATTTTAGTTTGCGCGGCAGTGTTTTTGCCCGCCGCTGTTTTGTATGCTTTAATGCTATGGATCTCCGGCTATGCGCCGCTTTTGGCTTTTCGCAGCGCTAGGGCTGGGGAAAAACGGGAGAAATAAGCGATGCGTCAAAAGCGACTGCATGGAGCGATAAGGGAAAGCGCGATACTCTCCGCGCTTGACAGGTTTTCGCAAGCTATATACGCCGCGGCAATGCGCAGCTTTATCGGCGGGTTTTTGACAGGATATGACGGCTCCCTTCCGTCACGGAGCCTGCTTGCGCTGCTCGAGGAAAAACTCGGGCTGCGGCGCAAAATTGTAATTCCGCTCTTGCGTATTATCGGCGGCTCGTGCGAGCAAAGCTTTGTATTACGCTCTATAAAAAGGCTTGTTAGGTATTTTCTTAATATATCCCTGCAAGTATACGGCATCGGCTTTTTCTCGGCTGGCATGTACACTTCAATCGTGTATATCGTGACGAGGTTCGCGTTCGGCCGGCCCGACGCCGATCCTATAAGCCTTCTCGTAGGGATTGTTTGCGCACTTGTCGCGCTACCTCTGATGTTTTCAAGCCAGCCGCTAGGCGAGGCTATAACGCAAAGCCGGCTTGGCTCGCTGATCTTTATCGATTTTCTTGGCTTTCGCCGCGAAGCCATATACGACGGCTCGCCGCCCGTTGGCAAAAACACGGTGGCGTTCGTCTCCGGCATGATATTTGGGCTTGCGACCTATTTCGTCTCTCCGTTAATTTTGCTTTTATCAATAGCAGGCCTCGTAGCGGCTTATATGCTCCTTTCGATGCCGGAGATCGGCGTGCTTTTGCTTTTGGGCCTTTTGCCGTTTTTACCAACTATGTATGTTGCGGGGCTGACAGTAGCCACTGCCGGCTGCTTCTTCCTTAAATATATCCGCGGCAAGCGCGTTTTGCGCATTGAGCTGCTCGACGTCAACATCGCGGTCTTTATGCTTTTAACGCTCTCCTGCGCGCTGTTTTCGATCAACCGCGCGATAAGCATAAAGCCCGGGCTGCTATATGTGTGCTTCATTTTCGGCTATTTTTTGGTCTCCCAGCTTATACGCACGCCGGAGTGGGCGAGCCGCTGCATATTCGTCCTGACTCTTTCGGCATTTGCCGTAGCCGCGATAGGCATATATGAGAATTTCTTCGGCCAGCTTTCGCTCACTTGGCTTGACACCGAGATGTTCGAGGACATAGAGGGGCGGGTCGTCTCGACATTCGCTAACCCCAACGTGCTCGCCGAGTATCTGATTATGACTCTCCCCTTCGCGCTCACGGCGTTTCTCACGGCGAAAAAGCCCTCCGCCCGGCTCGCGGCGCTTATCGCTACTCTAGCTTCGGTGCTTTGCCTTGTTTACACATGGTCGCGCGGGGCTTGGCTGGGCATCCTTATTGCGCTGGTTTTCTACTTCCTCATATACAACCGCAAAACGCTTTCCGCGCTCTGCTTTGGGGTACTGCTTGTGCCCTTTTTGCCGCTTGTATTGCCTCAAACCGTCGTCACGCGCTTTACGAGCATCGGCAACCTCGCCGACACCTCAACCGCATACCGCGTGCACATATGGATGGGCTCGCTAAATATGGCGCGCGACGTCTTCTTTTCGGGCCTTGGCACCGGCATGGGGGTATTCGCGGCAGTCTATCCCCAGTACTCGCTCGGTGGCATAGAGGCGGCGCCACATAGCCATAACCTGTATCTGCAAATGGTTATCGAGCTTGGGATTTTCGGACTGCTCGCTTTTGTAATTGCGATGATAA
>ENA-UPAD01001015-UPAD01001015.1-bioreactor-metagenome-genome-assembly--contig:-NODE-1015-length-33457-cov-14.962008_pt1 | contig 33457 bp, 45 predicted proteins | sample MGYA00238179_ERZ772710 | MGnify/ENA primary metagenome ERZ772710 (study PRJEB29004, sample SAMN07631245) | bioreactor metagenome | isolation source: Switchgrass digestor | place: USA: Dartmouth...
CGGGCTGCCAGAGGACACGGAAATCCCGAAAAAGTAACACGAAAGCGAGGGGGGCGATGACCATCGTCCTGACCTACGCCAACCTCGAAGCCGATCAAGGCTAAAAACAAAAGACGCAAAAGGGGGACTTAAAAGTGGGAAACACGATAGAGCTTATTACAAAATATTTGCCGCTTTTGGACAAGGTGTTCAAAGCGGCATCGGCAACGGCCATTCTGGACGTTCCGAGCGACAACGTCGAGTTTATAGGGGCCAACGTGGTCAAATACCTAAAACTTGACATGGACGGCCTGGCCGACTACGACAACGATGAAGGGTTTGTCGCGGGCGGCGTTTCGGCCAGCTGGGCCACGCTGCAGCTTCGCATGAAGCGGGCGCGCCAGTTTGAGATCGACAACATGGACAACGAGGAAACGCTTCTTCAGGTATTCGCCGGCACAGTTTCGGAGTTTATCCGTACCAAGGTTGTGCCTGAGGTGGATGCAGTCAGGTTCGCTCGTTACGCATCGGCCAGCAACATTCTGACGACATCGGGCGCGACGCTGGACAGCACCAACGTGATCGCGGCGATTGACGAAGCCATCGCAGCGATGGACGACGCCGAGGTTCCGTCGGAAGGGCGCATCATATTTATGACGCCGAGCATATACCAAGCCATCAAGCAGAGCAACGCGGCGACCCGCATCATTCCGGCAGGCAGCGGGCTGAACCGAAACTTTGAGAGCTTCGACGACATGCGGGTTGTAAAGGTCCCGCAGAGCCGGTTCTATACGGCGGTTACGCTGCTTGACGGCAGCACCGAAGGGCAGACCGCGGGCGGCTACACTAAGACCGAAGGCACCGGCAAGGACATCAACTTCATGATCGTGCATCCGAGCGCGGTTTTGCAGATCACGAAACACGCCAGGAGCCGGACGCTGCCGCCGTCGGTCAACAAGCAAAAAGACGCATACGTGTTCGATTATTTGATCTACCACGATGCGTTCGTGCGCGAGAACAAGGCCAGTGGAATCTATGTCCACAAAAAGGCGTAAGGAAGGGGGCGACACGGCATGGCAGACAAGGTTCTAATGGAGCAGGACGGTGTGTCCATGATGGTGCCCAGGCACAAGATCGACGATTACAAGCGCGAGGGCTGGCGTCTTGCAGATGAGGGCAGCAGGGTGACCGCCGCCACAGAAGGGGACGGACCGGAAAAGGCCAAGAAGGGCCAGAAATAACGGCGAGGGGGTGCGGGCATGGATGCGCTGATTGATAGAGCTTTCTATGAAGAAAGTTATGGCGGCGACGCTGTGCCCGCCGCTGCTTTCCCGCGTATCGCCAAAAAGGCCACGGCCACGCTGCAGGGACTAACCCAGGGCAGGGCCAGGGCGGCCACCGGCGAGAGAGGCGAGGCCGTAAAGATGGCGGTGTGCGCGATTGCGGACCTGATATGGCAAGCGGAGCATGCCGGCGGGCGGCTGCCCACAACAGAAAGCACCGGCGGCGGGGATTACGCGGCCACATACGAGAATGTCGGTTTGAATGAGGCAATCCGACGTGAGGCGCAACGATGGCTGGGCAGCACGGGTTTGTTGTATAGGGGGCTTTGATATGCTACCAGGACATGCGCTGCGCGACACTATAACGATTTGGAACCTAACATCGAGGGGACCAGCGGAAAAAGACACGTTTCAGCGGACGGTTGTCGCAAGGACGCAATGCAGTGTCGAGGACCAGCGGATTCTCGACAACACCGGAAACTACCGGACGGCAGAGGTCCTGACAGCTAGAATCGACATTCGAGTGAGCGAGGCAAGCGGCGGGCGGAAATACATGCCGCACAATGAGTGGGGCCAGGAACCAAGCGAGATCGGCAAGCATTGGACCATCCGGCCAGGCTTCGATTATATCGCGCGGGGGAGCGTTCCAGACGAGGCCCCACCGACGAGCGGGTGCAAGGTGTACAAGGTCCGTGCTGTGTTTGTTCGGCGGACGCCGGACGGGCGTGGGATAATACGGGTGGTGGCGACATGATAAACGCCAAGATGACGTTCGAGATGGACGTCGCCAAGGTAAAAGGCCGCTACGACGAAATCGGGCTAAAAGCGCTTCTCTGGCTAAAGAACGAGGTCGCCAAGGACAGCGATCCGTTCGTCCCATTCAGGGCGAACAACGGCGGGACACTAGCGCGGAGTGTGCGACCAAGCATCGGCACACCGGACCAATTCCTGGCCTACAATACGCCTTACGCCAGGCGGATGTATTATGGGACACATTTCAACTTTAACAGGTCGAAGCATCCGCAGGCGACACACCACTGGAGCGAGAAGGCAAAGGCGATACACAGGCCGAAATGGATGCGCGGGGTTGCAATGATATTTGGCGGCAAGTTGAAGGGGTGATAATGGCATGGACATCACGACGGAGAACCTGCTCATAACAAAGCTGGTCGAGTACCTAAACGACAACAAGGCCGAGATTGGGCTGCCGGTCGATGTGTTCATAAACGAACACGATGAAACCGGAGAGGCCATGTGGGTCCAGCCTAATAGCGGAGAGCGCAAAACGCAGCAATATGTGGGCGGCAGTTACCGCGGGTTTTTCCCTTTCACTGTCTGCTACCAATTCACCAACACCAACACAGAGGACGGACGACGGGCTGTTCTGGATTTGCCGTTCTACCGGCTGGCGGCATATTTCGAGGCCCAAGGCGACCGCATACAGCTGGGGGATGCCACGGTGACGGTCGAGATGGTAACTCATCCGGCCATCAGCTATGTGAGCGAGGATGGGCAGACCATAGAACACCAGGCGACCTTTCGGCTGGGCTACCACCACAAGAGGCCGGTGACACCACCAAAAGAAAGCGAGGGAAAAGGCGATGCAGTACCGGTATGAGAGATTGCATTATATGAACACGGGAACGACGACACTTCCGGTTTGGGCGCTGATTAATGAGGGCGTCGTTGCTTTTGACGACGACCTGGGGCCGAAAACCGAAACAAAACAGTATATCGCCGATAAGAACGAGCGCGATATATTGATGGGCTACAAGCCATCTTACAACTACACGGCGGAGCTGGATTACACCGATGACGTGTCCAAAAAGCTATATGAGATCGGCGCGGATCAACGCATTGGAGAGCAAGTGGAGATCGTAACGGTTGATACATGGACGCTGTCCGAGGGTGTCTGCGAGGCGCGCAAGGGATTATATAACGTAATTCCGAGCAAGGCAGGTTCAGGCGACCCTGGTGCACCGCTTACGATGGAGGGAACACTGGTCCAGGTCGGCGAGCTCATAAAAGGCACATGGACCGTCGACACAAACACATTTACGCCAGAGGGAGAAGAACCCGAAAGCGGCGACGGTGGCGGCGGCGGTGGTCAGACCTAAGTGAAAACAGGCCCCGCTTATGCTGCGGGGCCTAACCAAATTACATGCCAGCGAAACGAAGGGGGGCGAAGGAAGATGGCAAACGGCAAAATAACGGTCGGAAAAGACAGGCTGCCCACGCTTGAGGTTTTGGGGAAAGAATGGCCCTATGACGTAACCAGGGTGGGGCTTTTGGAGCAGCTGGACCGCATCCAAAAAATCGATTTAAGGGACGACGGGTTGGACCTTAACAGCGTCGTCGAGCTGTACGCGGGATTCATACGGGCGGTTTTTTGCGACAGCGACGAGCTTATAAAGGAGCTGCGCGAGGTTATCGGGGACAGCCTGCAGCTTTGGGCCGACGTTGCGGTTCAGGTCGCGGGGTTCGTTCAGACCGCGGGGTTTAACACGATTCTCGACCGGCTGGCTGAGCTTAAGGCCGCAGCCGATGGAAACGCGACAGATAAAGGCGCATGAGTATTCTATATCCCAATGCCCTGCCGGAGGCGGTGTGCATAAACGGAACCGACTACCGGATCAGGCCACAATTTTATATTATTCTTGAGATAATCCAGATTCTAAATGGGGCACGGGATCAGGGGCTGACGCCAGCGGAGCGAATGGCGCTGGCCCTCGAATTATTTTACAGGGACGCGCCGCCGGACGCGACAACGGCCATCCAGGCGATGCAGGAATTCATCGCAAAGGGCAGCTGGGACAATGGTTACACAGGCCGCCGCACAGGCGACACGGAACAGATTTTGGATTGGGACATTGATGCGCCGTTCATATGGGCCAGCCTAAAACAAGCCTATCCGTTCTGGGATTGGAGCCAAGCGCACTGGTGGGAGTTTAAGGCGGCATTCGACAGCCTGCCGGCAAGCAGCAAGATAAAAGAGGTCATGCGGATTCGGGCGCAGAAAATAGACAGCAAGATGGACCGCGAGCAGCAAGAAGAACTGCGTGAGCTTAAACGGGCTTACAGCCTAGAGAAGCGCGCAGCGCCGAAGCGCAGGGCCAAGGACATCGAGGCAGAGCTTAAGGCGAGAGCGAGGGGGGAGATTAATGGCAGCTGATGCAACGGTTCTTGTTGACGTATTAGTTAACAAGGACGGAGCCAAAAAAGACATCGACCAGCTGAACAGCGAACTAAAAAGCAAGTTGGCCGGAGCGGCAAAGGCTATCGGCGCAGCTTTCGCCGCTGTCGGAGCCGGCGTTGTTGCGCTAGTAAAGCAGAGCGTTCAGGGCTACGCGGAGTTTGAACAGCTGGTCGGCGGCGTAGAAACGCTATTTAAGGACAGCGCGAAAGAGGTCCTCGCATACGCACAAAACGCATACAAGACGGCTGGTGTGTCGGCCAACAAGTACATGGAAACGGTAACGTCGTTCAGCGCGAGCCTACTGCAGAGCCTGGGTGGCGACACGGCCAAGGCGGCCAGGGTCGCGGACATGGCCATCCAGGACATGGCAGACAACGCCAACAAGATGGGGACCAGCATCGAATCTATACAGTACGCATACCAGGGCTTTGCAAAACAAAACTACACCATGCTGGACAACCTAAAGCTGGGTTACGGCGGCACCAGGAAGGAGATGGAGCGCCTACTTGAGGACGCGCAGAAACTGACCGGCATAAAATACGACATAAGCAATCTGAGTGACGTGTTCGAGGCGATACACGTTATTCAGACCGAGCTGGGCATCACCGGCACGACCGCGAAAGAGGCGGCCACCACCATCCAGGGCAGCTGGGGCATGATGAAAGCAGCATGGAGCGACTTAATCACCGGCATGGCTGACGAGGGGGCGGATTTTGATCGGCTGCTAAACAACCTAATCGACAGCGCGGCCACGTTTGCAAAGAACGTTGTTCCCGCCGCACAGACGGCGCTGAGTGGCATAGTACGGCTGGTTGAGGGCCTGGCCCCGCAGATCGCGGCGATCATTCCACAGATAACCAGCGAGCTACTGCCGCAGGTCGCCACCATAGCGATGTCGATAATAGAGAGCCTGGTTAACGGGATAATTACGAACGCGCCGGCACTTGGAGCCGCCGCCGCTGACGTAATATCAATATTAACAAAGGGCCTAGTGGCCGCGATTCCCAATATAATATACGCCGCGGGGACGCTGGTATTTGAGCTCGCCCAGGGAATAGCGAAGGAACTGCCAACATTAATTCCGGTGATTGTAGACGGGCTGATCGACATAGCCGAGGCCCTAATCGACAACGTCGGAATATTGATCGACGCCGCCATCGAACTGGTGCAGGGGCTGGCCGAAGGGATAATAAACGCGCTGCCGATACTAACGAAAGAGGTTCCAAGGTTGATTCAGCATTTTGTATCGCAGATTTTGGGGCGATTGCCGGACATAATACAGGCGGGCGTCGAAATAATACTAGCGCTGGTCCAGGGGATAGCTGAGAGCTTACCAGAGATCGTGGCGGCGGTCGCGGAGATAATACCGCAGATTTTACAGGTCCTGGCTGAGATGATTCCGCAGATTGTAAACGCGATTCTTCAGGCGGTCCCGTTCATTATTCAGGCCATAACCCAGACAATACCGCTGATTTTGCAGGCCATAGTGGGGATGTTGCCGCAGCTAATAGATGCCACCATAACCCTGGTTTCAGGGGTTGTGCAAGCCATAATCGACAACCTTCCTCTGATCATACAGGCTATCGTTGATGCAATACCGCTAATTATAGAAGCTATTTTAGGGGCGCTACCGCAGATAATACGGGCGGTGATCGAGCTAACGCTTGGATTGATCGGGGCCATACTTGACAACCTTCCGCTGATAATACAGGCCGTAGTGGAAAGCATACCGCTAATTATAGAAGCTATAATCGAGAGCATCCCGCTGTGGATAGAAGCGGTTATAACGCTGATCATCGAGATCGCCAAGGCCATAATCGAGAACCTACCGACCATCATCGCGTCAATAGTAACGTGCATCGCCAGGTGCATCGCTACACTAGCGGAAAACATGTGGCAATGGGTTCAGAAGGGCGCAGAATTCATTTGGAGCCTAATCAAAGGCATCGGGCAATCTGTCGCGGATTTCGTAACGACCGCCTGGAACGCAGCGAAGGACTGGCTCAATAAGTTATGGGAAGGCTTCAAGGACGGAGCCAAGGCGCTATGGGACAAGATCGCGGGCTTTTTTGAAGGCATATGGGACGCAGCAAAGGACTTCATTTCCAGCGCAGGAAAGATTGCCAAAAGTTTTGTCGAGGGGATATGGAACGGCATTAAATCGCTGGCTAGCTGGCTGTGGAACAAGGTTAAAGGGTTCTTCGAGGGGATATGGAACGGCGTTAAGAATTTATTTGGCATAAAATCGCCGGCCAAGCGGTTTGTTTGGGCCGGCAAGATGATGGTCCAGGGCCTTGCCGAAGGATGGCGCAAAAACATAAAAGACGCCGTCAAGGCAGCGGTCGACGGTTCCCAGGCCATGATCGACGCAGTACAGGACACGCTGGACATGCACAGCTTGAGCCGCCGCGGGATGAGTATCGGGGCGAACCTGATCGGCAGCATAGGCGAAGGCTGGACCCGCAACGTGGGGGCGGTAATAGACGACATCGCGGCAAGCCTAGCGGCGGAAACGGCCAGGCTCCAGGCTAGTGTGCAGGCAGCAAGCGCTGGCGTTGCGATCGGCGGCGGTGGGAATATAACATATGCGCCAAGCTACACATTCCAATCGCCCAACCCGCTGGGGACCAGGGACGTGCTGCTGCAGATGCAATTCGAGAAGCAGCAGGCGCGGCTTTTGGGGATGCCGGTATAGAAGGGGGGACAAGGATGCAGCAAGTGTTCTTTTTTGATGACGAGGGGCGCAGCTTGGAAATTCCAAACATTCTGGATATTGCGGGTCTGGGGACGCCGCCGGTTCGCCTGCGGACGTCCCAGGGCTATCGGCAGCACGGGGCCACGCTACATGCCGCAGCATACGAGCCGCGGGCGTTCACAATTGCGTTTGATGCGACAGGGCGAACATGGGACGAGGCCGCTGCGGTCCGCGACGCAATAGCGTCGTTCTTCGGGCGACTGACACCAAAAACGATGCTATATAAACGGGGCAACTTTGAGCTGTACCTGGGGGACATATGGCTGGCCAACCCATACGACACTACGGCCCGCGAGGTTCATGTTTTGAGCGGCAAGCTGCAGCTGATAGCGATGAACCCGTTCTTTTACAAACCGATCCAGCCATCGGCGGTGGCGCTAGAAACGCCGATGCTTGAATATATAGACGAGGACGGCGGGATCGAATTTGACTACACGGACGGCACCGGCGGGTTGGTATATTCGACGATGCAGCAGAGCATCACGGTTACCAATAACGGACCGTGCCCAGAAACACCTGCGATTATTCGATTCTACGCACCGGCGGACCAGCCGTGGGTAAAAAATACTACAACAGGCCAGACGATAAAGGTCACAAAAGAACTAGAGCCAGGCGAGGTCCTGGTTATAGACAGCAAAGCGCAGACAGTGCGAATTATAGACGCAAGCGGGATCGAGCATGAGGCTTTTACACATATCAGCGAGGACCCTGACGAATTCGACTTTATAACGCTGAACCCAGGGCAGAACGTATTCGAATTTGGAAGTGAGGGCGTCGACATAGGGTTTGTTGAGGTGGGCGGCTATGAATATTATACGCATATATAACAAGGACAAAGTCAAGCTGGCCCAGATTTCCATCAGCCAGGTTATCAGGGTAACGGAGATTCGGCAGATGGTCGGGGTCGAAACGGTACAGATCGAGGCGGCCCTTTCAAACATTGTCGCCGGCTACTTTGAAACGGATGGCTGGATTGTAGACGAAGAAGATCGACCGTTCATAATTCGCTACATATACCAGAGCGAGGCCGACCAGCTGGTCAAGGTGGTGGCATACTCTCCGCACTTCGGCCTGACGAAGCGCATCACCAGGCCGAACCAGGGCGATCCGATGCTGACAGCAACGGGCACCGCCGACAAGGTCGTAAAAACATTTATTCGGGACACGGTACCGGACGATGACGAATACAGGGGGCTGGGGATAGTGTGCGCGCCGGACCGAATCGACGGCCCGATCATAACAGAGCAGACGCGCCGCCACAACCTGGGGGACCGGATAGCGGCCATATTGGCCGCAGCGGGCCGCCGCGAAGTATGGAGATGGAACGGTGGGAACATAACGTTCGACACGCTACCGGTCACGGACCGGACCGCTGGCAACCCAGAGGGCAACAGCGTGTGCATTTTTGCGGGCAGGTTTGGAAACATTGAGAACGAAACGCTGGAGATTGACACAACCGCAAACCAAACCACCGTTTATGTCGGCGGAGCCGGAGAAGGCGACGAGCGCGAGGTCTACGCACACGGAACCGACAGGAAGGGATGGGAGCGGTGCGAAGTCTTTGTTGACGCGCGGGACGTAGAAGCAGGTGACACAGCGACAATGGAGCAGCGGGCGCTTCAGGCAATTATGGACGCAGCGGTCACGGTGAAAGCCACGGCCAAAGACAACACGAATCTGGTGTTTGGCAGGGACTACGACATCGGGGACCTTGTAACGGTCCAGGTCGCATACAAAACCTATGAGCCGGACGGGCCTTATTTCAAACCGGTCCAGCGGTACATAGGACTAAAACAGCAGATCACGCAGGCCCTGATCACGTACAACGCGGACGTTCGGACCGTAGATGTGACATTCGGGCTGACCGTTGAGCAACAGCAACAGGCAACCGGCGGCATGGGGAGCAGGGTGTCCAACCTGGAGGCAGCCGGCCAAGGCGGCGCGTCAATTGACCCTGCGAAGTTTGTCAAAAAAGAGGGCGACGTGATGACGGGCGGACTGTCCTTACCGGTTCTTGACATCGGAAACGATGCGCGATTAGCCGACAGGAACAACGCCAACACACTGTTCCTTGAAGGGCAGCAGAACACCGACAGGGGCTATATCAACTTCAGCCAGTATGGCGGAAACGCGCTGGGCGCGGTAAACGGCGGGAACCTGACATGGCGCGGCAACATGGTGTGGGACGCCGCCGGATTGCCGATTGAAACAGGCACGTGGACGCCTTACGTCTACGGCAGTACGACGGCAGGGTCGCCATCATATGCAGACAGAAGCGGATATTATATGCGGTTTGGTGAGTTATGCTATATTTCGATGATGCTGGCGCTTTCGTCAAAGGGCGGCATGGCTGGAACGCTTCGTATCGGCGGGCTTCCGTTTCCCGCATCGACCGTAACACAATATGCGATTGTTGGCGGCGCTTTTCGGGCTCATAACGGCAGCAAGGTGTCCGGCCAGCTTGACAGCGGCAATACATATTTTTCGTTGCAGGGCGACAATTCTGCATTTGATGCTACATTGGCTAATGATAATTTTAGCATATGGAGCATGAGCGGTACTTACACAATCCAAACATGAGGTATGAGTAATGATTACAAAGATTACGCTTGATATGCTTACGGAGACCAGCGTCAGTGTCAAGACGCAAAAATACGTAGAGGACGGCGGCGTCGAGTACGCCGTGGGCGAACCGCATCGCCGCGCCTATGTCAACTCGGAGCGCGGGCGGGCAGAGATAGCGGCGGAACTGCCGGAACCGTATTTATCCGCGGTGCTGGCTGTATGGGGAGAAGCGCCGACTGTTTTTGAGGATAATAATTCCGGTTAATTGATTGGCCCGAGTTTGACAATATACACAGATAGGTGTAACATTTGAATAAAGGGGGGCAAATTATGGCTATATTCGGGATGCCATACGCATCGGACAAAACAGGGAATGACCGGAAATATACGTCTGCCCAGCAGGCGAAAGCGGACGCTGTAATGGGCACCAGCGGGCTCGCATGGGATCAGGATGCGAACGCGGGACTGGTCGAGAAGATCGCCGGCACCAGGAAGGTCACGATCCAGCCATGCGAGGCGTTCATCGCGGGCCATAAGTGCATAAGCGACGAGGTTGAAACGCTGACGCTGGACGCGGGGCACGGAACATATCCGCGGATCGACACCATCGTCTTTGAGAGCAACGCCAACGTGGATGTGCGAGCGCCGCGATTCGCAATCGTACAAGGGCAGCCATCGAGCGACCCGACGCCGGCAGAGTTATCAAGCACACCAGCGCTGACGCAGGTCCCGCTGGCCCGAATTCTTGTGCCGGCAGGGGCTAACAGCCTGGACAGCGCGACCATAACGGACGCCAGAGTGTGGGTTCGCGGCAAACACAAGCATGAGATCGCGGACATTAACAACTTGGGAACCCAGTTAGCCGGAAAGAGCGACACGGGGCACACGCACACCAGCCTGGCCAGCGTAAGCCTGGGGCAAGCGCAGGTGACGGGTGCCGCGCCGGAGAAGCAGGCCCGCGTCGTGAATATATACTACCAAAAAACATCGGACCCGCTGCCAAGCGGGGCGGAGCTTGCAGCGCTGCCGGCGGGGACGTTAATTCTCCGCTACGAGCCATAAAAGCGGGGTGAGATAGATGCCTAGAATTTGGGGTTCCGCTACGGGGCCGAACGCTGACCGCGTAAACGTATGGATTGACTGGACCGAAAGCAGTATAGATATAAACAATAACCGGTCTTATGTGGTGGCGGATTTCTACGCACAAACTAAACCGGACAAGACATCCGCGACATACGACGGACAGGGCAAATCATGGTTTTATGTAAACGGGGTCCAGGTCGATTATAGATATGGCCTGATAGATTTCCGCAGCCCGGCGCGGCCATTGAACCACCTAGGGCATTGGGAAAGCTGGGTTCCACACGATAGCAGCGGCAATGCGAGCATCACGCTGGCGGGCAACTTCGACATTTCGAGTTCCTATATAAAAGATGGCAGCGCATCGGGCACGGTGCAACTGACGGAGATATGGACCGCCGCCACGCCGCCATATTCGCTGAGTTTTTCGGCGTCTATATACGAAAACAGCATCACGCTGTTCTGGGGCGGCCAAGCAAGTGGCAGGAACAACGCAATCACCGGTTATCAGGTATTGTATAGGACGAACGACGGCAGCGGGTGGAGCGGAGAAACGACGGTGAATGCCGGCGGTGCGACATCGCTGAACATAAACACGGCCAGCTGGCCAAGAGGCCGCCAGCTAAAATTCAGAGTGCGGTGTTTGACAGTAAAAGGCGACAACCCAATCAGCGGAGAGAGCGCCGTCGCCACCAAAAACAGGGCACCAGGGACGCCAGGCAAGCCGACGCCGAACAGCAGCATATATAAGGTCGGGGACACGATAACGCTGACATTCTCCGCCGCCACAGATGCAGACGGAAATCTGAGCGGCTACGAAGCCAAGATGCAGGACGCCAGCGGGGCGGATTACAACGGCGGAGCCATAATTGGCACCAGCAGCGGAACGACACTGGCGATCAATACTGCCGGATGGGAACCAGGCAAGAAATGGCGCTTCTTGGTAAGGGCAAAAGATAGCTTCGATGTTCGGGGGAGCTGGAGCGCCGCCAGCGACTATATACAGATCGGCGTCGCCATGAAAGCGGTGATCGAGGGGGGCATTAAGAACCTGGCCGATTGCTACATCGTAGTGGAGAGCGGCGGCACCAAGAGCCTGAAACCCATCGCCGAGGCATACGAGGTGACGATCGGGGGCATCAAGGCCCTAGCATAGATTCACGGAAGGGGGAAAAAGGATGATCGACAAAGCGGCCCTGGTCAAGAGGGCCATCGCATGGGCGAGGGAGAATCCGCCATATACCGGTTACACGGAAAAGGTGTTCAGGGCGGTCTGCGAAGCGAACCTGCCGAACGGGGCAAACATATTCACACAGATATGCGCGCAATTTACCGGCAAAGAAGAAGCGGTCGACCTGGTGCATTGGGACACGCCGGAGTGGCGGCTGCCGTATAGCAATACATACCGGTACAGCCTAGACAGGAGCGTCGATTGCAGCAGTGCGCTATATGTCTTGAATATGATTTTTTGGAGCATGAACATCGGAACGTGGACCGAAGCGATTTACAGCAAGGGTAAGAACAAGCAAATCCCGTGGAGCGAGCGCCGGATCGGCGACGTTATCCTGTATAATTTCAAAAAGAGCCAGGGCCGGAACGTATCGCATGCGGCGGTCCAGGTTATCGAGCCGGACAGGAAAACCGACAAGGGCGGCATGATAGCGCACACGACGTCGCCGAGCGATCCGTGGAGATTCGAATCCGACAACTATGCGGCCAAGAACAGGGTGTGCGTAGTACGGTTCTGGAGCGATTCGCAATACCAAAGCCTGTTCGTTACGGACCACAAAGAAGAACCGGAGCTGCCGGCAGGCGAGGCCCCGCGGTACAGATACATCGGCGCGACGTATACCAACTTCAGGTCGGAGCCGCGGGTGGCCAAGGAAACGGACATCGGCGACATCAAGAACGGCGACATCGTAGAAAAAATCGGGGACAAGCTGGTCGGCAACATGCTATGGTGGAAAGTGCGCCACAAGGGCCAAGAGGGGTGGTGCACCAATACGCAATATTTCGCGTTTGTAACCGCCATCGAGAAGCCACCGGTACCGGAGCCGGTGTGGCCTAAATACAGATATGCGGGGGCGACGTATACCAACTTCAGGTCGGAGCCGCGGGTGGCCAAGGAAACGGACATCGGAGATATTCGCAGGGGCGACATCGTAGAGAAGATCGGGGAGAAGAATGTCGGCAATACGACATGGTGGAAGGTCCGACATCTGGGCCGCGAGGGCTGGTGTGCAAATACGAAGCATTTCGTTCTCGTCGACGCCGGATCGGCCCCGAAACCACCGACGCCGGCGCTGCCTAAATATAAATACACGGGGGCCACGTACACCAACCTGAGAAGCGAGCCGCGGGTGGCCAAAGAAACGGACATCGGGGACGTTCGCAGGGGCGACACCGTGGAGAAGATCGAGGAAAAGAAGGTCGGCGGCGAAACGTGGTGGAAGGTCCGGCATCTGGGCCGCGAGGGCTGGTGTGCAAATACGCACCTATTCCGCAAAATTTAAGAAGGGAGCATCTGCATGGACGGTTATTTATGGGGGGTTGTTGGATTCTTGACGGCGGCAGCGCTGCGCGGGATCGCGTTTTTAATAAAGATGAAATGGGGCATCAAGGACAAGGACAGGGAGAGCATCGACGACATGAAAAATCGCTGCGACGAGCGCCACAAGGAGATTGATGACCGGCTCGCTGCTGTGGACAAGGCGCTATGCCTGCAGAACGAAGCAAATAGCGTTATTTTAACAAGTTTGTATGCGTTGCTTGTAACGGCAGAGAGGGGCGCGCCAAACGGCGAGATCAAGGCCGCGAAAGAAGCATTCACGGCCACATTCAAGCAAAATTTTTGTATAAAGGTGGGTGATAAATAATGATGTTTGAGTTCGATTTGACAGAGCTGGCGATTGCCGCGGTCTATATCGTATTTGCCGGCGTTATAATACCGATCGGCAGGGCAGTGTGGCAATGGATACGGACCAGAACAACGAACGACAAGCTGATGGCGGCAATAAGCGAGGCGGAAGGGGTGGCCTTTAACGCCGTCGCCGATTTGCAGAACAGCCTGGTCGACGGACTAAAGGCCGCAGCGCCGGACGGCAAGCTGACACCGGAGCAGATCGCCGAGGTTTCCAGAGAGGCTTTTAATAGGTTTATGGCAAGCATCTCAAAAGGGGCGCTCGACACACTGAAAAACCACAAGGAGAACCTGGCCGATTACGTAAAAGGATTAATCGAGGCCCAACTGGAGCGCCTAAAACTAGCGCGCAAAGCAGCTGCGAGCAAATAACCAAACCCATCAACGGGGCTTCCTTCGAGGACGGGCACCAGCGCCAAGAGCGGGGTGTCCGTCCTTTTTCCGTAATTCCGCGTTATATATAGGGAGTTTTTTCAGCGTCCAAGTTTTCATCAAAAACATGATTACATCGTTACATTGCTACTATTGCCGAATATAACAGGGTTTGCACACCAAAAGACGAAAGCCGATGGCTACTTTTGATTACTAGGGGGCAGGGGCAAAAAGGGCCTTATTATATATAAGGAGCCACCAGGCCGGCGGCGGCGGTGTGCAAATCCCAGAAAAAATTCTTTATTTTTTTGAAAAAACTATTGACAACCACCACCACCACCATTATAATATAGATATAAAGAACAACAAAACCGCGAAGGGAGCCACCAAAGATGAAGGAAAGCATGGCCAACAGACGGTTCGGAATAGAGATCGAGATGACAGGCATCACCAGGACCAGGGCGGCGGAAATAATAGCGGAATACTTCGGGACGCGGGCAGAATACGCGGGCGGTTACTACCGGAAACACACCGCGAAGGACAGCAATGGAAGGACCTGGACCGTAATGTACGACGGCAGCATAAGCTGCAAGAAGAGGATTAACGGGACATACATTCCCGCAGGCGAAGAATACAGCGTGGAGCTTGTAAGTCCTATACTGACATACGCCGAGGACATGGGGGACCTTCAAGAGATAATAAGGCGGCTCCGCAAGGCGGGCGCAACGACCAACAGCAGCTGCGGGATTCACGTACACCTGGACGGCGCAGACCACACGGCCCGCAGCATCCGAAACTTTGTAAACATAATAGCGGCCCGCGGGGACCTTCTATATAAGGCCCTGCAGATAGAACCGGCCAGGGCGCGCTTTTGCAGGCAGCTGAGCGAGGACCTGGTGCGGCGGATGAAAAACGCCACGACGATGGACAAAATAAGGCGGGCCTGGTACGCGGGGTACAGATATGAAGAACAAAGTTACCACTACCACGGCAGCAGATACCACCTGCTCAACCTGCACAGCTTTTTCAACGGGAACCACACGGTCGAGATTCGCGGCTACAACAGCACACTACACGCCGGCAAGGTTCGGGCCTACGTAGTACTGGCCCTGGCCATGAACGAGCAGGCCCTGACGCAGAAAAGCGCCAGCGCCAAGAAGCCGCAGACGGAAAACGAAAAATTTGCGATGCGGACATGGATGAACCGGATGGGCCTGATAGGCGACGAATTCGCAGCCTGCAGAGAGCATCTCTGCAAACACCTGAATGGCTGCGCGGCATGGAGATTCGGGCGGGCGGCGTAAGGGGCGGCCCGCTAAAATTATTTCCTAAAAACACTTGACACCACCACCACCACCATGTATAATAGAGGCATAGAGAACGAAGGAGGGAATGAGAAATGAAGTACGACATAAAGATGGGATGCGGACACACAGATACTGTAGAGCTTTTCGGGAAGAACGCCGAGAGGGAAAAGAAGATTAAATACTTTGAAAAGTACGGGCTTTGCCGCGAATGCTACATGGAAAAACTGAAAAACGAGCGCATGGCGGAAGGGCTGAAGCTCGTAGAAATGACTTATTACGAATACAAAAACAATTATAGTGAGTGCAAGACGGAGCCTGGTAGCTACGACAAAGAGCGGAAAACAATAAAGGTTTGGATAAAGGAGGCGTGAAAAATGAAAAAGGATGAAACGCGAAAATTGTATGCGGCATACGGGAGCAACATGAACATGGCGCAGATGGCCATGCGGTGCCCAAAGGCAAGGCTGGTGGGCGTCGGGTTTGTCGATGGCTACAAGCTGAACTTTCGGGGTTGGCCTGGTCGCGGGGTGGCTACCATAGAGCCGACCAGTGAAGATGGGGCCAGGGTTCCGGTCGTAGTTTGGAGCCTGACCAAAAGCGACGAAGCGGCGCTGGACCGCTACGAAGGATGGCCCAGGCTGTATCGGAAGGAGCTGGTGAGTGTGCAGATGGAGCCAGACGGGCGAGAGATAGAGGCGATGGCCTACGTAATGAGCGAAGGGCGTCCAGAGGCTAGGCCGAGCCGGTTATATTTCCATTGCATATGGGACGCTTACAACGATTTCTGCTTGGACGATACCGACCTCATTGCGGCGGCGATAAAAAAGTTTTAAATTTTTTAAAAAACACTTGACAACCACCACCACCACCTGCTATAATGTAGACAAGAAAACAGGGAAGGTAAACAAAAACCGCGCCCGCCGGATGCGGGCAGAAAGGAGGATAACATGGTTAAGTGGATAGACAAGATACACGAGGCTATAGGCGGAGATTATACGGACGATTGCCCCATTATCGAGGAGGCGGCGCGGGAGCTGGCGATGCGCCTAGAATGGTACCACAACAAGCAGACGTATATCGACGCCTACAACCGGCAGATTAAGGCTTTGGCGGCGATAGAGAACACAGAGGAACTGCGCGAAGCCATTACCGACAAGATTAACAACGGGCATCCCTACAACATCAAAGCCATCCAAGAGATTATCGACCGCGGCTACGTCGATTAATGGCATCGCATGGCCGTGCGTCGGCCACCATCACAATAACCGCGCCGATATAGCGGGCCGGTAATGCGGCCCGCAGAGGCCTTAGAAGCTCGATTTTAAGGCCGATGGGGACAGGCGACCAAACACACGCCGGAACCTGCGCGGCGAAAACTGGGTCAAGCGACGCCGCGACAGATACCAAAAAACAAGAGAAGGGAGCAAAAAGATGAATGCGAAGATTATCGAAATCAGGGACAGGGGTACCTATATTCCGGTCCTGGCAATCAAGATGAAAAGCGACGACGAGGCGGAGAGATATCACCTACGCAGAACGGGTTATGCAGAGGACTTTCCGCTGGTTGCCATGATACCGCTGGACAACATGTGGAGGGCGACACACGACCCGTTCGCCTGGGGCGACAGGACATGCCACGAAGCACATTGCTATATTCAAGACCACTATGACGAGCTGGAAACGGGGGCCGTCGTGGACGTAGAATTTATTCTTGGAGAGAAGCCGGAGCCGAAGAAAAGCGCCCGGCTGGAATAAAGGGGGGCAGAGATATGGCAAGAACAGACGGCATGGTGTCCATGCGGATAACGGTTGACGAGGAAACAGCATGGCTGCTGGAGTGGCTGTGCAAGCAGGCCCACATCACCGCAAAGAACAGACGGTCGGTCTTGATACAGCAGCTGATTCATGGTCAGATAACGAAGATGAAAATCAGCGACCGGCCCACATGGCCAGGGAAAACAGGCAAGGGGGACGCGGAATGATTCGGATCACAACGGTCACCGGCATGACCAGCGATGGGGGCGAAAAAAGAGAATTTGCAATTCGTGCACCATACCGCGACCTGGACAAAGTAAAGGCGATACCAGGGCGGCGGTGGCATGCCAGCACAAAGACCTGGCGGGCACCAGCGACGCCGCACGTGGCGGGCGAGATACTGGCTATATTTGGAGATGGCGGCGTTCAGGGGGACGCGACATTTAATGCGCTAGCCAAGGTCGCCAGGAAGAACAAGGCCCTTCAGGCAGTAAAGGTGATGGACAACCTGCCGCAGCCGCAGCTTCGGGCGAGGGACAGCTGGCCCCACCAGCTGCAGGCTTATCACTTCGCAAAAGGACAACCCGCCGCCATGCTGGCCATGAAGATGGGGCGAGGCAAGACTAAGGTCGCCGTCGACTTGATATGGAACCGCGACCACCGCCGGACACTAATCGTGTGCCCGAACAAGGTCCAGAGCGTATGGCTGGAGCAGGTCGAGCAATATGCCGCCGTGAACGACTACATAATGGAGTGCGCGCAAAAAGGGACCACGGCACAGCGGGCGCAGAAAATCGCGCAGGCTATACTTAAGGCGGAGCGCCTGGGCAGGCGAGCCATCATCGTGGTAAACTACGAAGCGGCGTGGCATGAGGCGATGGCGCGGGTTTTGTTGGCGGCGGATTTCGACTTCGTAATTGCCGACGAAAGCCATCGAATAAAAGCACCGCAGGGGCGGGCGTCGCAATTTTTGAGCAAGCTGGGGGACCGTACGCCATACAGGCTGTGCCTGACAGGGACGCCGATGCCGCACTCGCCGCTAGACATTTTCGCTCAGTATAGGTTCTTGGATAAGGGAATCTTCGGGACAAGCTATGCGCTATTTCGGGCGCGATATGCCATCATGGGCGGTTACGGCGGTCATGAGGTCAAAGGCTACCAGCGCCAAGACGAGCTGCGCGAGCGGTTCGAGCGGATCGCGTTCCAGTGTGACGCAGACATGGGGCTGCAAGAACCGGTTCACATAGTGCGCCATGTCGAGCTGACGCCGGCCACGATGCGGGCCTATACCAAGATGCACACCACGTTCACGGTCGAGGTCAAGGCGGGGACGGTAACGGCAGCCAATGCGCTCTCTAAGCTGCTGCGATTGCAGCAGATAACCAGCGGCTATTTGCCGGTCGACGACGGCGAGAGGATAGAGCAGATCGGGACCGAAAAACGGGACGAGTTGGCCGACATACTAGAGGACCTGGACATGAGGGAGCCGATCGTTGTATTCGCCAGATTCCGCCACGACCTGGACCAGATAAAGGCGGCGGTCGAGGCCAGCGGCAGGACCTATGCAGAGCTGTCTGGCAGGGCAAACGACCTGGCTATATGGCAGCAGGGCGGGGCCGACGTAATCGGTGTGCAGATACAGGCCGGCGGCGTCGGGATATCGCTGGTCAGGGCGCGCTATTGCATATATTACAGCCTGGGGTACAGCCTGGGCGATTACGAGCAGAGCTTGGCCCGCGTTCATAGGCCAGGGCAAAAAGAACAGGTTACATATATACACCTTATCGCCAAAGGGACCGTCGACGAACGGGTGTACAGCGCACTGCGGAAACGCAAAGAGGTTATCGCCGACATACTAGAGATGGAGAGAGGGCACGACACGGGGGTGAGGCTATGAGGGAAAGAAGTGAGGTTTAGGGGTTGACAACCACCACCACCAAGTATATAATAAAGAAAAAAGAGAGCGAATCACGCAGGGAAGGAAGGTGAGAACATGGGAATCGAGGCAAGATTTGAGGAATGGCGCAAGAAGAATCCGCTGCGGTTTTGGAGAGAACATCAGGAGCCGTCGGTCACTAAGGCGACGATATGTGCAATTGCAGGGGTCACTCTAAACACGGTGACCAAGTGGGAACAGGGTTCAGCGATGCCGAGCGACGAAAACATGGAGAGCCTGGCGGAGCTTATGGGGCGTGATGTCAGCGAGCTGAAAAGCGAATGGCATAATTGGATGCAAGCGGCGGGGACCGTCGCTGGAAAATAAACGAAGGAAGGAGGCACCACGAAGATGGGCCAACAGGGTATGGAGATTTTGAAGCGGTTTGTCGATCTGCATGTCCGCAAGAAAGAGCTGGACGCGGCGCTGAAACAAGTAAAGGCCGAGCTCAGCGACCTGGAGCCAGCGGTTTTAGACTTCTTACAGGAAAGCGGGGTCCAGAATATAAACATCGACAAGCACACGATTTACATCGCAAGGGACATTCACGCGAGTTTCCTGGGGACAGAGAGGGCCATCGAGGTTCTGGGCGAGCAGGGCATGGACGACGCGCTGAAGCTAACGGTTCATCCGTCAAGAGCGAGCAGCATCGTCCGCGAGATACTAATGGGCCTGGACATCGACCAGGAGCCGCCGGCATGGCTGGACGAGGCGTTCAGCTACTTTAACGGCTATAAGGTCGGCGTCCGAAGCAGCAAATAACAAAAACAGGAAGGAGTAAAAAAATGAGCGAAACAAAAGCGGTTGCAAAAACGAATGGAAAAGATGCGGCGCTGGCGGCATTTCCGGCAGGCGCAGCGATAAAGGAACTGATCAACGACAACATGGACGGGGTGCTGGATGTAAGCAACCTGGACCGGATAAAGGTGCCAAGCGGCGGCATGGCGGCATGGATGGTGCCCACGCTTGACGGAGAAGAACCGGTCAAGGAACTGGAGGGCATTATTATTTACAAACAGCTGCAGAACGTATATTGGGCGACGCCGGTCACCAGCGGCGCAGGCAACCCGCCGGATTGTGTCGCCAGGGACGCGATGCGGGGCGTCGGCGATCCAGGCGGCGATTGCATGACCTGCCCATATAACCAATTCGGCAGCGACGCCGATGGAGGCCGCGGCAAAGCATGCAAGAACATAATGATCATATACCTTCTTGAGCAGGGCAAGATTCTGCCGACCGCGGTGTTCATACCGCCGACCAGCATTCCGGCCCTCAAGAAGCACTTCGCCAGGATAACCAGCGCGGGGATCGCATATTACAATGTAATCACAAAGCTGGGTTTGGAGAAAACCAAAAACGCTGACGGCATAGAATACTGCAAGGTTGTGCCGACAACCAAGACCATCAACGACGGCGCGCCGACAGCAGCGCAGCGCGTGTGCTTGCCGCCGGACGTTGCGGCCAGAATTGCAGAATACAGGGCGGCGATCATGCCGGCGCTGCAGGCCGTAGAAATTAGAAGCACTGACTATTATGAAGTAGAAGGAGATGCGCCCGCCGAATAACTGCCCAGAGAAAACAACAACAAAGTGAGGTCGAGCGATGTATAAGCAATTCCTGGTGGACCTTTGGGAAACCAAGGGCGACGGTTATATATTGCTCTGGGCGTACGACGGGGACAGACTAAAGGAATCCTTCTGGTTCAAAACAGCCGACGCGGCGGCGGCGTTTCTCGACAAGTACGCGGACCGCCGCGTAAATTTCTACGTCGGGGTTGGACTTTCGCCGAAGGATTACGGGCGGCATCAGCGGTGTCTGAAAAAGGACATCGTGGGGATTGCGGGCCTATTTCTGGACCTGGACATTCGAGCGCCGGAGCATCGGAAAACCAACCTGCCGGAGAGTCACGACGAAGCGATGCAGCTTCTAAATGCGATTCCGCAAGAGCCGACATATATAATTAACAGTGGGCACGGAATGCAAGCCTGGTGGCTTTTTAAGGAAGTGTGGATGTTCGACAGCCCGACTGAGCGGGCCGATGCCGAACAGCTAGAAAAACGCCTGGTTTACTATTTCAAAGCAAAAGCCAAGGAGCGCGGGTGGGACGTTGACAGCGTGTTCAATCTGGACCGCGTCCTGCGAATACCAGGGACCACCAATTACAAGGGGCGGCCAGTACCGGTCGAGGTGCTGCGCCGGACCGACGCACGATATAACCCGTCCGATTTCGAGTTTCTCCCAGAGCTGGCGGACGACACAACAGCAAGCGACTTGACCGGCGCGCCGCAGCTGGAGCTGCGAGGCGACGCGGAGCCGCCATTTGATAAGTTTCAGATTTTGATCGAGATGGAACCGAAATTTAGGTTGAGCTGGGAGAAGGACCGAAAAGATTTTCAGGACCAAAGCGCCAGCAGCTACGACATGAGCCTGGCCAAGTTTGCCACGATGTACGGCTGGACGCCGCAGGAGATCACCAACCTGCTGATCGCGTTCCGCCGCAAGCACGGCGAGGACCTGAAGCTGCGGCAAGACTACTATCAGCGGACGCTGGCGGCGGCCAGGCGCAGCATGGAGCAGCACCAGGCACAGGAGCGGATCGAGATGCACGTCGACAGCCAACTGCCGGAGGAAACGGGAACTATCGATCCGAACACGAAAGAGGCGATTCTTCAGAGCCTGTCGGCGCTATTCGGTGTGCGGCTTTTGCAAATAATCAAGTTTGTGGCGGACCCGCCGATTTATAAACTAAAGACCAACAGAGGTGACATCACGCTGGGCGAGGTTGACAACCTAATCGGCCAGAGCAAGCTGCGAACGAAGATCGCGGCAGCGACGGGCAAATACCTGCCCAAGTTTAAGGAGGCGAAGTGGGACAAGATCGCGCAGGCCCTGCTGGATTGCTGCATGGAGGTCGAGATCGGCGACGAGGCCACGGAGAGCGGCGAAATTCGGGACTGGTTATCGCAGTACCTGGATGCCAAGCCGCCGCTGGACAGCGAAAGCCTGGACGAAGCGCTGCTCCACCAGCAGCCGGTGCGATACAAGGGGCGGGTGGCCATATTCGGAACCGATTTCCGCAAGTGGCTGCGGACAGCGCAGCAGGAAAAAGTGACCGCGAAGCGAATGGGAATGTTGATGCGGAGCATCGGCTGCGAGCCTAGCAAGATTACGATAGAGCAAGCAGGCAAGATAACCAGCCGGAGCGTGTGGTTTTTGAGGGACGACTTGATCTGATGGGCCGGTATTTGGGACAGGCCGGCCCAAACACCAAAGGGGGAGTGTGCGAATGCAGACAGAGGCAAGAGAGTTTCGGGTTTTTGGATCGCCAGGAACCGGAAAAACAACATACCTGACGTCGCAGATTCAAGCGGCGGCCAACAAGTATGGGGCGGATAGGCTGTTCGTCGCCAGCTTTACCAAGGCGGCGGCTCATGAGGTCTCGGGCCGAAACCAGAACATTCAGAACGTCGGGACATTGCATGCCCACGGCTACCGGAGCCTTGGTGGCACACTAAAGGTCGCCGAAGCCATGATTAATGAGTGGAACGAGGAGCATCCAGAATATATGCTGTCGGACGGCAAGCAGAGCGATGTGGACGAAGTAAGTGAGGCCGGAACGATCAGCACAGCGGGCGATGAGCTATACGCCGAAATGCAGCTGAAACGGGCGTTGATGGTTCCGCGGGACCTATGGCCGGTCGCGGTTCAGGCGTTCGCACGCCGATGGGAAAATTGGAAAAAGGCTCGCGGTATAATAGACTATACCGACATGATCGAAATCCCATACCGTGACGTTGACGCGCCGCCAGGCAACCCAAGCGTCGGGTTTTTCGACGAATGCCAGGACTTCACGCCGCTGGAGATGGCCCTGGTTCGCAAATGGGGGCGGACCCTGGATTACATAATTCTGGCCGGCGACGACGACCAATGCATTTATGAGTGGGCCGGAGCGCGGCCCGACGTTTTGATTGATGGGGAGCCAGCGAAGAAGGTTGTCCTAAAGCAAAGTTACAGGGTGCCGAGAGCTATCCACGCCGTCGCCATGCGCGAGATTTCGACTGTCACCAAGCGCGAGCCGAAGGAATACCGGCCACGGGACGAGGACGGCGAGGTGCGGTATTTGCGCGGGGTAAACAGTACAATGCCGGAAATGATAATTCGGGATATAGAAACCCGATACAAGGACAAGCGCATCATGATTTTAGCATCTTGCAGCTACATGCTGCATAACATGATTCAGGCTCTAAAGATGGCGGGAATCCCATTCGCCAATCCGTACCGGCCCAAGAACGGGGCATGGAACCCGCTGCGCCGCAGCACCAAGGATCACACCAGCACCATCGACCGGCTGCTGGCGTACATAGACATGGTGCCGGTTGAGTACAGGGAACCGGACGGGGACTGGGAATATTTATTGGACGCCGGTGATTTCCTGAAATGGTATGAGATACTGAAAACCAAAGGAAACATTCCAAAGGGTACGAGGGACGACCGCATCGAGGAACTAAAAACTATAATCGCCAACGACGGGGAGCTGCTGCTTCACGACGTATGGCGGTTTTTTGAAGAAAAGAGCGGCGTCTGGGACTATTGGGGCAATCCAACGCGACTGTTAGAGGCGGTCGACTGGCTAATAAAAAACAGCCAGGCCGACAAGGCCAGGGCAATGGAGTTTCCCAGACGCATAATCAAGCGGCGGGGCGTTCAGGCGTTAAAGGACGAGCCGCGGATTATTTTGGGCACGATTCACAGCGTAAAGGGCGGCGAGGCCGATGTTGTATATGTAATCCCAGATTTGAGCTACGGAGCTTACCAAGAGAAGGAAAGCAGCATCGCCGGCAGGGACGCCATCAAGCGGCTAAAATATGTTGCATACACCAGAGCACGGGAGAGCCTGGTCCTTTTGGACGGGGCCACCAACCTGGTGATGTAGAAGGGAGTGGAAACATATGCTCGTTCGAGACTTGATACGGCCACCGGAAAAGACACCACCGCCGGAGCCGGTGCAGATTGACATTTTTGGAGGGGGAACGCCCATCAGCCAGCTGCCGGACGAGAGGCGACGACGGAAAGGAGGCAGCGGGGGCGCGGCAAATGGCGACCATAGAACTGGAAAGGAGCAGGGCGATGAACGCTGAGAAGATTGTAAAAGAACTGCGCTGGCTGTCAGAAAACGATGAGTGGGTATACGCTGCTGAAACGATGGCTAAAGCCGCCGACCTCATCGATTCCATGCAAGCCCAGCTCGCAGAAGCACAGCGCAGGGCAGAAAAGGCGGTGGAGATGGTCAGAAAATTAGATGGATGCAGCCAATGTATGTATTATGAATATGAAAGCGATTGGTATAGCGGGCCGTGCGACGAGTGCAATGAATACGAGAAATGGAAATGGCGCTATGATGCCGAGGAAGGAGATGAGTGAGATGAACGACGTATTCCAAGTAGATTACCTGCCAGAAAAGAGAGAAATAAGAATTAATCTCCCTGAAGAAGTTTGGAAAAACATTGATACTGTAATCATGACAAGACTATTTCAGGAAGAATTTGTCGTTGGGAAACAAGAAGAAAGCGAGGGGGAGGAAAGCGGATGAACATTGAACAGGCGATAGAAATAATAGAATGTTTTTTCAGAGAGAGCGACAACAAATGTGCAAACAGAGAATGTGACCTCGCAAATCCGATGTGCCAATACGAAAGAGAAGCCGCTTTTGAGATTGCGCTCTCAGCCCTACGCGAGAAGCAGGACCATGAAAACGGTCCGGCTGATCGACATGAGCGAAACCAAGGGCACGGCGCGATAAAAAACGCTTTATTTTTTGAAAAACCTATTGACAACCACCACCACCACCTGCTATAATGTATACATAAAGAACAGGGAAGGGAGTAAAAGCGATGAAATACTACAAGAGCTGGAAAGACGCACACAAAGCAGCGAAGCCTGGCCAGGTGGTATTCTACGACAGCCAAAGGGAGATGTACTATATAAGCTGCGTATAGCAGCGGGGCGGCGGCTCGCAAGGGCCGCCTTCTACAAAAAAGGGGGGAACAAAAGATGATGAGGTTAATTCAAGAGGGCCAGGCCGGCCCATTCTTCACCTGGGTGGCGGGCATAATAGTGGCGTTTATACTATTCACCTTCGTTATGGCGCTGGCGACCGGAGCCATAAGGAGCGGAGAAAAGAAGAAGAAGAAGAACAAAAAGAGGAAAAAGCTCATATCAAAGGAGGCGCGGTGATGGCGAAATATCTGATGGTTGACTTTGTCGATTACTGGCAAAAGGAAATACCAGTGCATAGGGTTGTGGCGGTGCCGCTGACCGAAGAACAGGAAAAAATGCTGGAGCCTCACCGAGTTGGATCTGACGGGCTCAGGGAGAGATACGAAGAAATGCATCTGTTGTGCGTTCAGGAGGACCCGCGGGCAGGAAGATATGGAACCACCGGAGGTGCGCCATGATTGAGCAGGCGATAGAAAAACTTGAAGAGCTGCAGGACGGTGGTCTACTCAATATTGAATCATGGGCGGTGGAACCATACATCGCGGCCATTAAATTTGCCATCGCCGTCCTCCGCGAGAAGGCTGAACGGGAAGGAGGCACAGCATGAATGAGATAGAACGTGCGCTGGCAACGCTACAAGACCTGCTTGATAACAGCATCTTCACGCCACGAATTGATTTTGCCTTAGAGGTAGCTATCGAAACCCTCCGAGAACAGGCAGAGCGCGAGAAGGACCACGAACCAAAGGAGGCGCGGTGATGAAGTACATAAAAAAGCCAGTGGTGATTGATGCAGAACGGTGGGACGCGACAGAAGAATCATGGAACAGGATACACAGCATGGGCGAAATCCGATGGCATCCTGGCGAAACGGGGAGCGAATCGTTTTACATCGACACGCTGGAGGGTCTAATGAAGGTATCAAAGGGCGATTACGTCATCAAGGGCGTAAAAGGCGAATTTTATCCATGTAAGCCAGATATCTTTGAACAGACATACAAAAGTATCAAAGGAGGCGCAGTGATGAATGTATGGGTTATTTCGGCGTATGGAGGACAGGCCCGCAACGTAGAGAGGGCCAGGGCATGCATGCGGTTCGTGGCCGCCAGGGGGCACCTTCCGATGGCCGGCCACGTAATGCTTCACGGCATACTGGATGACCGCAAACCGACAGAGCGGCGGATCGGCATGAGCATCGGAGCGGACCTCGCCAAGATCGCGCACCAGGCGTGGGTGTTTATTTTCGAGGATACTGGGGTCACCAGCGGCATGGCCGAGGATATCGCCGTTGCGGCGGACCACGGGCTGCCAACCGAGTATTTGATTGTGCGGGCAACGCCAGCAAAAAAGCCGGCGGCCAATATAAGCGAGTATTACAGATTCAGACAGGCCACATGGGACGATTTGAAAAAATACAGGGGGTGATTGTATGCCGGTAAAAGGGAAATCATATAAAGACCTGTTGATGGAGATAGCAGAAGAAGGGATGCTGACAGAGGCGCGCCGGACGAGCAACCGCAAGCCGCGAGAGGCAGCGTTTGTAACTAAGGCCATGAAGCTGTTGAGCGGCATCGGCGGGAATTGGGAGAAGCGTCATGGGACCGCATACGGCAAGGCGGGACAGCCGGACATCACGGGCTGTGTGTGCGGCCACCGCGTCGAGATAGAGGTCAAGGTCGGACGCAATGAGCCGACGGAGATTCAGATCGAGCGCTTGGCCGAATGGGCCAGGGCCGGAGCAAAATGCGCGGTCCTTTGGGACGCAAGCGTCCAAAAAACAGAGGACCAAATGCCGCTATGTGTAGAACGGCTGATCAACGCTTGCGAAAAGCGCCAGGTCGATATTACGCCGCTAATCGGGCTGGATGACCTGGAAACGTTCATCCGCGTAATAATCGGAGAGCCGCGGAGGTGGGACATTGTACCAACAGCAAAACGGCGGCCCTTGTTTTGCGGGCACGGCCACGACGATGAACCGTGAGAGTAACAATACTGCCTTATATATATAGAGATTTTTTGAGATTTCAAAAATGAATTTTCAACAAAATTTGAATACTACGTTACTATAATCGAGGAAAGGCCCGATTTTAAGGGCTTTTCTCTACTTTAGATGATTACTAGATGATTACTAGATGATTACTGGTCACTACTTTACACACCAAAAGACGAAAGCCGATGGCGAAAAAACGGGGCAAACCAGACAAACCAAAAAAGCTCTATATATATATAAGGCTCGCCCAGGCCGGCAGGATTTGACAAAGGGCAGGGCCAGGGATTAAACTTTAGGCAAGGGGTGATTTGATGCGTATAGACATGGTGGCCCTGGCGGACCTGGTGCTGGACCCGCGAAACGCCAGGGAACACGACAGGCGGAACATCGACGAGATAAAGCGCAGCCTTCAGGCTTTCGGGCAACACGCGCCGCTTGTTGTGCAGCGCAGCACGAACAGGGTTTTAATCGGTAACGGGCGGCTGCAGGCGATGCGCGAGCTGGGGTGGACCGAGGCGGCGGTGTTCTTCGTGAACGACGACGACAAAACGGCCATCAGGCGGGCGCTGACAGACAACCGGACGAGCGACCTCTCAGCATGGAACGACGACGTTCTGCGCGAACTACTAGAGGAGATTGGGGCGATAGACGTCCCAGGGTGGAGCCAGGACGAGATCGACGAGCTGCTGGGCGTAGACAAAGAGCCGGAAGATGACGAATTCGATCCGACGGAGCATCTGCCGGACGTCCCGATCACAGCGCCAGGCGACATGATAATTTTAGGCGGCCACCGACTGGTGTGCGGGGACAGCACGAACCCAGACGTCGTCACAAAGCTAATGGACGGAGCCACGGCCAGCCTGGTATTGACGGACCCGCCTTATAATGTAGACTATGGCGACAAGGTCGAGCACATGCAGAGATACGACAGCGGCGGGGAGCGCGACAACAGCACCATCGCAAACGACCGGATGAGCGAGGGCCGGTTCTATGAGTTTTTGAAAGCGGCGTTTGAGGCGGCGTATTCGGTGTGCGCGCCAGGGGCCGTAATATATGTCTTTCACAGCGAACGGGAAGGGCTGAACTTCAGGATGGCGCTGCGCGACGCAGGCTGGAGCCAGCGGCAGACGCTAATCTGGGTCAAACAGGCCATTGTAATGGGGCGGCAGGACTACCAGTGGCAGCATGAGCCGATTTTATACGGCTGGAAAACGGGCGCGCCGCACTATTTCACCAACGATCGAACCCATTCGACGGTGTTCGATGATGCCAGGCCGGCAGATTTCAAGAAGATGAAGAAGGACGAGCTGGTGGAGCTTGTCCGGCAGCTATACGAGGAACGGTAACAACACGCCACGACCGTGATCAGGGAGGACAGGCCGGCCAGGAGCGACGAGCATCCCACCATGAAGCCGGTCCGGCTTTGCGGACGGCTCATGGCGAACAGCAGCCGGCGGGGCGAAATTGTACTAGACAGCTTCGGGGGCAGCGGCAGCACACTGATCGCGGCAGAGCAGCTGAAACGGCGGTGCTATATGATAGAGCTGGACCCGCGTTATTGCGACGTAATAATCGCCAGATGGGAGCAATTCACGGGACGGCAAGCAAGGCGGGTGAGATAACATGCCTTTAGGAGTACCAGGAGAAACCCAACACCGAAAACTGAGCGACGAGCTAATCGCGGAGTTATACAAGTGGATCAGCATGGGGCTGACCAACGTGGACGCCTGCCGGTTATGTAACATCCATGAGGCGACGTTCTACCGGTGGCTGAAAAACGGTAAAAGCGGACGCGGTTCGAGCCTTGAGCGCAAGTTATGCGAGGCTATGAAAAAGGCCGAGGCGGAGTTTAAGGCAATACATGTCGCTAATATAATGAGCGAGGCGAAGAAGGGCACATGGCAGGCCAGCGCCTGGCTGTTGGAGCGCCGGCAGCCGAAGGAATACGCCAGGATTGACCGGAAGGACAGCCAGAAAGAGGACGACACCGGCCAGCTGGCCGAGATACTAGAGATGATGAAGCGGCATGCAAGGGAGCGACGTGTGCCGGAGCCGGAAACAGACGAAGGGGGCGATGCATAAATGGAGCTGTCGCCGAAACAACAGAGTTTCTTTTATTCGGAATTAAAACGAATAAACATATTGACGGGCAGCATCAGGGCGGGCAAGACGGTGGTGTCGCTATTAAAATGGGCGCTATGGATAGCGAGCCAGCCGAAGGAATTTGCGTTCCTGATGGCGGGTCGGACATTAACCACACTAAAGCGCAACTGCTTAATGCCGTTGCAGAAATTCGTCGGGAGCAAGAATTTTTCGTACAGTCTGAGCAGCAAGGAAGGGCAGCTGTTCGGGCGGACCGTATATCTGGAAGGTGCCAACGACGAACAGGCCGAGGACAAGATTCAGGGTTTGACGCTGGCGGGGGCCTATTGCGACGAAATAACGCTAATGCCGAAGGGGTTTGTAACCGTCCTGCTGGGCAGATTGAGCGACGGCGAGGGCATATTAATAGCGACCTGCAACCCAGAGAACCCGAACCATTACATCAAAACGGACTACATCGACGCCACCGGACTCGACATCGCGGTGTGGCATTTCTTGTTGACCGACAACGCGCAATTTTTGGGCAAAAGATACATCGAGAACATAATGCGCGAGATGACCGGCGTCTATTATCAGCGGCTGATTTTGGGCCAGTGGGTGCGCGCAGAGGGGCTGGTATTTGATTTATTCGCCAAGCAACCGGAGAAGTACGAAATCAATGAGCCGCCGAATGACCTTGAATTTATAACGATTGGGGTGGACTTCGGGGGTAACAAGAGCAAGACGGTGTTCACGGCAACGGGTTTCAGGCGGGGCTGGACCGGCATCGTTACGCTGGCCGACCATGAAATCAAGGGCGGCAAAGGGACCATCGATCCTAATCGGCTATATGATGAATACGTTGACTTTGCGAAGCGCGTCCAGCGAGAATTCGGGACACAAGGGAAGGGGCGCGCAGAGCGCAAGATTCCGGTCCGCTACGTGTTCGCGGACAGCGCGGAGCAGTACCTGATCGCGGGGATGCGGGGTGTGTGCCGCCGCGAAGGGTTGACGCTACCGGTGGATTCAAAGAAGATTCCCATCCGTGACAGGGTGTTCTTTTTGAACCGGATGATTGCGGCGGGAAAGTATGAGATACTAAAGGGCTGCGACACCATAAAGGAGAGTTTGTGCGGGCTTTCGTGGAACGAAAAAGAAGGTCACGAAGATGAGATTCTGGACATCCCAGGGGAAACACCGGTGGACGGGTTCGACGCATTAAGTTATAGCATCGAACGGTTTATTCCATATTTCGAGGCAAAGGGGGAAAATAAGTAAATGGCGGACATTAAACAGGCGATGAGGGACAGGGTGTCCCAGGTCAGCAAGGCGCTGACCGATCTGGGGTTTTACGTAGACACCAGCTGGTACGCTAACATAACAACCTGGCTGATTTGGTACATGGGTTTTGACCCTGAATTCCACGTTTACAGCGATGGAGAGGAAGGGAAAACGAACGAGATTCAGATCAGCCGCCTGAACATGGCCAAGACGGTGTGCGAGGACTGGGCGTCGCTGCTCCTTGGCGAAAAAACCGAAATAAAAATCAAGGACAAGGCGAGCAGCGAATGGCTTCTGGGCAAGCCGGACGACCAGCAGCAGGGCGGGGTGTTCGGGGAAACGAATTTTTGGGCCAGAGCCAACGAGCTGGTGGAAAAGAGCTTTGCTCTTGGTATGGGGGCCATTGTTCCCAGAATAAAAGAGGCTACCCTGAACGATGCGGGCAAGATAATCGGCGGAAAAGTGTCAATTGATTTTTTCACGGCAGACCAGATATTCCCGCTGACATACGAAAACCGGACCATCACCAGCTGCGCCTTCGTTTCGGAGCGGATGGACAAAAAGGACGTAATAATAACCGTCCAGATTCATGAGCCAGGCCGCATCACGTACAAGTTCTACAAAAGCACCAAGGACGGGCTGGAGATGGTGGACATGGGGCCGGACTATGCCCAGGAGATCGAATTCACCGACAAGGAGCTGTTTTTGCCGGCCTTCATCTATCCGCAGATAAACAATCACCTGGACACCACAACGCCGTTCGGGGTGTCGGTATACAGCACCGCCATCGACGTGCTAAAAGGGGTTGACTTGGCATTTGACAACTTCCTGACGGATATCGAGCTGGGCCGGAAATTCGTATTTGTCGGGAACGAGATGCTCATGGAGGGACCGGACGGCCAGAAGATAGTGCCGCAAAAAACGCGCAAGCGGCTATTTGAGAAGGTCGGCGGGGACCTGCCGCCGACAGGCGACAAGGACCCGTTTATACATGAATACAACCCAGACTTACGAATTGCCGAGAACCAGCAGGCGGTCCAGGCGCAGCTTGATTATTTGAGCTTTAAGTGCGGCCTGGGGCCGAAATTCTACCGGTTCAAAGACGGGAAGGTTACAACGGCGACCGAGGTCATAAGCGACAACAGCACATTGTTCAGGAATCGGCAGAAGCACGGGCACGTTATAGAGCGGGCGCTTTTGGACGTCGCCAGGAACACGCTGAAGCTGGGCGTCGAGCTTGGGGTTCAGGGGCTGCAGCCGGACACGCCGATTACGGTGATAAGTGACGACAGCGTGATCACGGACACGAACACCGAAAAAATGCTGTTTTTACAGGAGATCGCGGCGGGGGTTCGCCAGCCGTGGGAATACCGCGTCCGGTTCTTGGGCGAGGACGAGGCAAGGGCCAAGAAGATGGTCGAGAGCGAGCCGATCATTGACCGGTTCAACCTGGACGACACGGAGCCGCCGCAAGACAAGGCAAGACGGACGGCGGTGGACGCGCAGCGCGGCCAGGGCCAGGCTGACAATCAAAACGAAGGAGCCGAAGAAGGGACTGAAAACTAATGCTCGCTCCCGAATATATCCGAAAGATAGTACCTAAAAGGATGGCCGATCTCTATGCCGAAATAGAGGACGATATGCTGCGCGATATAGCGCGCCGAATAAAAGAAGCAAACTATATAACACCGAGCGCCGAATGGTATTTGCAAAAGGCCCAAGATATGTCCATTCTAACGAAGGACCTGACCAAGACGCTGGCCAAGTACACTGGCAGGACGCAAAAGGAAATCAGGGAAACGCTGAAGGCGGCGGGCATAGAGAGCGCGGCATGGGACAAGGCGATTTATAAGAGGGCGCTGGATGCGGGGCTGATAGATGACATTAGCGCAGAGGCCAAAAAGTGGATTACAGGGGACAAGCTGGCCGTCGATCCCGCATTAGAGGACATTCTCAAGGCCGCGGAGCGCAACGCAATGGACACCATGCAGCTGACAAACACGCGGGCCATCCAGGGGGCATTAAACACATTCAGCGACATCGTCGACAAGAATTACTTAGCATTACAGACCGGCGTCTTAACCTTCGACCAAGCGATGAAACAGAGCATCGACAAGCTGGCCACCGAGGGCATCAAAGCCGTAAACTACGCCAGCGGGCGGCGCTTAAGCATCGAGGCCGCGGTCAAGGCCAACATTCGCACCGCCGCAAACCAGATGTGTGCAAAATTAGCGGAGCGCCACATGGATATGATGGGCTGCAGCTACGTCGAAACGACCAGCCATGCCGGAGCAAGGCCGGACCACGCGGAATGGCAGGGGCGGGTGTTCCATTGGAAAGAGAAGGGCAAGGCCAATCCTGATTTTCCAGCGCCGGACTTTATAAGCAGTACAGGGTATGGGACCGCCACGGGGCTGTGCGGGGTGAACTGCCGGCACAGCTTTTATCCGTATTTTCCAGGTTTGTCCTCGCCGAGCTTTGAGCACGATCCGGCAGCCAAGCTGGGCATCGATAACGATGAGCTTTATCGCCAAGAACAGGAGCAGCGGCGGCTGGAGCGCGATGTGCGGGCCGCGAAGAAAAAGGAAGTCATCGCCGAGGAAATGGGCGACGCCGAGGCGCTGCGCCAGGCCAGGGCGGAGCGCCTACAAGCACAGCGGGCTGTGAAAGAGTACGTCGATTCACACGAATATCTGCAACGCAGCTATGAGAATGAGGGTATTGGGCGCGCCGGAGTTAGATCTCCAAGAGAGATGGCAGCGGCAGCCACCAAGGGGACGGCTGAAAAGAAAAAGGAAAAGACATAACCGCAACCCAACATTGGAGCCGCAAGGCTCTTTTTTGTGCGAATATTTGACAACAGTGAAAAATGGTATTACACTATATGGCAAGGAATATTACGCCAACCGTGCAGGCGCTTAAATGCACGACGCGCAGCGGGCGACACCGCGGTTAAAATA
>ENA-UPAD01001028-UPAD01001028.1-bioreactor-metagenome-genome-assembly--contig:-NODE-1028-length-33113-cov-460.382933_pt1 | contig 33113 bp, 31 predicted proteins | sample MGYA00238179_ERZ772710 | MGnify/ENA primary metagenome ERZ772710 (study PRJEB29004, sample SAMN07631245) | bioreactor metagenome | isolation source: Switchgrass digestor | place: USA: Dartmouth...
CTACGATTCCGACTTTTGCTTTGGGAATGTTACTAAACATTTTCTTACCTCCATAATAAGTATTCTTCTCTATACACTCAGGTTTTCACCCTTAATGCCATTAAAGGCTCCATCGATCTTTGCAGCCGGATGAGCAATTAACCATTTACAAACTGCTGCCGGAAGCCGATCTTCCTTGCCCTGATCCAGTTACTCCTTAGTACAATCAAATCCCGTACCGCCTATCGGCAAAACGAAACCACTTATACATATTTTATGTAAAAAGTAGCTCCTGCGTCAATAGAACTTTATTTTACATTATTTGTAATATTTGCGATAACAAAATCAGGGCTTTTAAAATCTCACAGTCTGCTGCAAGTCTTACAGCAAGGAACCCTTTGTATCATAGCTGCCGGCCGTCAGTCCATTTTTATCCCCTTGAAAACCGCTTCTCTTAAATACCCCGACTCCATCTCCTGCATATATTCCACTACGCAATACAGCTCAGGTTTTGCCCATATGGCTCTTTTCAGAGTCAAAGGCACGGATTTAAGAGGCGGATTGTCCACTCTGTGTTCAATAATATATTTGTAAAGGAAATCAAATGTATTTTTATCGACGTTGCGAATGGATATCCTGTAATTAAGGTCGTCGTCACAGAAAAGAAATCCCTTGCCTGGGGCAGTTGTCATAAAAATTGTTCTGCGAGGTTGGCATTACTTAATTTATGGCAAGTTTTACAAAGAAAAACCGATAGGATGTTGCTATGGAAAGGCAGAAAATATGCATGAAGGTGAGCAAGATATTATTTATAAGAAGCGAAAGAAAAAGAATGTGAACAGAGAGTTTACAGAGATATACAAAAGGATAAAGGAAGCTTACCAATAAGGTGGGCTTCTTTTTATTGGAGCATATATGATAGATTACAATTCACGTAGACGAATGCTGCTTTGATAATAAAGAAGTTCGGATATGAGGCAGCGTGGCTCACCAGCGCAAGAATCCGTGAGAATGCTACCTTTCACGGATCTTGTTTTTTGTCTTCAGACGGCTGGTATATCGTCTGTCTCGTTGAAAACCGGATCAAGAGTGATATAATTATCAATATTAAATCCGGTGGAGGCAGCGATGCACGAAACGGCGCTTGTAAGAAACCTGCTCGCAACAGTGGGGCAGGCGATTGATGTTCACCATATTAAAAAGGTAAACCGTGTGGTGATATCTGCAGGAAAGCTTGCGAATGTGCTGCCGGATGCTCTTATATTCGCGTTTGAGGCAATGACGCAGGACGGCCCCATGAAAGGGGCGGAGCTTGAAATTAGATCCGTGCCTGCAGTGGCGCGCTGTGACGACTGCGGATATGAATATCAGGCGGACGGGTTTCCGATCGTCTGCCCGGTATGCAAAAGCAACGGTTTTAGGATCATAAGCGGTGAAGAGGTATACATAGAAAGTATAGAATACGAGGAGTAGAAAGATATGGCAGAACTGGAGATCTGGGAGGATCTGTTTTCGCAGAATAACCGCAAGGCGGCAGAAAACAGGAACGTTTTCAAATCGCATGGCATTTACGTGATAAACATGATGGGTTCGCCGGGATCAGGCAAAACCACTCTTCTGGAGAACATATTGCCCAAACTGGGCGCGCATCTGCGTACTGCCGTGATAGAAGGCGACCTCGCAACTCAGAACGATGCGCTACGTATTGAAAAAACCGGCATTACTGCACTGCAGATCAATACGGACGGCGCATGTCACCTCGAGTCAGAGATGATTGAGAAACAGCTGAGCATGCTGGATCTCAACTCGCTGGACCTTATAATCATAGAAAATGTCGGCAACCTGGTCTGCCCCGCATCGTTCGACCTGGGTGAGGACATGCGCATGGTCGTTCTGAGCGTAGCAGAGGGCAAAGATAAGCCGGTAAAATACCCGACTGCGTTTCTGAATGCGGATACGGTCGTGATCACGAAGACAGACCTGGTGCCTTACGTCGATGTTGATGTCGATGTAATGAAAAGGTACATCGCCGGGATAAATCCAAAAGCCGTCGTTTTCGAAACGGCAAAAAAAGACGGGGCTTATATGTCTGATCAGCTTGTCGGTTACATTATTGACCAGGCTGGACGCAAAAAGGGCGTATGAGGCGTATGGTCCGTTATTCGCTTACGGTCAGGGGTATCGTACAGGGAGTCGGATTCCGGCCGTTCATGTTCCGGCTTGCGAAATCACTCTCGATCCGTGGATTTGTGAAAAACACCTCTGAGGGCGTCTATGCCGAGATCGAAGGGGACGAATCCGACTGTGACGAATTCATCGATGAGTTGAAGCAACATCCTCCCGCATTGGCGCTGATTGAGGATATTGAGGTGCAAACACTGCAACTGCGCGGCGATACCGATTTTGTCATCATGGCGAGCAGCAACGGCGTGAGGAATGCTTTGATATCGCCGGACATCGGTATCTGTGACGAATGCAGGGCAGACATTGAGGATAAAAACAACAGGCGATACCGTTATGCTTTTACCAACTGTACAAACTGCGGACCGCGATTTACCATCATACGCGATATACCTTATGACCGCAAAAACACGACAATGGCCGGGTTCATACAATGCCCGGACTGCCGGCGTGAATATGAGGACCCATTAAACAGACGGTTCCATGCACAGCCCAACGCCTGCCCGGTATGCGGGCCAAAGCTCAGTTTTTACGTGGACGGAAAGGCAATAGACGGCGATCCCTATGAATTGCTCAGAAAATGTATAAATGACGGCATGATAGTTGCCGTAAAAGGGATCGGAGGATATCATCTTGCATGTGATGCGCAAAACGAAGATGCTGTTGCCAGGCTCAGGAAAAACAAGATCCGCTACGATAAACCGTTTGCCGTGATGATGCGCGACATAAGCACAGTAAGGCGCTTTTGCGAAATGGATGTGACAGAAGAAGATATACTGACATGTGCCAGAAAGCCGATCGTGCTGCTGAAGAAGAAGGAGGGCTGTACGATTGCAAAATCTGTAGCGCCTGGCAGCAACCGGCTGGGAGTCATGCTTCCCTATACGCCTTTGCATTGCATATTGATGGAGAACTTCGATGTGCTGGTAATGACAAGCGCGAACATATCCGACAGACCAATGATATACGACGACAGTGAGGCCATGGACAGGCTTTTTAGCATTGCAGACGCGGTATTGACACACAACAGGCAGATTTTCCGAAGGATGGATGACAGCGTCTGCATGGCGGTGTCGGACAAGGTGCGGATGATAAGGCGGGCCCGCGGTTATGCGCCGGAGCCTTTGAGGCTGAATGGCAACAGGAGCGTTATACTGGCCCTGGGACCGCAGCAAAAGAACACTTTTTGCCTGGCAAAAGGCGAAGATGCATTTTTGAGCGGCCATATAGGCGATCTGGACGATATGGACACCGTCCGTGCCTATGAATCGGAGATACAGTCATATTTGCGGATATTCGAGGCGAAGCCGGATATTATTGCCTGCGATATGCACCCGGATTATGTTTCCACCAGGTATGCCGACCGCTTCAGGGATGTGCTTCCCGTGTACGAAATACAGCATCACCATGCGCACTTTGCGTCCGTACTTGCCGAGCATGATATTGGAGATAATGCGATCGGGCTTATACTTGACGGCACGGGATACGGAAAGGACGGCACGCTGTGGGGAGGAGAAGCGCTGTGGGGGAATACCGGGACCAGTGAGCGGATCGGACATATGCTTTATGCTCCTCTCCTGGGAGGAGAGGCTGCTATCCGTGAGCCTTGGCGAATGGCGCTGGCAATGGTGTATGTTGCCTGCGGGAAAGATACGGCACTGGAGTATTTTGAAGAATACGGCGATAAGACGGAACTCCTGCTGCGCGCATATGAACGAAATATCAACTCGCCGCCGACGTCTGGCGCAGGGCGGCTGTTTGACGCTGCTGCGGTCCTTGCAGGGATCAGGACGCATATAACATATGAGGGGCAGGCAGCGGTCGAATTTGAACAGGCGATAGATGATTCTGCCGACGGAAGCTATAGTATTGATATTGCCTGGGAGTCGGGCATGATGATATTCGACTGGCGGCAACTGATCCGCGATATAGTGCGGGATGCCATGAGCGGATGCAGTACCGGAGAAATTTCTGCCAGGTTCCATCGTGCAATGGTGCAGCTGCTTGTCGATGCAGCTTCCCTGGCCAGAAGGCAGTATGGCAGCAACATAGCCGCATTGTCGGGCGGTGTGTTCCAGAATGTATATATCCTGGGCAATGCGGTCAGCAACCTTGAAAAGAACGGTTTTATAGTCTGTTCTAATGAAAAAGTGCCCGCCAATGACGGCGGGATATCATACGGCCAGGCTGCGGCCGCGGCACGGTTGAGCAGCGGAAAGTAAAGATCAGGAAGCAAAAGCCTGGATGCAAAAAGCGTGAGCCTCCGGCTTGTTGATCATACAATATGGCATTTGTCCCGAAGATGTGTAAATATGGAGTGATAACTGTGTGTCTTGCAGTACCGGGAACGATAAAGCAGATAAAGGACGGATACGCACTGGTTGACTACGGCGGCGTTTCCAAACAGGCAAGCACGCGGCTGTTCAGTGATGCAAAGGTGGGCGACCGCGTCCTTGTGCATGCCGGGTTCATAATACAGATACTTGACAATGACGATGGCGACGAACTCGAAAAATTGATCGGGGAAACGATGGGTTTTACAGATGCGGAACAGATATAGGATAGAAGATATCAAAAAGCGTATAGATGAAATCGCCGGCGGACTGGGACAGATAACTATAATGGAAGTGTGCGGGACGCATACTGCAAACATACACAAATATGGGATACAGGACCTTCTGCCGGGAAATGTAAGGCTGGTATCAGGCCCCGGCTGTCCTGTGTGCGTGACGGACCAGAAGGATATCGCCGCTGCACTCTCCCTGGCTGAGCGGGATGATGTCATATTTGCCTGCTTTGGCGATATGATGCGGGTCCCGTGCGGGGACAGGAGCCTTTACTCCCTCTATGAAAGCGGTAAGGATGTCCGGGTCGTGACCTCAGCTTTGGATGCTTTGCAAATCGCGAGGGACAATCCGGACAGGCAGACGGTATATTTCGGGATAGGGTTTGAAACCACAGCGCCGCAGACCGCGGCACTGATCGAGGCTGCGGATGAATGCGGCATCCGGAACCTCAGCGTGCTGAGCGTCCATAAGACCATGCCGCAGGCTATCAGGCAACTCCTGGGAAATGGCAGCGGAATAAATGCGCTGATGTGTCCTGGACATGTGGCGACGATCACTGGTGCAGAAGCATTTGGTTTTATAGCGGATGAACTCAGGCTGCCCGCAGTCGTTGCAGGTTTTGAAGCGTACGATATTATGGCTGCGCTTCTTCGTATCCTGCACATGCTGCAAAACTGCGAGATAAAATGTGTGAATATGTATCCGCGGGCAGTAACCGGACAAGGGAATAAAGAAGCGCTGTCGCTGATTTATAAAGTGTTCGAACCGTGTGACGCAGTCTGGCGCGGCCTTGGGGAAATAAAGGGCAGCGGGCTTGGAATAGGGGACAGGTACAAAGAATTCGATGCGGTGCGCAGGTTCGATATCAGTGCAGATGAGATAATGAAGGCAGAGGGTATCAAAGAAGCAGAGGGATGTATTTGCGCCAGCATCCTGTGCGGCAAAAACATACCGACCGACTGTGTGAACTTCGGACGGAGGTGTACGCCGGACAGGCCGCTGGGACCGTGCATGGTATCGGCGGAGGGAAGCTGCGCTGCGGCGATAAGGTATGGTGACACTCCTCAGCGGGGGGTATTCCTCTCTGGTTGAGGAATGTCACGCGTTTGAATGGTGCGGTGACACTCCTCGAAAGAGGTAAAGGGACACTCCTCAGCGAGGATGTATTCCTTTGTGGCAGAGGAATGTCCCTTGGAGGTTAAGGAGTGTCACGCGTTGAATGGCAGGTGATTCGATTTGGAGAATAAAATAACGCTGGCTCATGGTTCTGGTGGGCAGGCATACAGGGAACTGGTGCAGGAGGTCTTTTTACCTGCATTTTCAAACGATATGCTAAAGCCCCTCACGGATTCCGCCGTATGCAGTGCCGGTGAGAAGATCGCAATGACCACGGACAGTTATGTAATAAAGCCGCTGTTTTTCCCGGGTGGCGATATCGGAAGGCTGTGTGTCTGCGGTACTGTAAACGACCTGGCTGTCAGCGGGGCATGTCCAAAATATATTACCGTCGGGATGATCATCGAAGCAGGGTTTGATATGGAGACGCTAGTCCGGATCGTTGGATCCATTGCAGCGACAGCGAAAGAAGCCGGCGTGTGCGTTGTGACCGGAGATACAAAGGTGGTCGAAGGGGGCGGCGTGGACGGCATTTTTATAAACACGGCAGGCATCGGAGTGTTTTCAGAAGACAGGCCGCCGCTTGTCCAAAGGATAGCGGCAGGCGACAGGATCATAATAAGCGGGTATATGGCGTCACACGGGATGGCGATAATGGCTGCGCGGGAAAACATGGGCTTTACTCCGCCGATAAAGAGTGACGTGGCTCCCCTTGCGGCGCTTGCGGACAGGGTATTGCAAAGCGGCTGTGCGGTCAATGCCATGCGTGATCCGACACGCGGCGGCGTAGCGGCGACCCTTTGCGAATGGGTCACGGAGGATACAGATGTAATAATATATACTAACTCATTGCCGGTACGTCCTGACGTAGCGGCAGCGTGTGAGATACTGGGGATGGACCCCCTGTACATTGCCAATGAGGGCATCATGCTTTTATCCGTGCCTGACCGGTATGCGGATACTGTGCTTTCGGCCCTTCGTTCGGCAGATGACGGAAAAAATGCTGCTATAATAGGAGAAGTCAGGAAGGGAAGCGGCAGCGTGTATGCCGTGACTGAGTACGGAACGAGCAGGAAGATCCTGATGCCGCGGGGAGAACTGCTGCCGAGGATATGTTAGAGGTGCGGTGACACTCCTCAGCAAAGATGCATTCCTTTGTGGTTGAGGAATGTCACGCGTTTGAATGGTGCGGTGACACTCCTCAGCAAAGATGCATTCCTTTGTGGTTGAGGAATGTCCCTTAAAGATCGCCATCCCTTAATCTACTTGACGGCATTATATGTTTGTATTAAAATGCTACAGTATAAATGATAGAACGGTATAAAGAATACACATTTGATTGTGTATCTGACTGCCAGGGTGGAACGGGATTATGGAAAGATATATAATTATTGCGTGCATTGCTGTGCCGCTGCTAGGAGCGTTTATTCTGCCGGTGCTGGGCAGGATAAGTGCCAGGCTTGGAAAAACGATGGCGTTGGCTTTTGTGGCCGGCGCTTTTGTTTGTTCGGCTTTAACTTTACCAGGCCTCTTTTCCGGCATGCCTTTTTATCTGCATTATGAGCTGCCGTTGGGACTGAGCTTCGGTTTTTATGCCGACGCTCTGGCAGTTTTTATGGCAATGACGGCCTCTCTTGTGGCAGCCGTGATCATCCTGTATTCATTCGGATATATGGAGGGGTACGAGAACCTGAACGAATATTACATGATGGTCTGCCTGTTTATAGGCGCCATGATGGGGCTGGTCTTTTCCACAAACCTCATATTCATATATACATTTTGGGAAATATCGGCTATATGCTGCTGGAGGCTTATCGGATTCTACCGTGAAGAAGTGACCGTGCGCTATGCCAACAAGGCATTTGCCATAACCGTGGCCGGGGCGCTCATTATGCTGACGGGATTTGTCGGCATTTACGGAGAGACCGGCACGTTCGACCTTGCAGCCATGAAGGGTGCGCGCATACCGGCCTGGACAGTCGTACTGATATTGTTCGGTATACTTTCAAAATCCGCGACTTTCCCGCTGCACAGCTGGCTGCCTGATGCGGGAGTCGCGCCTACGCCGGTGACATCGCTGCTGCATGCGGCCGTGCTTGTAAAGATCGGTGTCTATGCATATGTGCGCCTGTTTGTCGTAACATTTGATATCGATGAAGTATTTACGACGGCGGTACCGGTCATCGCCGCTGTAAGCGCCCTGATAAGCGCCGGTGCGGCGATGCGTGAAACCAACATAAAGCGAGTCATCGCTTACTCGACCATCAGCCAGCTTGCGTTCATCCTTGCGGGGCTGTCCTGCGGCAATGAAACGGGCGTTGTCGGCGGGATGCTGTACATCCTGGCGCACAGTGCCGCAAAAGCAGGGCTGTTCCTTTGCGCAGGCATCGTGGAGCATAATGTGCACACCAAAGATATGACCAAGATGGGCGGATTGTGCAAAAACATGCCGGTGACTGCGGCTGCGTTTATTTTGTGCGCCTTTTCCGTAATGGGGATACCTCCCTTCGGAGGCTTTTTCGCAAAATACCTTGTAATTGACGGTATCATTTCATCCGGGAACATCGCGCTTGGAATAGTATTCATACTGGGAGCCGTCATGACCGTCCTGTATCTGACAAGGCTCTTTGTCAAGGTATTCCTGGGACCGCAGACATTCCCGGATGTAAAGGAAGGGACGCCTTCGATGGTGGTATCGGCTATGGTGCTTGCCGTACTGACGCTTGCGCTGGGAGTATTTATCAGCGTACCTTCCGGGCTTGCATCGCTGATAGGGAGGTGGACATAATATGTTGAGCCAGATAAGTTCGTTTCTGAACAGCGGTGCAAATATAATATGGTTCATGATAGTATTGCCTGCCGTGTTTGGAGTTGCCGCGCGGTTTTCCGGCAAACGTTATGCTGCAAGGCTGATGATTTCAGTGCTGTCGGCAGCTGTCAATCTGTTGTTTGCTTTGAGCCTTTACCTGTCGGAAAGTTTCTATGTGGTTATTCCGTTTGCATCACATGGACTGGACATTGCGCTCAATGTCAATGAATATTCGGCAATGTTCCTCGCTTTTGCAGCTGCGGGCTTCCTGGTTGTGAGCCTGTACAGCGTTGAATTTCTGAAGGGGGAAAGCTGTGCCGGCCTTTTCATGCTGTATCTGAACATAAGCATTGCCATGATAAACGGCGCGCTTCTGTCTGATAACCTGGGCATAATGCTCTTTTTCTGGGAAGGCCTTTTGTGTACCCTGTTCGGGATGTTGCTCATAAACAACAGGCAAAATCCAAAGGCAGCGGTAAAAGCGCTGGTGTTGTCAGGTACTGCCGACCTTTTGCTTATGCTTGGGATAATAATCACCGTATATCAGGCAGGGACGCCGTATGTTTCCCAAATGCAGAAACTGCCTGTGACCGGGATAGCCGGGATCGGATTCGTGTGCATGATGCTCGGAGCGGTCGGCAAGGCTGGCTCCCTGCCGTTCCACACCTGGATCCCCGAAGCGGCCGGCGATGCTCCCACTCCATTTTTGGCAGCTTTCCCAGGCATGCTTGAGAAATTCCTCGGGATATACCTTGCTGTACGCATCGTAACGGACATTTATGACCTGCGGCCGGGAAGCGGCATGAGTATTGCAGTTATGGCCCTCGGCACGCTGACCATAATAGTCGGCGTGGCAATGGCATTAATACAGAAGGATATGAAACGGCTGCTTGCGTACCATGCAATCAGCCAGGTCGGATACATGGTGCTTGGCATAGGTACGGCACTTCCTGTCGGTATCATCGGCGGCATTTTCCATATGCTCAACAATACCGCATATAAAAGCTGCCTTTTCATGACTGCCGGCAGTATCGAAAGACAGACAGGGACAACGGACCTCCGGAAGATCGGCGGGCTTGCAAAACATATGCCCGTGACTGCAGCCTGCTTTATAGTAAGCGGACTGGCGATCGCCGGCGTACCGCCTTTCAGCGGGTTTTTCTCAAAAGAGCTCGTCTTCGATGCGGCGCTGGAGAGCAACGTTGTCTTCTATGCAGGCGCGCTCCTCGGCGCGTTCATGACGGCCGTTTCCTTCCTGAAAATGGGGCGCGCAGCTTTTGCAGGAGAACTGAAACTTCCGGAGAATGAAAAATATGGGCAGGAACCAGGTATCAAGCGTGCACAGGAACCGAATTCCAGGCTTGTACGGGAATCCGGCTTCGGCATGCTTCTGCCGATGTGTGCTTTGGCCGTACCCAGTATACTGTTTGGAGTGGCTAATACATGGCCTCTTGACAGCCTGATTTCACCTGCGCTGGAATACACGGAAAGCTATTCGGGATGGCCGCATTCGGCAGTGCTTGTCCTTATCTCGCTGGTCGTGCTTGCCCTGGCTGTTTGCGACCATATTTACGGAAGCAGAAAATCAGGCAGCGCGATCAATGCTGCCGACCACATACATTATGCGCCTGTACTGAGAAACATATATGCCGCTGCGGAAAAGGGATGGTTCGATCCGTATAACTGGACCATGCGCATCGTGGGTGCGTGGTCAGCGCTCTGCATGTTCATAGAGCGAGGCGTTGCCTGGTTTTACGATGTTGCTGCGGTCGGCGCGGCAAAGGGCGCGGGCAATCTGCTGCACCGTATTGACAACGGCAGCCTGTCGCTTTATCTTGCTGCTGCGGTTGCAGGTGTCGGGATCATTGTGGTCATATTCCTGGCAGTTTAAGGAGGGGGCTCCGGATAATGAGTGCTATGGCTTATATCGCGGTATCGTTCCTAGTTGTGCCGCTTGTTATAATCATAATAATCAACCTGATCCAGAGAGAGTTCGCAAAGAAGGTCTGCATTTACCTTGCCTGCGCCTCTGCGGTCATACAGATGGCTTCTTCGACAGCCGAGTTTTTCATGCTTTCAGCCAACCATCTGCATGAATACAGGTTCACTCTGCTCTGGAACATGAAGGAGGACGCGGAACATTTCGGAGTGACTTCTCTTTCGCTCGTGGTAATGTTCTGCATAGGTTTTGTGTCGTTCATATCGGCCCTGATCGCATTGAGGACCATAGACAAGAGAAAGATATACTATGTCAATCTTCTTATGACATTGGTCCTGGGTATGAACGGGATGGTGATCGTGACCGATCTCTTTTCTCTTTACGTGTTCCTGGAAATCGTAGGCATATCCAGCTTTGTCCTGATTGCCCTGTTCCGGTCGGAGACAGGACTTGAGGGCGCGTTCAAATACCTGGTGATGTCTGCGCTGGCCAGCATGCTCATACTGACCGGGCTGTCGTTCATATTCATGCAGACCGGAAGCCTCCTGTATACTAAGATCGGTCCGAGTATCCTCATTGCGGAAGACGGTTCGAAACAGACGCTGGCATATGTTGCCTTGATTTTCTTGATTTCCGGGTTTGCCGTCAAGACAGGAGCCGTCCCGTTCCACAGCTGGCTCCCGGATGCGCACCAGAGCGCAGATACGGCTGTGTCTATACTTCTGAGCGGCATAGTAATAAAGGTAGCGGGAATATACAGCTTTATTGTATTGACGGATTTATTCAAAAATGTTCCGGCGATCGATACAGCGCTTGCGATACTGGGAATCGCGTCGATTATCACTGGAGCGCTGCTGGCCTTGAGACAGACGCACTTTAAACGTATTGCGGCATATTCGAGCGTCAGCCAGATGGGGTATATATTGCTCGGGTTAAGCACGGGCAGCACGCTTGGGCTGGTCGGTGTGATCGCCCATGTTTTCAACCATGCGACATTCAAAAGCACATTGTTTGCAAACGCCGCAGCTTTGCATGAACAGACGGGGACGCTCGATATAGACGAAATGGGCGGGCTGCAGAGCAGGATGCCCGTGACGGGCTTCTCCAATATCGCAGCATTTTTGTCAACGGCGGGCATACCGCCGTTTGCCGGGTTCTGGAGCAAGCTCCTGATCATCATGGCGCTCTGGAACAGGGGTTTGAGGGTATTAGCCGGGATAGCGCTTTTTTCCAGCATACTGACCGCGGCATATTTCCTGAGGCTGCAGAAAAAAGTGTTCTTCGGCAAACTACCGGATAAGTATTCGGATTTGAAGGAAATCGACGGCACCGTAAGATTTGCCGAGATAATACTTACCGTTGTGATCATTGCGGCGGGAGTGTGCTTCCCCCTGGCGCTGCTGTACCTGAAGGGCAGAGGGATACTTTAGAAGGAGGGATATGCCGTGGAAGCTGTCATATATACTTGCCTGGGTCTGATGCTTATTTTCGGGGTCATGGCCGTTATGTTCCATAGTATGACGAAATCCGCCATAGCACTGGCCGCAGCAAGCGCCGCGCTTGGAGCGATAATGTATGAAACGGGCGCCATATGGTCGGCATTGCTCGAGATTTCAGTTTGCTCAGGTCTGGTTACGGTAATATTCATAAGTGCGATAAGTTTGTCCAATATGGATAAAAAAGAGCTTGAAAAAGTTTATGATGATAAAAAGCGCATGTCGTTACTGCCGGTCGTCCTGATACTAGGCGGGGCTGCATTGGTCATTGCCGCAATGACGGCGGGTATTTCTCTGCCGCAGCCGGATACTGCAGCAAAAGCAGCAGGCGATCTGCGCGAGATATTGTGGAACAACCGCCAGGCCGACATCTGGGGACAGATCATCATCATGATAACCGGTGCGGCTGCCGTTTCAGTTTTGTTCAGGGAGAGTGACTGGAAATGAATGCATCCGGATTCGGGAATATAGTCTTCATCATTGGATTTTTGCTGATAATAGCGGGATGCTACTGCCTCATACGCACGTATCATATGCTCAAGATCATTATAGGCATAGAAGTGGCAATGAAAGCCGTTACGTTATTTATCACGTATGCAGGGTATATTAATGGGAACATCGATCTCGCCCAGTCATTTGTCATTACATCGATCGTTATCGAGGTCGTTGTTGCCGTCGTTGCGGCAGGGATAGCCATTAACCTTTACCGGAAATACGGGAGCATGGATATCCGCAACTTGAAGAAACTGAAAGGATAGCAGGTGGAATGTTATGGGCGTCCTTATACTTGCACCGCCGATCACTTTTTTGATATTCGTCGCTATATTTTTCGTGTTCTCCAGGGGCTTTTCGCAGTATTCCCACGAAAGCCCGAGGGGCGAGGGAGGGCTTGATCCGTATGCCTGCGGGCAGCGTGATGTCAGGAATTATGTCAATCCTGACTACAGCCAGTTCTACCCGTTCGCGTTTTTGTTTACGATCATGCATGTGCTGGTGCTCGTGGCAGCGACTGCTCCCTACGATGCGCCGGTCCTGCCTGTTGTGTTCATAGCGGCGGGGATACTTTGCCTGATAATGATATTCAAGAGGTGAAAGGCTTTGGGACTTTTGCAGAGAGCGATCGAATGGGGGACAAGGAAGTCGCCCTGGATAATACACTTCAATGCAGGCGCATGCAATGGCTGCGACATAGAAACAATAGATGCGCTGACGCCAAGGTTCGACCTGGAACGCATAGGCGTCCTGCAGGAGGGAAGCCCGCGGCATGCAGATATACTGGTATGTACCGGCGCCGTTACCCTTCAGACGCGGGATCGTCTCAAACAGATATATGACCAGATGCCTGAGCCGAAGTATGTCATAGCAGTAGGTACCTGCGCCTGTACGGGCGGGATATTCGACGGCTGCTATTGCGTAATGGGCGGTATCGATACCGTAATACCGGTGGATGTCTATATCCCGGGATGCGCAGTGCATCCGGAAGCGATCATAAGTGCCGTCCAGAAGCTCCTGGACACTATTGGGCAACGGAAGAAAGGAGAGGACAGGCATGCAGACCGAAAATGAAATAGTTGAAAAATTATGCGGGGAATTCGGGTTCCTGCAGGACAAAATATATGTGCAGAGACAAAAACGCATATTTACCGGGTTCCTTGCAAAAGAGGAATTCGAACAGGTGCTGCACTATGCGCATGATGAACTGGGATTCTACAGGGCCAGCCATGTCGTCGGAACAGATGAAGGCGGCGATCTTGGTTTCATTTACCTGCTGTCCAATGAAGACGGGATCATACTGGCACTTAAGGAAAAAGCGCCGAAATCAGATCCGGTCATCAATTCGATGACGGACATATATCCGTCGCTGGAACTGCATGAACGGGAACTGGTGGATCTGTTCGGCGCCGTTGTCGAAGGTCTCCCCGAAGGCCCGTCATACCCGCTGCCCGACGGATGGCCGAAGGGTAACTACCCTATGCGCAAGGACTGGGATCCCAAATATTTCGACAGGAATACGATGACATACAATCCGCCGGCAGGTGGCGCAGGAAAGGAGGGCGGGAGCAAGTGAGCAAAAAATTCAGGCGCAACAGGATAGAGTTGCCGATCGGCCCGCAGCATCCTTCATTGAAGGAACCGGCATCTTTCAGGATAACGCTTGAGGGCGAGAAAGTCGTAAATGCGGTTATCGGCGTGGGCTATAACCACAGGGGGCTTGAGAAGGCATGTGAGAGCAGGAATTATATCCAGGACCTGTATCTCATCGAGCGTGTGTGCGGCATTTGCTCGCATACGCACAGTACCGCATTCTGCCAGGGGATAGAGGAACTGGCCGGGATCACGATACCGCGGCGCGCTGCATATATCCGCGTGATGGTGGCAGAACTTGAGCGCCTTCACAGCCATTTGCTCTGGCTTGGAGTTGCCGCCCATGAGATAGGATTCGATACGATGTTCATGTATACCTGGCGCGACCGTGAAAAAGTCCTTGACATACTGGCCGAAGTCTGCGGGAACCGCGTGAATTACGGCATCAATACCATCGGCGGCGTACGCAGGGACGTAGATGAAGCAATGCTTCAGAATATGTCGAAAATGGCGGATGCGCTGGAGAGCCAGGTCAAGTATTATTTGGATCTTGCCTTGACTGAGACAACGCTTTCTGCGAGGCTTGCGGGCGTTGGAAAGCTTTCGTACGAAGATGCGCTGAGGTTCGGCGTTGTGGGGCCCGTTGCACGCAGCGCAGGTATCGCTTATGATATCCGTGTTACTGAGCCCTATGCAGCATATGGAGATATCCCTGTCGATCTTGTTACGGATACGCGTGAGGATGTGCTTGGGCGTACGGTGGTACGGATAAAGGAAATGCTTGTAAGCCTCAATATAATACGTTTCTGCATCAAAAACCTTCCTGACGGTGATATCGCGGTCAAAGCTCCGCTTCGTATCCCGGCGGGCGAGGTAATAAGCAGGACGGAAGCCCCGCGCGGCGAGAATATACACTATATCCGGTCAAATGGCACAGATAAGCCGGACAGGGTGCGTGTACGTGCGCCAAGCGAAGCGAACTGGCGCGGCGTGAAGCACATGCTGGAAGGCGGGTATCTTGCCGATGTGCCGATCACCATCGCTGCCATAGATCCATGCTATTCATGTACAGACCGCGCGATCGTCATCGATTCCGGGAGCGGTACGGAGGTCAAGGACTGGCAAAGTCTCAGGCAGTACAGTATAAGCTGGTATAAAAAGCAGGGCATAGACGTGTCCGCTGTAAAAATACCGGAGCGCAAATATTACTGATGGTTTTTGATGATATTGCTGAACGTTGGAATAACTTTACTGCTGGATACTGGATTTGCACTGAAACCGAAATTACTACTGGAGAGCAAAGAGGAACGGTATGCTTTTGAGTTTATTTAGAATACTTGTATTTCCGGGGTTAATATTTTTAGCCGCATATGCTTTGCTGTGCGAATACATAGACAGGAAGGTATATGCAAGGCTGCAGAACAGGATGGGCCCGCCGTGGTATCAGCCGCTGGCGGACTTCCTGAAGCTTCTCGGCAAGGAGACCATTATCCCTGCGGACGCGAACAGGAGCATGTTCCAGATCCTGCCCGTGATATCGCTTTCCTCGGTGGCGGCTGCATTTATTTATGTGCCTGTCCTGGGCGCATCCGCCGTTCACTCGTTTGAGGGCGACCTTATCGTGGTGCTGTATTTCCTGACTATCCCAACGATGTGCGAATTTTTGGGCGGGTGGTACTCGAGAAGCGTATATTCCACGATCGGTTCGGTACGCACGCTGACGCAGATGTTTGCGTACGAGGTACCGCTTTTTATGGCGCTGCTTGCCCCGGCGCTCATAGCAAAAACATGGTCTGTTACGGGAATGACGTCGTTTTACTCGGAGCATCCTCTGTATATCCTGTTCAACATCCCGGCGTTTTTCACAGCGCTGATCGCAGTACAGGGAAAGCTTGAACGGGCTCCCTTCGATTCGCCTGAGGCCGAGACCGAGATCGTATCCGGCGCATTGGTGGAATACAGCGGCAAGCTCCTGGCGTTATTCAGGATGTCTATGGATTGCGAGCTTGTGGTCATGGCTTCGCTTATCTCGGCGATTTACCTGCCGTTCGTGACAGGGATGGTTATACTGGACTTCGTACTTTATTTCGCGAAAACGCTTGCCGTACTCCTGGTCCTCACCCTGATGCGTGCTGCGACGGCAAGGCTCAGGGTCGACCAGATGGTGAACTTTTGCTGGAAATTTTTAACGCCTGCAGCGATTTTGCAGATTATCCTGGATCTTTTGATAAGGGGTTGGTTGGCCGTATGAAGAAAGGTATACCCGGAAGGATATTGAAAACAGCCGTCAGGCAGGTATTCAGGAAACCCGCGACGATACGCCATCCGAAAGGCAAAATAACGATTGCCGATAAATACAGGGGGAGGCTCGTATACGATCCTTCAAACTGCGTGGGCTGCAATATGTGCGTGCGCTACTGCCCGGCAGGTGCATTGAAAATTGTTAATGAAGGAACGAAGGAAGACAGGAAAATGAAGGCATACCTGAATGTCGGGCATTGCATATTCTGCTGCCAGTGCGTTGATACCTGCCCCAAAAAGTGTATATCATACAGCCAGGATATCGATCTCTCAAGCTTTAGGAAAGAAGATCTTACGGTGTGTTTCGATGCAGATAGGGGATCATCTGAAAAGTAAAATGCGGCCCGGCCGGAAATATGCAGTACTTGGGATCGGGTCCACCCAGAGGTCCGACGATGCCGCGGGGATGTATTTTATAGAACTCCTCAGCGGCATGGTAAAGCGGGATGATGTGCTCCTGGTCGCCGGCTCGACCGCGCCCGAAAATTTCACCGGGGTGATCAGGGATTTTGGCCCGGATGTGCTGTTTATCGTGGATGCGGCACACTTAGGACTTTTGCCCGGAGAGACCAGGATAGTGCCTGCCAGCGATATAGGCGGCGTTTCTTTTTCCACGCACATGCTGCCGCTGACTGTGATGCTGGATTACCTCCAGGCCGAACTGGGCTGTGAAGTACTGTTCATCGGGATACAGCCGGCAAGTACTGATTATGGCTTCTGCATGAGCGATGATGTAAGGAAAGAGGCAGAGCGGCTTGCCGAAGAATTCAGCTCTGCGCTGGAACTTTCCGACATTTCTTAAAGAATAGCGCCAGCTGCGGAAAAATCTGCTTCAGTGGTTGATTTTAAGACAAGGGACGGTTCTTGTGCCTGAGTTCCCGGGAATTCAGGCATGAGAACCGTCCTTTGTCTTGCCCGAAGATAAATGCCGGGCGTCTTCTGCATGTCTCAGGGATGAAATGCAAATAATATCACATACGATGGGTGTGATTGCATGATCAGACGACCTGGAAGAGAAAAACCGAAAAAAAAGGGCAGATACAGCAGACAACCCGGCATGGCGGCCAATACGGGATCAAGCTATATGCCTGCTTCAGATAATGCTGCCTCGCCGCCCGGTACGGACCAGGCCGGCAATACAAGTGAGAGCGGGGGCAATATGATGTCCGGCAGGGACAGCGATCCCAAGTCGGACAAACAGTCCGGAACTCAGCAGGAACTCACGTCAGCCAACGTCGAAGGGCTGCTTGAGCTCAACAGCGACATCATTTTCCGCAAACTGCACATAAACGGCCGGAAGGATATTCCTGTTACCATGGCGTTCATAGACGGGGTGGTCGATACGAAAGCCGTGGACGACGATATACTAAAGCCGCTGATACAGGAAGACATCCTCAGCCAGTGCGGCAGCACATCCGAGGTGATCGACAGGATAGAGCACGGCGTGGTCTATCATGCTTCTGCGAAGATCCGGCGTACTCTTCCGGAATGTGTTGACGACATAATCGACGGGTCGGTGGCGCTGATATTCGATGACGATAAGACAGCCATAACTTTCGATATCAAGGGTTTCCGTGAAAGGAGCATAACGGAGCCTACAGGCGAAAACGTAATAAAAGGCGCCAAGGACTCTTTCGTGGAAAACCTCAGAACGAATACGGCTTCAGTCAGGATGAAAATAAAGAATGCAAGGCTGGTCATAGAAGAAAAGAGAATAGGGAAGCAGACGGCAACAAGGATTGCCATCGTATATATCAAAGGCCTCACCAATGCCCCCATTGTCGAGGAACTGAAAAAACGGCTCGACAGGGTGGATACTGAAGCCGTCCTAACGACCGGGGTCATCGAAGAGGCCATCATCGACAGGAAGACATCGCCTTTCCCGCAGGTAATAACAACTGAAAGGCCTGATAAGTTCTGTTCCACCATCGTTGAAGGGAGGGTCGGCATTATCATCGACGGGATGCCCGTATCCATCGTGGTACCGGGCACATTCGGCGCACTCCTGCAGGCTCCCGAGGACTACTCGCAGAATTTTATCGTAAGTTCGATAATCAGGTTCATGCGTTATGCACTCATGCTCGTCACGCTGTTCCTGCCAGGCTTCTATATTTCAGTATCATCGTTCCATATCGAGATGATACCGACAGACCTTGCGCTGGCAATTACGGCGTCGAAGGAGGGCGTGCCGTTCCTGACATTCATAGAAGTCTTATTCATGCTGCTGGCTTTCGAAGTGCTGGTGGAAGCAGGATTGAGGCTGCCTAAAACTATAGGCCAGGCGGTCTCCGTGGTAGGGGCCGTTGTGGTGGGCCAGGCTGCCGTGGATGCAAGGCTTGTTTCTCCGGCGGTAGTGGTCATTATTGCTATTACTGCGATCTCTTCCTTTACCATGCCCAACCAGGATTTTTCCAATGCCCTGAGGCTGTGGAGGTTCATATTCGCCATTTTCAGCAGCATTATCGGGCTTTACGGCCTTAGCATCGGAGCGATAATACTCCTGCATCATCTTTCGAGCATAGAGGTCTTAGGCGTACCGTATCTTTCGCCTTTTGTCGGAGGAGATGGGAAAAACTTGCAGGACGCCGTCTTCCGCTTCCCGTTCTCCATGCAGAAAAAGCGTCCCATGAGCCTCAGGACCACAAACAAAAGGAGGAGAGGATCGGCATGAGATATGCGAAAACAGTCATTCTGCTCTGTCTGGCCATTATCGGATCGGTCGTGGCGACAGGCTGCAATATCGCTTATTCAAGCGGCACCCAGATAAAGGACATCGAGTTTATCCGGGCAGTCGGCATCGATAAGGTTCCCGAAGGCAAGATAAAATTTACGATAGCGACCCAGAGGATAATGTCCGGAGACGGTAGAGGCGGATCCGAGCAAAAACTGTCCGAAATCGTGTATTCGGAAGGCAGGACAGGTTTCGAATCGGCGCGGAATTTCTGGGGGTATTCCGAGAAAAGGCCGTTTTTCGGACATCTCGAATACATCCTCATAGGAGAGGAAGCAGCCAAAGACGGCATCCTGAAATACCTGGACTTTTTCACCCGCGACCCGGAGGTCCGTCTCAACCTGAACGTGTTTGTCGTACGGGACAATGAAGCGGGCGAAGTCGTCAGGCTGGGAAACGCAAAGGACAAATTCGTTTTCGACAGGCTGGAAGGCCTAAGAAAACACTATTGGGGATTGTCAATGATCAATCAGGTCGACCTGATGGAGATCATGTACATACTCGATACGGAGTACCTGTCCCTGTATATACCATGTGTCAGGCTGATTAAGAAAACCGAAAGCACCGATCAAAGCGGCGGCGGGGGCATGGATATAGAGCTTCAGGGTTTCGCATTCTTTGAAGGAGACAAACTGGCCGGCCACCTTGAGAGGGAAATGGCAAGAGGACTGAATTTCCTCAAAAACAAAGTCAGGTCGGGGGTACTCAATGTCCGGACCAAAAACGGAGGTATGGTCGCACTTGAGATCGTAAGCAGCGACAGGAGAATGAAGCCATACCTGAAAGACGGCAAGCTCCATATAGCCGTGGAGATCGAAATGAACAGCAATATCGCAGAAATTCAGGCATCCGAAGACATATTCGACGAGGAGAACCTGCAGTATCTGAAAACCCAGTCGGAGCAGCTCATAAAGGATGAGATCAGAAAAGTAATCGATCTTGCACAAAGCAAGAAGCTCGATTACTTTGGCGCAGGCGACGCCGTGCTGCATAAATTTCCCGGCCTGTGGGAAGATGTTTTTGAAAAGAACTGGAGGGAGATATTCTCGAAGGTCGATTTCGAGATCACCGTCAGGTCACGGATAAACAGGACATATGATATCAAGCAGCCTATTGGAGCAAAGGAAATAGAATGACACTGAAGGTTATATTATTAACAGCCGTAATCGCAGCAGCCGGTATATTTGAAATACCGGGCATGACAAAAAGAGGGCAGACAAGAGAGATCATCGTCTTTATTGCGATAGCGCTTTTGGCTTTTGCCATGGGGCTTTATTACATCCTGAGCCCCCATGAAAAAAGCCTGATCTATTACACCCTCAAATTGCTGGGACTTGAGTTATGATGGGAATGGTACGTTATGTTGTATGACAGTAAAAAAATATCGATAAGACAGGCAATCCTCATATTACTGACATTGACCTATACTCCCACTATCAGGCTGATCCCCGCCTATGCCGCGCAAAAAGCGAAGCAGGCGGCATGGCTTTCACCGATAGTAACTTTTATCCTCCTTTTATTACTGGTGCAGATTTGGCAGGCAATTTACAAAAAGTACACTAACGATTCGCTGATGGAAATATATCGCGATATTGCAGGCCCCGTGGCAGGAACGGTCATCCTGGTCGCTTACCTGATCTGGATGACGGTGCTGGGCGCACTGTATGTCAGGTATTTTGCCATGCGGCTCGTGGGAGCGATATATGCAAATATAGATATTTCCATTTTTATAATCTCCATGCTGGCTGTTGTAATCTACACGCTCAATTTTAGCCTGCCCACGCTGGCCAGGTTCAATGAAGTGGCGTTTCCGTTCCTCGCGTTCGTTTTTTGCCTGCTTTTCATTATGATGATACCTAATTTCAGGACGGATTTCCTGACGCCTGTAACTGCCCGGTGCATATTGCCGGTTATCAGGGCCAGTGTGGCTCCTACCGGGATCGTAGCATATTTCAGCTTTTTATTCATTTTCGGCGACAGGATAAACAATAAGGAAAACATTGGCAAATCCGGTTTATGGATGGCGGTTTTCTTTGCCCTTATGCAGATTTCCATTATTGTATCCATTCTCTGCACATTTAGCTACAGGATAGCCCAGCGTACGCAACTGCCATATCTTACCGCTGTAAAACAGATATCGGTCTTCGACATTTTTGAAAAGGTCGAATCGATAGTCGTATCCATATGGGTGCTGTCAGACTTCATGATAATCTGCTTTTTCATAATTTGCAGCCTCAGCATACTGAAGTCATTTTTCAGGCTGTCCGATACCAGGCCGCTGGTTAGTATTTATGTGGTTTTCACATACATCCTGTGTATGCTTCTGGCAAATAATGCGTTTGAAATGGAAAAGTTTTCAGAGGAACTCGCACTACTTGTCAATATAATCCTTGGGTTTGTGATACCGGCGCTGATGTTCGTCATAGGGAAGATCAGAAAAAAGGTCTGAAAGTCGTGACAGGTATGCATATCCGAAGGCGCGGCATGGAATTTAATTGATATTTCCTGAAATAAGCATTATTATATTATTGAAGTCTGTCATCGATGCTTAATGCATATGAACACACTTCCGGAAGCATATGTGCTTTTGTCAATACGATCCATGAAGAGATTGCAGTAATCATACGAGTATATGGAGAAACATATTTTGTATGATACATGAAGGAAGGAGAGCACCATAATGGCCGATGTGAAATATTCACTGTACGAAACGACAGTCTTCGAAGATTTCAGGATAATGGTCGAAAACGTAGCAGACAGGTATCCCGACAGGACAGCGTTTTCCTACAAGTTGTCGCCGAAAGACAGGGAAACTGTGAGAGTTACTTACGCAGAAACAAGAGATTATATTCGCCATATGGGGACCGAACTGATCCACATGGGATTAAGCGACAGACATGTTGCTCTTGTCGGAGAGAGTTCATATAATTGGGTCTGCTCCTACTTCTGCCTGGTGGCTGTTGGTTCTGTTGTCGTTCCCATAGACAAGGAGCTGCCGCCGGATGAGATCGCCGGCATCATAAACTTCGCTGAGTGTGAGTACCTTGTTTACAGTGCGCACATTGAGGATAAGATCCGGGAGATCAGGGACAGGATCCCCGGAGTCAAAACACTGATATGCATGGGCGAGCCCGGCATTGACGGGGCCGAAAACCTTTCCGGCATTGTGGCCAGGGGCAGAGAACGTTACAATAATGGCGACAACTCCTACTATGAATATAAAATAGACCGGGAACGGCTCGCTACCATCGTGTTTACATCGGGCACGACAGGAAAGGGCAAGGGGGTCATGCTGTCCCAGAAAAATATAGTGTCCGACATGACACAGGGTATGTACCTGTTTGCTATCACTCCCAAAACGATGAATGTGCTGCCTCCGCACCACACGTTCGGATCCACCGTGAACTTCGTGGGCCACTTTGCGCAGGGCAGCGAAGTCTATATTTCCAGCGGCCTGAAATATATCGCGGATGAGATTAGGGAACAGCAGCCCACGCACCTGGTACTGGTGCCGCTGTTCGTTGAAACGCTGTACAAGAAAATGTGGCAGGCGGCTGAAAAAAGCGGCCGCGCGCAATTGCTGCGCAGGATGATAAAGGTAAGCAACTTTTTGCGCAAACTCGGCATCGACCTGAGAAGAAAGCTGTTCAAGAGCGTACTGGACGCATTCGGAGGAAAGCTTGAACTGATCATATGCGGCGGCGCCTACCTGGACCAGGAGATCATAGATACGTTTGAATCCATCGGGATAACGATACTTAACGGGTACGGCATCACCGAATGTTCCCCGCTGATATCCTGCAACAGGAACAGGTATCAGAAAAAAGGCAGCGTCGGCGTGCCGATACTTGGATCTGAAGTAAAGATCAAAAATCCCGATGAGAACGGAGAAGGCGAGATATGTGTCAAAGGCCCTCATGTAATGCTCGGGTATTATAAGAACCCTGAAGCGACTGCGGCAGCCTTTGATGAAGATGGCTATTTCAAAACGGGGGATTACGGCAGGCTGGACGAAGACGGATGGCTGTATATCACCGGCAGGCTGAAGAACATAATCGTGCTCAGCAACGGAAAGAACGTTTATCCGGAAGAGATCGAAGCCGAGATATCAAAAGTGTTCGGGGTAAACGAGTGCGTCGTGTATGCAGGTGAAAGCAGATCCCAGAACGGCAAGGAAGTGATAGTAGCCGAGATATTCCCGGATTTTGACGCTCTGAAGGGGAAGGGCATCACTGATGTCCAGGAGTATTTCGAAGAAGAGATAAAAAAGATAAACAGCCGGATGGTTTCATACAAAGCAGTCAAAAAAGTAAAGATACGCGATGTGGAGTTCCCGAAAAACACATCGAGGAAAATAATACGCTTTGCCATAGACAAAACCATAGACTGACAGGAAAGGCCGGCAACAGGCGAGCCGGGACAGGAGCACAGGCCCGTGCCCCGGCTTTTTATCCGGAGTTCCGGCGATGTCACGGCACGTATGTCTGTCCTGATCCGATGCTGAAATCGCACTTGACAAAGCGGTTTGATGTAATGTATCATATATCTTGTTCTGGCTAACGGAGCGCACAACTATATATGGAGGGATACCCAAGCGGCCAAAGGGGGCAGACTGTAAATCTGTTGTCAATGACTTCGATGGTTCAAATCCATCTCCCTCCACCAGAAATGTCAAAAAGCCTGATTCGTCAGGCTTTTTTTGTACTTATTTCAGCGGTTCCTGCAGTCGTCCCATCAGATACCGCCATATCAAACCATGAAAAAATTCCCACCGACAGGCAAGAGCATGGCACATCATGATCGCCGTCTTTCCGGGAATATGCGGCAGGTTCGCCGGGAATGAAAACATGCGGCAGACACATAATAAATTGTGCGTTCATTTATTGCTGCGGCATTTACAGAGGTTGATATGAAAGGGACCAGACGATTATTCATAGCAACATTGCTCACATTATTCGCACTGTCTGCAAACGGCATCTGTTTTTTGCTGCAAACCGGAATCGGGGACCTTCTCCGCGCTCCTGAACCGATCAGCGGCGACAGCAGCGTCAGGTATGAGGCGAAAAGCACAGGAGTTCCCGATGCTGGCTCAAAAGGGCAGGCCGGCGTGCAGGACAGGATGCCGCCTGTTAATTTGATGGTGCTCGGACTGGACAATGATAAAACGCGGTGCGATGTGATCATGCTGCTCAATTTCGACCCCGGCGCACCGTCTCTCAACATCCTTTCCGTTGCAAGGGACACCAGGGTGCGTTACGGCAAGAATTACAGGAAGATCAATTCGCTGTATCCGAAAGGCGGAGAAAAGCGCTTAGCCAAAGAGATATACGAGATCACCGGACTTCCTGTCCATTATTATGTTACGGTGGATTTCAAAGGGTTCAGGAAAATAATCGATACACTTGGCGGTGTGGAGTTTTATGTGCCGTTCAGGATGAAATACGACGATCCTACGCAAAACCTCCATATAAACCTGAAAAAGGGACGGCAGGTGCTTGACGGGAAAAAGGCTGAACAGCTTATCCGGTACAGGAAAGGGAACCTCAGGGGACAGGGATACATCGAAGGCGATATAGGCAGGATCAAAATGCAGCAGGACTTTATCAGGGAACTGATAGATCAGAAACTGAATATCCGGTATATATCCAAAGCGGATGATATTTTCAGCATCATAAAGGATAATGTCAAAACCAACATCGAAATATCCGACGCAGCCAGGTACTTTTCCAGTGTGATCAGGTTAAAGAAAGAGAACGTAAAAACATTTGTCCTGCCGGGCGAAAGCCACATGTACGGCGATGTGTGGTGGTATATCTGTGACAGGGAGAAGACCGCCGCCATGATCTCGGAGAATTTCAGGACATAATGCGGCGTGTTTTTCATGCTGCACGATTGAATTATGGCAGCCAGTTTGATATAGTTTCTAGTAAGACGACAGATACAAGTCCTGTATTGTCTTTGCTTACCGGATCCGGGACCGGAGCCAGTCACCCTGGATCCGGCAGGATCAGAAGGAGGCGGAAGGACATGAACACACCGCTGATCATCGCACACAGGGGCGCCTCGGACCAGGCGCCGGAAAACACGATGGCGGCATTCCGGCGGGCTCTGGATATTGGAGCCGACGGCATAGAACTGGATGTGCATATGAGTGCCGACGGGCGCCTGGTGGTCATCCATGATGAAACAGTTGACAGGACCAGCAACGGCAAGGGCCTTGTAAAGGACAAAACTCTTGCCGAACTGAAAGCATTGGACTTTGGTTCATGGTTTTCAGAAGAATTCAAAGGTGAGAAGATCCTGGAACTGGAAGATGTGCTGGAACTGATCTCCGGCTGGGACGGACTTTTCAACATCGAGGTAAAAAACGGGCCTGTTTTTTACCCCGGGATCGAAAAGGCGGTCGTGGACGCCCTTCATAAATATGATCGTACTGAAAAGACCATCATTTCTTCATTCAACCATTACAGCCTCGTTGAAATACGCAAAATCGACCCTGTGATCAGGACTGCTCCCCTTTATATGGCAGGCCTTTATAAACCGTGGGACTATGCGCGCAGCATGGGCGCCTCGGCGATCCACCCGTTTTTTTACAATATAGTGCCTGAAGTTGTCAGGGGATGCAAAGAGAATGATATCATGATCAATCCGTTTACAGTGGACCGGCCTGATCACATAAAGGCAGTGGCGGAAGCGGGTGTCGACGGGATCATAACCGATGCGCCTGATGTTGCTCTGAAAATAGTTAAAGAATTGGGGGCGTAATATGAAACTGAATTACAGGCAGACCATGCTTATCGGACTTGGATTCTTCACAGTCAGCATAGTTTGGGGGATATACAATATCGCGATGCCCATCTATCTGGACGACCTGGGCTTGTCCGGGCTGGCCGTCGGGGCTGTGATGACGATAGACAATATTTTCGCCGTGATATTCCTGCCGATTTTCGGCGCCCTGAGCGACCGGACCAATACCAGGTACGGAAGAAGGATGCCGTACCTGCTTGTGGGCATACCTTTATCGGCCCTGACCTTCATCCTTATCCCGTTTTTGAGGACGAGTCTTATACCGCTGATGACAACTGTAGTAGTGATGAATTTCGCCATGAGCATTTACAGGGCGCCTACGGTTGCCCTGATGCCGGATTTCACGCCAGGGCCGCTACGCAGCAAGGCCAACGGCGTCATCAACTTCATGGGCGGCGTGGGGGCCGTCATGGCCTTCCTGATAGGCGGTTTTCTCTTCAGGCTCAATGAGTACCTTCCCTTTGCTGTCTGCTCAGGGATAATGATGCTGACGATCATCGTCATGTATCTGAAGATCCATGAACCGAAGGAGATCGCCGATGATAAGCCTGACGCCCCCGATGAGGAGACTCCATCGGGGAAAAAGGACAAAGGCGTGATGCTGAGCCTGATATTCCTGCTCCTGGCCATATTCTTCTGGTTCATAGCCTATAATGCCGTAGAGACCTTTTTCTCGACGTTCGGGGAAAAGGTGCTTGGAATAGATAAAAGCCAGTCATCATTCATGTTGTCCGTGTTTTCCGCAATGCTGGTCATTTTCTCCATACCTTCGGGGTTCATTGCCTCAAGGATCGGGAGGAAAAAGACCATACTGATCGGGATCACGATGCTTTTCCTTGTGTTTGTCACGATGAACTTCACAATGGGGATGAATACATACATAATATATGTCCTGCTCGCTGTCGGCGGAATAAGCTGGGCCCTGATAAACATCAACTCATACCCCATGGTGGTCGAGATGACTACAAGCAAGGGTATAGGCAAGTATACCGGTTACTATTACTTCTTCTCGATGACGGCAGCCATACTTAGCCCTGTGCTGTTCGGCTTTATCAAGGATATGCTGGGCGACAGCTTCCTGTTCATCTATTCGAGCATAGCGATGGTGCTTGCATTTTTCTTCATGATGCTGGTAAAGCACGGGGAGCCGGAAGGGAAACAGAAGGCATCGTTAAGGGAAGAAGTCCGGTGATCCCGGCAGGAGTAAGACGTATGGAAAAAATGCATGTATGATATCTGCTTATCTGAGAATTTACATGTTGGGGCTCCGAGGTATTTGGTTGGGGCGCTCAGCAAAGTGCTGATCCAGGGGGTAATGATCCGGTGCTGAGCTGGGAAGAGCTCGAGAAGAGATGCCATGGATGTACGCGGTGCGGCCTTGCCAAAACAAGAACGAATGTCGTTATCGGACGCGGTTCGAAAACCGCCCCGGTCATGCTGATCGGAGAAGGCCCGGGCGAACAGGAGGACCTGCAGGGGAAACCTTTCGTCGGCGCTGCAGGCCAGCTTCTCGATTTGCTCCTGTCTGCGCTGATGTTCAAAGAGGATGATTACTACATCTGCAATATAGTAAAATGCCGTCCGCCCGGGAACCGCATCCCGACCGATGACGAAGCGGAAAGCTGCCTGCCCTGGCTCCGGAACCAGACGCTGCTGATAAGGCCGCGTATCATGGTGTGCCTTGGCGCGACTGCGATGAAGTACATCATCGACAGGAGCGCAAAAATATCACAAATAAGAGGGCAGTGGATCGAGCGCAAGGGATTCTGGATAATGCCGACTTTCCATCCGGCGGCGCTTCTCAGGGACACGTCAAAGAAACCCCTGATGTTCGAAGATATGAAGAAGGTGAAGCTCAAGCTCGACGAACTAAGAAGTCCGCAATAATGACGGATGATTTGCTGCGGCCGGACACAGCCGCGTTTTCAATGTCCAAAACTTCACGATGGTTTGCCGGGGAGAAACACATGAGAAAAGACGAGAGATTATCTTTATTATATAATGAATACAAATGCACGTTTCCGGGGAAAGAGTATGTTTTCGGATGCGGCTGCACGAGCCCGAAACTCCTGCTCATAGGCGAGGCACCGGGACGTGAAGAGGTGAAGTTTTCCAGGCCTTTCTCAGGCGCTGCCGGGAAATGGCTGGACAGTTTCCTCCAGCTTGCAGGGATAAACAGGAAGGACATTTACATAACCAACGCCATCAAATACAGGCTCTCAAAAGAGAACCCCAAAACAGGCAGGCTGTCGAACAGGCCTGCGGCCAGGGAAGAGATCATATCCAGCAGGCCGTATCTGCTTGATGAGATCGGGATCATCTGTCCCTGCTGCATAGTAACTCTCGGCAACGTCCCGCTAAGAGCAGTGACGGGGAATCACAGGCTGAATATCGGGGAATGCCATGGCACGACTTCCAAAGTGAAAATAAAAGAGCGGGATTACCTGCTGTTCCCGCTCTATCATCCCGCAAGCGTCATTTACAACCGCGACCTGGTGCAGACATATGAATCGGATGTAAGAGGTCTGGTGACACTCCTGAAAGCGGTAAAGGGACACTCCTCTGCAGGAAGGATTCCTTCAGGGTTGAGGAGCGTCCCTTGAAAGTAGCTCTCGGGTGTCATGAATTCTCCCTGTTATACTTCTCCACTGTTTCGAAGAATGCTTCGATGTTTTCTATTGGTGTTCCCGGAGGGATATCGCAGCCTGATGAGATGACGAAATTCCTGTATCCGGCTGTCCTGTTCAGCAGATCCCATGTTTTCTCCCGTACATCTTCCGGCGTACCATTTTTGAACACCCTCGCCGGGTCTATGTTGCCGAATGCCAGCCTGTCTTCAGGGATCTGCGGCAATATGTCTTCCATATCGACTGCATTCCCGAAGTGGAATCCCGTCGCACCGGTGGTAAGCATCGAAGGAACCAGTTTTACCGTGTTCCCGCAATTATGCAGTATCACCATGAAGCTGTCGTCCTGTACGGCATCGACTATCTTCTTAACATATGGCGAAGAGAATTCCGCACACTGCTCCGGAGACAGAAGCCCTGCCGCAGGCTCGGCAATGATTACTCCGGCCGCTCCTGCTTCCCTGTATGCTTTTGCGTATGATACGAGGAATTCTGCTGCTTTTTCGAGCACGATATGTACTGTTTCGGGTTCGTCAAAAAGGGCTACCATTATTTCCGTCATGTCATAAAGCCTGCATGCCAGCGAAAAAGGCCCTATCTGGCCGCCAAAGGACGGCCTGTCGCTGATGTGCCGCGCGCTGAGGGCCGCGGCCTTTATATAAGCGCTTGTCCTACCTGTTCCGACCCGCGGGATCTTCAGTTCCCTTGCTGATTCATTGCCGCTCACTATATTCCCTGAAACTGTCGGGACCTCGCTGTCAGAATACCTGACCGGACTTCCGAAAGCTTCGGCTTCGACGGACAGATCCATTATAGTCATTGCCGCAGCGGACGGATATTTCTGTGTCAGCGCATAAATGCAGTTGAACTGGTCTTCGCCGTTCCGGATCACTTCGGGTATTGTCCTGCCCGAAAGCGCCAGGCCGGGATATGTCATTATCGGCATCGAGAATCTTTTTTCAGATCCGGTTATATTGCGGACCCACTCCCTCATGTTGATCACCATGACAAAACTCCTTCTTCACATTTTTCGTTGCACATTATTCTACAACAATCGGGAAACGGTTTATATAAATAGATTTCAAAGAATAGTACTATTTTATTATCCTGCGTTCTATGCTAAAATACTTTATGAACCAGCTGTCGGGCGAATTTGCAACCCACCGGCCGAAATACCGGCGTATTTTTGGAAATCGTGAAATAATACAAAATATTAAAATATTGTTCAATACCAGGCATGCATTAAATAGTATGATTTTATTTGGACTGGCGAAACCGGCAGAACCAATGTTCATCCATACCTGGTACGGCAGCGGTCCGGACTGCCGTTGACGCGGAAAGAGAGTACGGATAATGGACAACAGAACGCTTGAGGAGCTTGGGCTCGACCCGGTCAAAATGAAGCATGCTGTGCAGACTTACAGCCGTTCTGTCGGAGCAGGCTGCATCATCATCGACGATCACGGCGAGACCATCATTGAGGATTGTACGGGCGGACGGTGCGGACTGTGCAGGATAATGCAGGACAAAGGCAAGAAATGTGCGAATGCGCACCTGTATGGAAATTACCAGGCTGAGAGATTCGGCGGAAGGTATATATTTTTCTGCCCTATCGGACTGGTACACTGGGTCTCGCCGCTGGTTTGCGGCAATGTCGTCAGAGGAGCCGTTCTGGGCGGCCCGGTACTGATGATGGAACCTGATGAACTGCTGATCGGAGAGATCGCAGCCAACGGGGGGTTCGATGAAAATGAAACCGGACGGATCGAAGAACTGGTGAAAGAGCTGCCCATTGTCAGTCCGGACAGAGTGAACGACCTGTCCGAACTGCTTTACATGGTATCGCTGTACATTACCGGCAGCAATGATACGTCCCGGTCCAGGATCGAATCCCTGGCGCAGCAGTCCAGGATATCCGAGTATGTGCAATACATCAAATCGACGGAAGAAGAACATGCCGATGTCCGCACATACCCGGTCGAGAAGGAAAAGGAACTGCTTTCCCTGATAGCATTGGGGGACAAGGCAGGTTCACAGAAGGTCCTGAATGAAATACTGGGACATGTGTTTTTTACCTCGGGCGGCAATTTTGAAGTGATCAGGGCAAGGATACTCGAGCTTATCGTGCTGCTGTCGAGAGCCGCGCTGGAGGGAGGAGCCGACGTGGAGCAGATATTCGGTCTCAACTTCAGGTACCTGTCCCAGATAAATGAATTTACGACGGTCGATGAACTGACATACTGGCTTTCCGGTATAATGACCCGATTCACCGACTGTGTTTTCGAACTGAAAGATGTGAAGCATATTGACGTTATATATAAAGCCATAGATTATATCAAAAGGAATTACATGAAGAAGATCATGCTGGAAGACGTGGCCAACCATGTGCAGCTCAGCCCGTCGTATTTCTGCTCGGTCTTCAAGCAGGAGATGAAATGCAATTTCAATGCATACCTTAACAAGATAAGGATAGAGATGAGCAAAAAGCTGCTGATGGACAACGATATCCCGCTGGCGGATGTGGCGAACCTGGTTGGCTATGAAGACCAGAGCTACTTCACGAGGGTGTTCAGGAGCCGCGTAGGCATCAGCCCCGGTAAGTACAGGGAAAGAAAAGGCCAGGTAAGTATCATGAAATAAATATAAATCGGGACTGGAATCCCGGGAGAGGTGTTCAGATGAGCAATATATTGAATGAGATCTCACAAAACCTGCAGCAGGGCAGGGCCAAAGCAGTAAAGGAGCTTGTGGAGCAGGCTGTACAGGAAGGCGTCGATGCAAAGACGATACTTGAACAGGGCCTGATCGCTGGCATGTCCGTAATCGGTGAAAAGTTCAAGAACAACGAAGTATATGTGCCGCAGGTATTGATAGCAGCCAGGGCAATGAAGGCAGGCACAGAGGTCCTCCAGCCGCTGCTTGCATCCAGCGGAGTCAAGGCGAAGGGCAAGGTAGTCATCGGCACTGTCAGGGGAGACCTGCATGATATCGGAAAAAACCTCGTCAAGATGATGATGGAAGGAAAGGGCCTGGAAGTCGTCGATCTTGGTGTGGATGTCCCTGCCGATAAGTTTGTTGAGAAGGCAATAGAAGAAAAAGCAGATATAGTGGCTTGTTCAGCATTGCTGACCACCACAATGACTGAAATCAAGTCAGTCGTCGACGAGATAGTCAAGGCCGGAATAAGGGACAAGGTCACCATCATGATCGGCGGCGCGCCTGTGACCGATTCGTTCTGCAAGCAGATCGGCGCCGATATATATACTCCTGATGCAGCAACTGCAGCGGAAGCTGCTGTGAAAGCAGTTTCCAAAACTGCATGACGGCATAAGGAGACAGCGTTACACGTGAATAAGCAATTGCTGTGTCAAGGGCCATAGCTGATGGCCTCAGACCGTTCCGCAATGGTACATGCCCGGCTTTCAATTTCTTATTATAAAAAGGAAAGCCGGGTTTTACATGCCCTGAATCATGACACGGACATGTTGCCCGAAGCCAGGCCAAAACTGCCGGATCAGGCTGTCAAATCAGGAGATATCAGGCCAAAAAACAAGCAACTGAAACATCTGCATATTCAGTTCGATCAGGCGCTCGTTAATCATCAAAAATACCCTTGACATCCGTCCATAGGCGGTGCTATAATACAAAAGCCGTCGCGGAAAGACAGCTTTCCGGCAAAGCGGACAGCGGTTTTGCGGCTGCCTGTAAGCGGTATGGTGACATTCCTTTGTAAGGAGTGTTTCTTTATGAATGAGAAGTGCCGCGCAAAAATTAGCTAAAAAAGGTAGTTGACAAAACAGACGCGACGTGATAGTATATAAAAGTCGCTCCGATGCGGGCGGCACCGGAACAAAGCCCTTACAGGGCCGCGTGACGGAAGGCATGGACCTTGAAAAGTGAACAGTGACAGACAACACACCGTAACGGTGTAAGGAACTCAGAGATTCCATGAGCAGACCCGGACCAGGCGGTCTGGGGCTTGCGGACTTACTCGCCGATCATCCCGGATGATCGATGATAAGTCAGAGAATGAGTAAACAAGAGCCAAAAAGGCTCTTTGATAAAGTTTATGTGATGTTCTCTGGCGAAGGGATTTTTTGCGGAGAGAAGTGCCGATACACGAATCAAACGTGTGACATTTCTCAACCATAGAGGAATACCCGAGACAGAGAAGTGTCACCGAACCTTTTTCAGAGAGTTTGATCCTGGCTCAGGACGAACGCTGGCGGCGTGCCTAACACATGCAAGTCGAGCGGTCCGACATTTAACATTGAGTATTCAGGCCTGGTGCTGGCGAACGAGCCGGCGTCAAGCAGAAACATCATTAACATAATGATTCAGATCAAAGTTTCTGCTTCACGCTCATTAAGTGCCAACACATATAAAGCGGGGTCTGAGTATTGAATGTTAAATGTCGGACAGCGGCGGACGGGTGAGTAACGCGTGGGCAACCTGCCTTTTACTGGGGGATAACA
>ENA-UPAD01001047-UPAD01001047.1-bioreactor-metagenome-genome-assembly--contig:-NODE-1047-length-32549-cov-11.913338_pt1 | contig 32549 bp, 23 predicted proteins | sample MGYA00238179_ERZ772710 | MGnify/ENA primary metagenome ERZ772710 (study PRJEB29004, sample SAMN07631245) | bioreactor metagenome | isolation source: Switchgrass digestor | place: USA: Dartmouth...
TGACGGAAACGCAATTCTGTATCAGACATATTGCTATATTTCTCCTCCTTCTTCATTTCCAATCCTTATCAGCTTTTTCCATAAGCTTCAATGCATCATTCATGCTCATAACCGGAAAGAGCAGATACAGGCCGTCGCTGCCATACCGCTTGACCAGCCGGTCAGCTTTGGCAATCCAATCATCAATATTTCCATGCTCAATGCTGATCCACAGCGACTTGCCGGCTGCTCTCACCTTATCGTATATGGAGTACCACTGCTCGCTGCCCCCGTCTTCTTTGCCGGCGCCCGGCGTCCACTGCAAAGCATCGATGCCGTCTACACGCATCAGCGCATCGAGGTGTTTTATAGCATCCATCCCATCTAAGTGATACATGGCATAGTCCAATTTCTCGCATTGATATGTTAAGGATGGTATGAAGAATTCCTCAAATTGCCTGGGCGACATTATAGCCGAAAAATCGCACTGTACTTTGGCTATCCTGCCCGGTCCCCATATATCGAATACTGTATAGCTGCTCCCGCCTTCTTCATCTTTAACGATATCGTATATTGGGTCATAGTATTTGAAATAGAGCTCATCTATCTGCTTAATATATTCTTTTACCACATCAGGCTCGTCTATGAGGTCAAAGCAAAATTGCTGAGCACCGCGCATAGCTGCTAAAATGTCTATACTCTCTATTATATCAGGTATATTCACCAAAAAATCACCATCAGCAAGCTCTTTGCCGCGCCTTATAAGCTCCAAATGCCGCTTCCACCAATAGTTGTCCGGATTATACTTCAATTCACCCCACTGCTTCCAATCGGGTTTAACGCACTCTGTATACCACACCGTATCCCACGAGAATTCAGGTTCTGAACCAAGATAAGTGGCCAGCGATCCGGGGCCGATGTTAATGTCCAAAGAAGGGAATGATTCTGCCATAAAAATATGCGTTTTGCAAAAATTGTGCAATTCTTTGGCACGCCGTTCAACATCAAGGTGAAAGGCTTCGGGCGTTTTAGGTGGCTCAACCTCTTCGAGGGCCTCTATCGGTTCGTCACGCTGTACTATCACTTTCATCATGGGCCGTCCAATGCCGCTATGCATCCACCATGCCTTAAAATGCTCTTTCGTTTCTTCCCAATTATCCTTATATCGCATGTTATACCCTCTCTCCTTAAAATCTGATTATCACTTCATCGCCGTCATATATTATCGTTCTATCGGCCTTGCCGGTTTCATCAATGCCGATGCCACGGCCGGATTCAACCAGCACGACATTAAATGTTAATTCTTTCGGCATTCCTTCATATGATCCCTGGCGTTTGCCTATGAACAGTTCTTTTTTACCGTCGTTCCATTTAATGGGTATAAGCGAGCACCTGCCGCTCTCATAGTCATAGCCGTCGCCTGCATCCTGGTAAACGGCAAATTCGCCGTCGCTTCCTGCATAGACCCTGAGCTCAACAGGTGAATCCGTTTGAGCCGCATACTGCATTACAGGGCCCATAGGCACTATCGAACCTGCTCTTACATAAAGCGGCATAATATCTATGGGCGCGGCACTTTCTATAATCTGGCCGCCATTTAGTTTTTGCCCTGTCCAAAAGTCATACCAAATGCACCCATCAGGCAGATATACGCTCCGGCTCTTTTTTACATTCGCAAGTTCTTTTGAGCCCCGCTCATAATACATGGGCCTGGTCACAGGGTTTACGAGAAATGCCGGGCCGAACATATACTGGTCTTTGATGCTATAGACCTCCCTGTCATGGCGAAAGTCAAATGCCAAAAGCCTCATAATAGTATAATCCTCCAGCGTAACCTTGCCGGCCAATGAATATATATATGGCATCAGGCGGTATCTCAGGTTTATGAATTTAACCAAGGTATCGTAGAACATATCGCCGGGTTGTCCGAAGCGCCATACCTCTCGGGGCGTATCTGTGCCATGAGAGCGGAACATTGGCAAAAATGCGCCGTATTGGAACCACCGCGTATACAGCTCCCTGTAACCCATATCGTCACAGCCTTTGTCATAGCGGCCATTCCAAAACCATTGCTCGCCTTTTTTAACAAAGAAGGCGCCTATGTCCAGTGTCCAATAAGGCATACCCGCCGCGCAGAAATTCAGCCCATCAGCTATTTGCTTGTTCAGCGTCTCCCAGCTTGCCGATATATCGCCTGACCACGTTATTGTGCCATATCTTTGCTGGCCCGCGTATGCCGAGCGCGTGAGATTAACCACGCGTTTGTCCTGTGTCGTTTCTCTTTGTCCATAATAGATTCCCTTGGAATGTTCGAGTGAATACGCGTTTATATATTCTGGATCCAGATATTTTTTCATCTCGTCCGTATTGATAAAAAGGCGCTGTTCGGGCTCAGGTTTGACCTTGCCGCTCCAATCGGATTCAAACGGCTCAGTGCAATCGCACCACCAGGCATCTGTGCCATGAGAAAATATGCCTTCATATGCTTGTTTCCAATACAATTTGCGTGCGCCTTCATCAAACGCGTTATAGGTAGAACCGTTGCCCAGCAAATAGCCCCTATCCTTCATTTCCCTATAATTAGGCCCGTCTCCGCGCATATTCGGCCATATTGAAACCATAAGGTGCACATTTAATCGGTGCAGTTTATCCATCATAGCTTTTGGATCAGGAAAACGCTCCGGATCAAATGATTTTTGCCCCCATAACCCGTCCGGCCATGACATCCAATCCAATACCACGCAATCTAGCGGTATATTGCGCTTTCTGTATTCCTCCGCCACTTCTATCAGTTCATCCTGCGACTTATAGCGCTCTTTCGACTGTATATATCCATAGGCCCATTTGGGTAACATGGGCACCTTGCCTGTAAGGAAGCGGTAACCGTTTATGATTTGGTCGGCCTCAGGGCCGTATATGAAGTAATAATCCATCTCGTCGTCAACGTCAGTCCATATATATGAACCGTACACATCATCATGGAACGTCATCAATGAATAGCTGTCTATTAAAACGCCATAGCCTTTTGTGGATATAAACATGGGCATCACAGCTTTTAAATTCTGCTGATAAAGGTATTGCTGGTGGCCTCTGTGATTCAGTATTCCTTCTTCATGTGAGCCTAACCCGTAAATAGCCTCGCCGTCCGACCATTCAAAGCTAAGCTTGCTATGGTAGGCCACCCTATCCATTTCCTGCCTGACATCTTTTGCCCTGCTCTTTATACCATCCACAGTCTGTTCGACTTCTACCTCAGCTTCATCGAACACAGAGCGCATAACACTTACAGGGTCAAGCAGCTTTCCGCCATCATCCGGCTCTTTAGCCAAAAGCATCTCATCAGCATCGAAGTAAGAGAACGCGCATGTGGCCTTGCTAACCTTTATTCTCAATTTATCGGTTATTATGCTTATGCTATCTTTGCTGTCTTCAATATGCCAGTCGGGATAATCATTCGTTTCAGCAATTATCATTAGACTTTTTTTAGCGCTGAATCCCGGCCCGAGCGTGTATGTTACATGAATTATATCATCCCTAATAGGTTCAAGCCTAAATTTCCCTTTATCGGCATCTATAATCAAAGCATTCTCATGTTTTTTAAATTCAAACATCAGCCTTTCACCGCCCCGGATGTCATTCCTGACACGATTTGATTCTGCCCCAGCAAATAGATGACAAAGACCGGCAGGCAGGTTAGCACTATATCTGCGAACACCAGGTTCCATTGAGATTCATATCGGCCGAAGAAGCTGTAAACCGAAAGCGTCATGGGCCACTTGCTGGCCGTATTGAGGATGTAAAGCGGTGTTATAAAATCATTCCACGCTCCCATGAACACCAGCAGCATGACGGTAATAAGGACCGGCTTCAGCAAGGGAAACACTATGCTGAAAAACATTTTCCACGGACCGGCACCGTCGATTACCGCCGCCTCATCAATTTCTTTCGGTATAGTCCCCACAAAACCGTATATAATGAACACGCCGAACGGCACTTGCATGGCAGTATATAATATTATCAAGCCGAGCCTTGAATCTATCAAGCGCAGCGCCTGCATGACCTTCATCAGGGCTACAAAATTTATAGGAAGCATTATGCCTAAAATGATGAAAAAATAAATAAATTGATTTAGTCCCGTCCTCCTGCGCGCTAGCACAAAAGCAGCCGGTGCCGTAACCAATATAGTAAACGCCATAGTACCTGAAGCATAAAGTATGCTGTTCAAAAACGATTGGGCTAATTTGCCCTTTTGTATAGCAGTTATATAGTTCTCCCAATGGAATTCTTTGGGAAGCGAGAAATTCATCAAAACCGCTTCCTGTTTTGTTTTGAAAGAATTTATGATAACCAAAAGAAACGGTATAATAATAGCAAGGCTCAATATAATTGCTATGATTTCTTTTATTACATCCGAAGCCTTAACCTTGCTGCTCTTCATAACTCCACCTCCCTTTGGTTCAGGAACCTGACTATAAACAGACCGACCACCGCCATGAATACAAATAGTAATGTAGATAAAGCCGTGCCTACACCGTAAGTGCCCCGCGCAAATTCCTGGAACACGGCGGTGTTTATAACCTCGGTCATATGGCCGGGGCCGCCGTTGGTAAGCACATATATGATATCGAACACCTTCAAGCCATAAGTTATGCCAAATATGAGATTAATATTGATTGAGGGCGTAAGCATCGGCAATGTTATATGCCTCAGTTTCTGCATGAACGTGGCTCCGTCTATATCGGCAGCTTCATAATAATATTCCGGTATGGACTGCAAGCCGGCGAGGAATATTGTCATGACATAGCCTATGCCTCTCCACGCATCAACAGCATATATGGAAGGCCATACCCAATTTGGGTCAACCAGCCATTTTTGCGCCATAAAATCCAATCCTAAACTTCTCAGCGCCTGATTTATGAAGCCCGTTGTCGGGTGAAGCATAGAGCGAAAAATCAAGCCTATTACAAGGTAAGGCAAAACCGACGGGAAAAAGAGTATGGCTCTGTGAACATTTTTCGCTTTTAAACCTTCATTTAGTAAAATAGCCAGGAACAGCGCAGGTATAATTTTTATTATGTTCGAGATAACCGTAAACTTTAATGTATTGCCTATATAGCCCATATAATTTTTATTTGAAGTAAGAATGGTTTTATAATTATCAAAACCGACAAAATGAATCTCGCTGCTGTACCGGTTCCAATCGGTAAAAGAATAGTAAATACCCAGGAATCCGGGAACAATAAACAAGACAATATATAAAATCAGCGCAACAAAAGTAAAATATAAAGGATACATCTTGCTTTGGTTCATAACTTTCCCTTCCCTCATTTAGCATAATAAAGGCCGGCCATAACCTTTTAGTTTAATTTAGATCGGCCGGCCCTCGATTGGTCGAATAGTATCAGTATCTAAATACTATATTTTATTTTGTCCATGCTGGGTCGCTTTGCGCCTTAGCCATTTCAGCCCTGCGTTCGTCGATGTTCTGCAGCACTTGCTTCGGAGTCATGGTATCCATATACATAGCTGCTATATCCTTGCCTATTTCCATCCATTGCTCATTGGTATATTTAACGGCGCTTTGAAGCACTGTTATATATTTATCCTTCGGTATACTGTTCATAAGCTCCTGCTCCTGTGGCAGCCAATGCTGCTCAATGTCCACAGTAACATCCAGGTTCGTTATGCTAGGCGTATTGTCCAGCTTATACTGAAGACTTTCTTTAGTCGTTATATAGCTGAAATACTGTTTTATCTCATCAACGTATTTGCTGTTTTTGTAGGCAAACCTTGCAGGTCCATTCGGATTAAACGGGAAAGTGTCATTATCCACATACGGTATCAGGAACAAACCAAACTCATCCTTGCAATCCGGATAATCGCTCTTGATTTGCTTTATGTCGCCAGGGTTACCTAAGAACATAGCAGCCTTTCGCGTTGCCATGCGCTGCTGGGCATCTTCGCCGGTATTAGACATATAATCATCGCCGTAATAACCCAAATCGGCACATTCTTTCATCTGCTTAAGAGCGAGTTCCATTTCCGGTACGTCTGCATACTTAATTTTATTATTATTAAGCTGGTCATACAGGCCGGGATGCAGCTCTTCATAACGCCCGCCTATCTGGGCAAAGGGCAAAACATGATGCCAGCCTGCTGCAACATATTCATAAATAGGCGTAATGCCTTTTGCTTTTATTGTAGCACAATCATTTTTGAATTCGGCATATGTTGTAGGGGTTTTGGTTATGCCAAGTTCTCCAAATAATGTTTTGTTGTAAACAAACACATATTCAGGCGAATTAGACCATAGCATAAGTCCGTATACTTTGTTATTGTACGACACGGCGGGCAGCCTTGCCGGATTCATTACCTTAACCCATGATTCATTGGAAAAATCAATGCAGTTCTTTTCGGGATCGATCTCTGTTTTTATAGCAAATGGATTGGTCTGTATCCAGAATATATCCGGAGCCTCGCCTGCGTTTAGTTTGGTTTTTAGCAGGTCATGGTATTGATCTGCAGGCGTTACCTGCCAGTCTATCGCAATGCCTGTTTCTTCTGTAAACTTTTTGCTCAGCGCCTCATCAGCGTCAGTAGTCCAGCCCTGAGACACCATCTGCGAAAGCGTGACATTCTTTTTGGTTTCGGTAGTCCCCTGGCTCGGTTGAGAGGACGTTTCTCCTGTGTTTGAAGACGTCTGTGAGCCGCCACAGGCGCTCAATAAGCCAACGAGCAACAAAACCGCCATCACTAAGGGCAACCATCTTTTCATAATACAACCTCCAATATGAATTTTTGAAATTAGCTATATTATAATGGTTGGCATTGGGGATTGCTATGCACAAATAGGATATGTTTTTGGACTTTTTGCAATTAAACTATCAGGTTCCCTGCCTATAATTTAACGGATTCATTCCGGTAATGTTCTTGAATATCCTGCTGAAATAGCATTGATCGGGATAGCCAACAGCTTCACCAATCTGTTTGACGGATAGATCCTTGTAATTTTTAAGCAGGTATTTGGCCCTGTTGATGCGCAAATCTATAAGGTATTTCGACGGGCTCTCGCCGAAATAATGCGAAAACAATTTGCTCAAATAACCCGGGCTGTAATTGAGGCTTTCCGCAATAATATTAAAATTTATATCCTCAGAAAAATTGTTCTTTATGAATTCCTGAAGCAATTTGGCAACTTCTTCCGGCGTTTTTTGACCCGCGGGTATATTAAAGCTTCTTTTCAGCGCATTGGCTTCCGATTCCAATTCTATTCTGATTTTAGCCAAAACCGATAGCATCTTTTCCATATCGAACGGCTTGAGTAAATAATCCTCCACCTCAAACTCTATGGCCTTCTTGGCATATTCGAATTCAGCATAGCCGCTTATAATAACTTTTTTTACATAAGGGTAGTGCAGATATACGGTTTCTATAAGCTCAAGGCCATCCATAACAGGCATCCGTATATCGGTGAACAGCACGTCCGGGCTTTCGCTTTCGACCAAAGACAGGGCTTGCCGCCCGGTCACAGCTTTGCCTACAACCCTAAAGCTCATTCCGGATTGTTCAATCTTTTTAACGATATTGTTCAATATGATTTCTTCATCCTCTGCCACCACTACAGTATACTCCATAATCTAACCCCCTTAGCTTATATAAACCCGCCAATGGTTACCTCAGCTCCGCCATCCGCCTTGTTTCTGATTTCAAAAACCATATTTTCTTTATATGTCAGCTTCAGCCGGTTAAATGTGTTAAGCAAGCCAACCCCAACAGAATTTACATTGCTTTCAAAATTATTTTGCCAGGCAAGCTGTTTCTCACGTTCAAAGCTCTCGATTACCTCCGCTTTAAATCCCGGTCCGTTGTCGCTCACAGTAACGTACCAATGATCATCAGCAGCTCTGCCATATACGCTGATATTCCACGGCGGCTCGACATTTGTGCCATGCTTTAAGGCATTTTCCACCAATGGCTGCACAAGCAATTTCGGTATCTCCACTTTTTCAATTTCGTCAGCGACATCAATAGAGTAACGCAGGTTGCTGCCGTATCTAAGCTGCATGCATTCCAAGTATTTTTCAACATACTCTATTTCCATCTCAACAGGTACTATCGATAATTGACCGGATGAGACATATCTGAGCATAAATGAAACATCTTCGCACATGGTGATTATAGATTCGTCCATATGCTCTTCTGCCATAATGCCAATAGTGGCTAAGGAATTATACAAAAAATGTGAATTCATCTGAGATTGCAAAGCGAGCATTTTGGCCTGCAGTTCTTCCTGCTTTGCCATCAAAAGCTCATCGAGCGACTGTTTAAGCTTATTATTCATGTTTTGAAACGCCGAATTTAGTTCTTCCAGCTCGTCAACCGAACTATTCAATTCAAAATCGTTATTAAGCGCAAGATTGTTAAGCTCTGTTTTTTGCACGGCCTCATGTATGCGCCTTAATGGATTTGTGAGTCGACTGGCTGTAAAAAAAGATAAAAATAATGATGAAATCAACATTATCGCCGTAATCATAACCGTCAGCACAGTAAAGCGGTTAACCGGGGCAAGCACCTGCTTAGCCTGCTGCACTACCAATACCGACCAATCCGTATAATCAGATCGGTTATAGGCCACCACCTCATTCTCTTTTATATTAGGATTATAAACAGTAAAAGAGCCTGATAAAGCGTTTGAGCCTGATGTATTTATCTTATCAAAATAAAAAGCATAATCTTCTTCATCGATATTGCGATAAGGGAACATCAACTGCCCCTCCCCGTTAAATATAAAAACGCGCACGTTATCAGCGCCGCTATTTATGATATTACCTATCTCTCCAAAAACAACATCGCAATCCTGGGCAGTCTCAATAACAGCCACCTTTTGGCCGTATTTGTCGAAGCATATCCTGTATAATGAAATGAAATACCTGCTTTGCTTTAAATTCGTATCGGTAATAAAAAAACTGTTGTTATATGGGAGCGATATATACTTCAATCCTCCATAACTCAACACAGTATTAAACCACGCCTTATTATTCAACGCCACATTTATGCTCTGATTCAAGAAACCGGCACCCACCATCTGACCATCCAACCCATACATGTTTATTTGCTCAACGCTCCTAAGCGGCCCCATCATGGAGATAAGAAGGTCCACAAGCGACTTTGAATTTTCATATTTTGAGCTGCCATTTCCTTTAAGATAATTGGCAAAAGCGCCTTTTATGAGATTTGAATAGGCTATATTAAGGGAAACGGTATCCATTTTTCTAATTTCCTGATCCACTTGAGCAGAAATAGAATATGACAATTTTTGGAATGAATCCGATGCCCTTTGCGTAAGTATATTGGAAGTATAGATATAGAAAAAGAACACAAAAATCAAGATAACCGAGATGATTATCAGGGAAAAATACATAAATAACGACTCTTGAATAGTGCGCCTTTTCTTCACCCGCTTATCCTCCAATACAAGATTCCTCATCGCTATGAAACTCAAAATGATTTTATCGTTTCAATATGTATTGCAATAAAATTTATAAAACGTTATTACACAAAAATTATATATTTTTAAAAACGCCTTGTCAAACAAAAAGCCGGTGCAATATTTAAACTGCATCGGCCTGTTATTATATATTTTAAAATTCAATATCAATCGCGCACATGCTGTTTGCCGGCACAATCACATCCAAGCTCTCTAATCTTTCTTTTTTTAACTCCGACGCTTTGTGCAACTGTTCAACTTGCTCAGCGTTTATATACTTTGGACTGCCCATGTCGACCCAGCATTGCTTTGAATTGCAATGGTCCTTATCTATTCTTTGAACCGAAATATTTTTCGGCTGTCTTTCATTTGAAAGCTCAACGCGAATCATCTCATCTTTAATATCTGCGCCAGCCACATTGAAATTATAAGCAATAACTCTGATACCCTTTGGTATGCTGAATGCTGCCGCCTCCACCGTAGCGTCAGGATTGCTCGAAACTACGCGATAGCGCTTATCTTTTGTCTCGTGGAAGAGCTGAAAGCATCTGTATGCCGGTTTGGCGACGCCGTAATAATTCATAAGCCCGAAGCCGCCGTGGAATACACCGTCAAGTTGGCCATGTTCTTCAAAAATATCCGTAAACGTCCAAAAAGAATAGACATCGACCAGGCCATCATTATCCGCAAGTATTTTTGAAATCATAGCGGCCGCGTAGCTCTCGTCATGCTTCGCGTCATTCGGCATGGCCGATGTATTCCATTCCGTATAAAACAAAGGGTATGCACCTGCCTCAGCCCGCGCTTTAGTTGTCATTTTTTTAATTATATCGCGATCGTATATCCCTTTCTGAAGTTCCAATATAACCTCTTCCATATTGGCCATAGTAGCTATATCCGTACTGCCCCGCTTCCAAAGCGGATCATCCGTCGGATAATGGTGCGTGGATATAAAATCGAGCGGCACGCCGTTGCCCTCGCAGAATTCTATCATGTCCTTGATCCATGAATTAACCGACGTCGCAGGGCCTCCCACTTTAAGCTGGCTATCATAAGACTTTATGGTGCGGGAGGTATTCTCATAAAGCTCGAAATATTGCTCTTTTGTGCCTGCCCAGAATCCGCAAAGATTTGGTTCATTCCAGACCTCGAAATACCACTGGCGTATTTCGTCCAGACCGTAACGCTCTCCCAAATGCTCGACAAACGCATAAATAAGGTCGTTCCATCTGTTATAATCTGCCGGAGGCGTTATATTGCCTTTATAATGAAAAACCGTTTCTTTACCGGAGGCTAGACATTCGGGCATAAAACCTAGTTCTATAAAAGGTTTCATTCCTATGCTAAGCAAATAGTCATAGATATTATCGATATTAACGAAGTTATACACTATAGCCTCGCGAGGCGGCAAAGCGTCATAATACGCTCGCTTTAAACACACGCTCATATCATCGTCTAGCAGGCCATGAAATCTCACGTACTTAAACCCCAGCTCCTCATGAGCCTTTTTTAACTGTTTCCTATAATCCTCTCGCAGGGCTGTATATGCATGGCAGCTGCCGACACATTCCTCCCAGTAATGTTTAAACGGCGTAGTTTCATCCATCATAACTGAAAAATTAATCATAAATCTACTCCTTCACTGCGTTATATTGAGAATTTGATTGAGCTGCCTGTCTATCTCCTCGATTTTTTCGGCTGGCAAATTAGCAAAGCTTAATGCTGTTCGAAGCGTTATGTTTGCAAATATTGAAGGCAGTTCCTCGCTATCTCCAAGCAGTGGATCACTTTTTATTATGTTTCCTATTATCGGTTCCAATACTTCCCGAGCCTGCGGCTGCTGCATTAAATAGCTTATTCTGCAATCTACGGATAAAAATTCTTCATCATCCGCATATATTTTTTTGCGGCATTTTGGTTTCGTCATACTGCCGTTTGTTGAAAAATCGCCAAAAATATCCTTTAACCATTCTATGCTGTCATCCACCCAATGAGGAACTCTATTGCAAAAGGCGCTATTCGGGGCCTGCACAGCAGATTTGCATGTTGAGAAGCCGTGGGGCCCGTATCCATAAATATGGCTTTCAAAAGCAATGCCAGCTTTATCAAGCGCTTCCATAAATTTAATGGAATTTGCAATCGGTACAACCTCATCGGTACGCGTCGCGAAGATAAAACACGGGCATGTATCTTTATCCACCTTATCCCACGTTGACGGCGCAGTCGGCGAGCAGCCGTGGACATCGTCCGTTATGACTGCATACCCCAATAGCGCCGCATTTGGCCTGTTTTTAGACATAGTAGCCGCCGCAGAGGCCAGATGGCCCCCTGCTGAAAATCCTAAAACCGCAATCTTATCTTCGTATATATGCCATTCGCCCGCTTTGGATCTGATAAGCTCCATGGCCTGATCATAATCGTTCAACGGATTGGGCCATACCGCGTTCTCCTTCATGGAATAGCGCAACACAAAAGCATGGTAGCCTGCCCGCAAGTATTCGAAAGCCACTATTTCAGCCTCTCGGTCGGAACAAAATTGGTAACCTCCGCCGGGAATTACGATTACCGCCGGCCGTTTATTTATGTAAGTAAATTCGCCGCCTACAGGCTGGATATAAGTTGTGAGCGTAACATTGCGCTCTTTGTTCAGAACTATTGTTTCCGATAACATATTACACATCCTCCTTTATATAAATCACAAATCTATCGCCAAAATGCAAGCGGAGTATCAAACATGACTATTCTTCTTTCGGGAAGCTGCGGAAATTCAGAATATTGCCATCCGGGTCTTTGAACTGAAATGAGCGCGCTCCCCACGAGTGGGTAGTCGGCTGGTTGAGCATCTCCACGTTCTGCGCCAACAGCCGCTCGTACTCGGCGTCCACATCGTGAACATTAAATCCGACTATCACATTATTTGCTCCACCGCCCTCGACATAGCTAAATGCCGATTGCTCTTGCAAATCGGGCGCACGGTCGAAGGTGAATGTCAACCCTGCCAGATACAGCCACGAATGGACTGCATTGCCCTCGGCTTTTACACCGAATACAGCCTCGTAGAAGGCTCTAAGCTTTATTACATCGTTCGTGATGTAACAGACATCTGTAAACTTCATTATTAGGCACCTCCAAGGTCTATATAAAGTTGTCTACCGAAACCGATACGGTTTCCTCGTTCAAGCCCTCGCCCGTTACCGTAAGGCTGACCACGTCGCCGGCATCTGCCAAAACAATGGCTTGTGCCTTTCCGTAATAAGTGGTAAAGCTGCCCGTGTCATAGCGTTCTTCCGTTCTTGGATTTGCGCTTCCAAAACCCAATAATGTGCCGCCGTCCACATGCACCGTGAGCCGCCTGTCATCGTTAGATTCAACACCGCCATTGTCTCCGACTAAAGCTATATCAAAGTACACTATATCGCCGTAGCGAACAACGGTCTCCTCAGGTATGACGCGCAAGCGAAGGTTGCCAGAAGATGAAACAAGCTGTGTCCTTCCGACCTCTTTCCCAGCCGCATTATACGCAACCACCATAAGCGTTCCATGTTCATATTTTGTTTTATAAACAACCTTATAATCCTTCACTTTCTTTTTTCCCAGGCTTCGCCCATTTAAAAACAGTTCTACCCTAGCTTGGTCCGAGTAAACCTCCACAACGGCAAGATTACCATCGCAATTCTTCCATGACCAGCTTTCAATGGCGTTTGTCCCGCGCCACATTGCTTTTATCAGGCTCTTCCTCGGATGATTAACTGGCTGTACCCCTATATATGGTTTGTCGCGCAGACCCCATACTGTGGCTGCATAAGCCGCTTCGGCTCCTGTATTGCCGAGTATATCGATAGCGCCGACGTCTGCCAACAACCATGGATAAGGCTTGCCGAAAGTTTTCGCATCCGGTGTATAGGCCCATGCACCGATTCCAACTTCTCCAATATAATCCCAAGCTGTCCACATGAAATCTCCTACAAGATATGGATACTTCTTTACCATAGCCCAATTTTTGGCGATATCTTGCGGAAATGTTTCGCTGCCAAATATAACCCGATTGGGATGTTTCTCTCCATCTATTGGATATCTGCTGGAGGCATAGTTATAACCGGCTATATCCAAGATATCTAGGCAGGGAGATGTGGTTTTATCTACTGAATCGCGCTTGGTAGATCTGTCCATCAATCTGCCCATCCTGGAAACCATCATGTTAAACATCGTGCTGTTGAATTTTGAAACAGAGGACGATTGCTTATCAGCAGGATTTTCACCATCTTCTTTATATATAGGTTTCTTTTTGGAAGCCATGTAGAGGATCATAAGATTAATTCCAGCCGTGACTGGCCGACTCTTATCCAAACTATGGAAAATCTCTACGAGCTCTTTTTCAAATGCTAAGCCTTTTTCTTCTGCCGGTTCTCCTACTTCATTACCAATGGAATACATTATAACGCTCGGGTGATTGTAATCGCGTGAAACAACGGCTTGAATGTCTCCTTTATAATGGTTTTCAAAGTCCGATGCATAATCGTATTTCGTCTTATGCTGATACCATATATCCCACATTTCATCTATTACATACACACCGTATTTGTCGCAGGCATCTAGCATTGCCGGTGAAGGAGGATTATGCGCTGAGCGAATGGCATTGTATCCATTCTCCTTTAGTATCCTGACGCGCCGTTCTTCCGATTTCGGCCATGAGCATGCTCCAAGAATACCGTTATCGTGGTGAATACAGCCTCCTCGCAGCAAGGTTTCTTGTCCATTTATGAAAAGCCCTTTATTGCTCCATTCTATCATTCTTATGCCAAACACTTCTGTACGCTCATCTATCGCCGCACCGTTCTCCATCAATATCACATGACACTTATACAGGTTTGGCGTTTCATTGCTCCATAATTTAGCATCAGGCATCTCTATATCCACACAATCCCCGCTGCCTTGCATAAGGCATTTACCGCCATCTAGTATTTCAAATTGCACCTCGCCGCCATGATGAACTACATCAATATGAATTTTCGGAGGCTTATATGAAATGGTCGTTATGCGCACGCCTTCTGGCTCAATATATGTCTTAGGCGATACATAAAGCCATACAGGACGATAAATGCCGGCTCCGGAATACCATCGGCTATTAGGCACTTTTGAATTATCCGCCTCAACGCGAACTGTATTATCCTCTCCATAGCGAAACAGCCCGTCCATGTCGATGAAGAATGGTGTGTAGCCATACGGCCTTCCACCGGCTTCCTTGCCATTGACCATTACTTTGGCGTTTCTATATACACCTTCGAATTGAAGAAGTGTGTGCTTATCAGCCCATTCCTCAGGCACTTGAAATGTTTTTTCATATATGTATTTGCCCCCAGGGAAAAAGGCTATGCCTGAACCACCCATGCTTTCAAGGTCGCGCTGTTCATGTATCATAGCATCATGTGGCAATATAACTGGATAAAGCTCCTCACTCTCTTTTGCAAACTTCCAACCGCTGTTAAAATCGATGCGCCGCATACCAAAGCCTCCTTAAAAATTTCATATTATCGTTTATTTTATTTGTATTATAACAAAAATAACTGCGCGGCGTTATAACATATTAGATAAATTTGTGGTTTTTTAACTTCTCACAATTTTTTGAATCATCTCTGTAGTTCAAAAGCCATATTTCCCAATATTGCCCAAGCATCTCAAACTTCTTTTAGGGTATCTGGTCTGCGTCGCCCTGTCGACTGCTATAAGGCCAAATTTTTGCTCATACCCGAGCTGCCACTCAAAGTTATCCAGCAGCGACCAATGCATGTATCCGATAACTTCTATGCCTTCTTCAATGCACTGATACAATCCCTTCAAAGCGTGTTCTATAAAGTCTACCCTGTCGGTGTCATTATCCGTTGATATGCCGTTTTCGGTTATCATAATGGGTTTATTCCAATGCTTCGACACAAACCTCACAACCCCCGCCAGCGCTTCAGGATAATATTCATATCCCATCTTTGTCAGCTTGGCCTCTCCTACTGGTCTTAACACGCCACTCGGCCCATACACCTGCCGCGTATAATTTTGTACGCCCAAGAAATCATCATCTTGAAGATACGGCAGATAATGCAGGAAATCTTCATCCTGGTCCGCAGCAGCTAATCTTTCGCCGCCCGGCAATACATGGTAATCAACCAATGATAAAGTGATGCCAACCTTTATATCAGGGTTTATATTCTTTATAACTTGCCTCGCTCTCTCATGGCATCTCATAACTATTCTATCGCCTTCCACTGTGCGCGGCGCAACGAAAGGTTGAACCTTCGCTGGATCAATCCCGAAGGCTTCTCCTAAGGCTTCGTAATATGCTTTCATATCAACCTTAGCGTCTTTATTTAAGCCGACTTGGATATTAGCGTCTTTCTCCAAATTATCGCTGCCCTCGGCCATTGCCATGAACTTTTTAATCTGTATGCCTATGTTGGCCTCGTTTATGGTGCATATATATGGCATCATGTCGCCGAGTTTCTCCACAACATGTCTGCAATAGTTCTCAAAATAATGTATGGTTTTCTCGTCTTCCCACCCGCCTTCGGGAATAAGCCACTTGGGTGATGAAAAATGATGCAGCGTAACAATGGGCGTAATATTGTTTTTGTAGCAGCATTCCAAGACCTTTTTATAGTGCTCAATCTCGTTTTCATCGAAGCGGCCTTTTGCAGGTTCTATGCGCGCCCATTCTATGGAAAATCGGTATGCGTTGAGGCCCGCATCGGCCATTATCTTGATGTCATCTTCATATCGGTTGTAATGGTCTGCGGCGTCTAACGACGGCTCTTTATAAATGGATCCGGGAACATTTTCCATTACCCAGCAATCACTGTTGACGTTGTTGCCTTCCACTTGGTGAGCCGCGGTAGCAGCGCCTATTAGAAAGCCATCTTTGAATTTATTCATCATATTATTTCATCATTCCTCTCCATTTTAATCAATCCATATCCCATGGCCTGATTGGCGCAAATTCTTTTAAAAGGGCCTCCTCATCTTCCTTATTGAAAGATATATGGTTTTGCTCAAGGAATTGCCTGAGCGCAACGTCTCCGGCAGACTCTATCACATAAAACGGGATTTTACTCATAGTTGGAAAACACTGATAAACAGCATCCTTTAACTGCGGTTTTTCCAAGATGGTTTTCAAACTCGTGTCCATAGTATATTTTTCAAGATAAACTGTCGTAGGCATATATGAAATATCATAAATTCCGGCATTTAAAACCAGGCATTCGTCATATATGCACTTTTCACCGTTAACAAATATTTCTAGCGGTGCATCAGGCAGATAAACTATGGCTTCACAATCAAACGGCACACTAAACGAAAAATCAAGGCCTTGATCAGATATCCTCCATTTTGATTTATATTTGCCGGCTATTGTTTCTATTTCGGCATATGCCCATTCTAAACGCTGGTTAGGCTGTGGAGCTATTATAGCCTTCTTAAAGCCTGGCGCATCTTCACATGGTCTGATGCCCGCCACATTCCTGTACATCCATTCTACCACAGCGCCATAAGAATAATGGTTAAATGAATTCATGCTTTCATCGCCTAAAGTTCCATCCGGCCTTATGGAATCCCATCGTTCCCAAATCGTCGTGGCCCCTTTCTTAACTTCATAAAGCCAGCTTGGACAATCGGTATTCATTAACAGCTTGTATGCTGTGTCATTATAGCCGTTATCGCTCAATACGCGGCATAGATAAGCGGTACCAACGAAACCAGTGTTCAAGTAACCATCTGAATTCTTGTATATTTTATCATTTAAAAGCTTAACTGAGTATGATATGTCAGTAGCAAAATCCATAAAAAGCGATATAACATTAGATGTTTGAGAATCACTGGCAATGCGGCCTGATTTTGTCACAAAATTGTCCCTTAATGCGGAGCGTATGTCTTCAGCAAGCCGCGAATATTCATCGGCCTCACCGAATTTACCTAACACTCGTGCCGCTTTAGACAGCAAATCTGCCGAATAATAGTAATAAGCCGTTGAAATCATCTCTTTCGGCGTAATGCCGGTCATAGCGCGCGGATTCGGATTGTCCAATGCCAGCCAATCGCCGAATCCTATCCCTTTGTCCCATATATAACTGCCATTATCTTGTTTTCTGACATATTCCACCCAAGCTTTCATGCTTTCATACTGTTCTTCAAGAATCGATATATCCCCGGAATGCATATATACTTGCCATGGTATAACGACAGCGGCATCGCTCCAGGCAGCGGCGCATTCGAAATCCTCTGCATTAGGGTTAAATGTCGGTACATAAATAGGCACGCAACCGTTTTCATGTTTCTGTTCCATCCACAAATCGTACAGGTATTTTCTGAAAAATGCTGTCGTATTCATATTATAACACGCAGTGCCGCAAAAGATCTGAGCATCTCCGGTCCAGCCCAAGCGTTCATCTCGCTGCGGGCAGTCAGTTGGAACATCGACAAAGTTTCCCTTTTGTCCCCATAAAGCGTTAAGGAAAAGTCTGTTGACCAAAGGGTTGGATGTTTCAATATTGCCTGCCAAATTCATATCGCTATATAATACGCAACCGATAAAGTCGTCAAGGCATATATCGTCTAATCCTTCTATTTTTACATACCGGAATCCATAATATGTAAAATGAGCCGTCACCTCGCGAGCACTACCATCGCTTATGTAGCAAAACTCCTGTTTAGCTGTCCGAAGGTTAGCGTTATAATAATTTCCTTCAGCATCAAAAACCTCAAAAAAATTCAATTTAAATCCTTTGCCTCTTGGCAGATCAACCTTTATTCTAAGGCATCCAACCATATTTTGCCCAAAATCAAGGCATTTTTCACCTTTAGGCGTAATTATAAGTTTTTCCGTCGCTCTAGTCTCTTTTACTACAACTGGCAGGCTCAACCGATCGCTGAGAAGGCTTTTATCAATCGGAAGAAGGGTAACGGGATATATTTTGTCACATGAAACCGTATAATCTTGTACCTCACCGTCATAGATTTCGGCGCTTCTAAAAATCGAAGCTCGACTGTGCCAGCTCAAGTCTGAGGTTATAATATCCGCTCCGCCATCTGCATAGTCAAGGTGAATCTCACAAATTGCGCCGAGCTTGTCGCCATATATATCGGCCACTCGGTTAAAGGTAAAGCTGCCTTTATACCAGCCGTTAGCCAGCGTTATGCTTATCAGATTGGTTCCCTCATGAAGATATTCGCTTATGTCAAATGAAATAACCTGCATCCATTCAGAATAGGTATTACAATAAGGTGTGAGATATTCGTCGCCTACACGCCTGCCGTTTATAGATAGTTCGAAAAGTCCAGCACTGCTTATATACGCGTGGGCTTTCTCAACATCGCCTTTTACTACAATCTCCTTCTCCAGCACCGGACATTGAATATCAGTCTCAGTGCACGGCGTTATCCATTGTGCTTCCCAATCCTCATCCATTTTGCCTGTTTCAAACCAAGATGTTCCTTCAGCGCTTTCGCCATTATCGGCCCATACACTAACTTTAAAATAATAGCGTGTGCGCGGGCTAATGTCTATAGGAAGCGGATATGTCGTTTCATGATAATCGATAAGGCCGCTGTCATATATGATGTCGGCAAAATAGGCATCCAAAGAAACCAGTACCCTTATATTAACCGATTTCTGCGCTTTAGTATCTTCTACCAGCCAGCTAATTCTGGGCCGGGTTCGGAACATGAATCCTAATGGTTCTTTTATATGATTTACTTGCAATTTTGAAATGATCATAATCTACTCCTTATATAAGCTCTATTTATTATCCTTTCACTGCGCCCATTACGATGCCTTTTGCAAAATATTTCTGGAAAAACGGATAAATGCACAAAATCGGTATTATCGCTACAACCGCTATAGCCATACGCACAGTATTGGCGGGTAAATTGGTCGATACAATGCCTGTGCTCGCATGACTAGCGAGGAACTGAACATTGTTATTCATCTCGTTTAAAAGCTGCTGAACGCTGTATAGGCTGCTGTCCGTAATATAATATAAACCGTTAGTCCAGTCATTCCAATACGTTACGCCCATGAGCAAGCCTATCGTCGCCAGTATAGGCGTCGACAGCGGCAAAACAATTTTGAAGAAGATGCCGAATATACTGAAACCATCCATTTCAGCAGCTTCTATTATTTCCTGCGGCACATTATGCCTTATATAGTTCATAACCAAAATAATATTGAAACCGTTCATCAATAAATTCGGCAATATCAAGCCAAATATCGTATTCTTAACATGCAGTACGTTAGTGTAAATATAATACGTTGGTACAATACCGCCATTAAAAAGCATTGAGAAAAGAACAAGCAAAAAAATAACCTTGACCCCTACTATATCTTTTTGCAATAATCCAAAAGCAAACATAGCTGTTATTAAAATGCCGAGCGCCGTGCCAATCGCTGTGACAGTAATAGTTATGCCGTAAGCATGGATGATTTGCATCCATTGGCTTAAAATGTATGAATAAGCTGCTAAACTTAATTTGGGCGGAATAAAATTGTATCCTTTAGCTATAACTATGTTTTCATCCGTAAACGATGCTGCAATTAACAGCCAAAACGGTATAATAGCAAGCACCGATATTATTATCATAACAACATGAGCTATGCATGCCATTACCCTATCTTCACTATTTTTAACCATTTCTGCCCTCCTATATCAACGCGTCTTCAGGGCTTACCTTGCGTATTACCCAGTTTGCAAACAGTACCAAAACAAAACCGACTATTGACTGGTAAAATCCAGCTGCAGACGCCATGCCGAGATTATTCTGCGTCATTAAAGCATTGTATACGTACGTATCGATGGTTTGCGTCACGTTATACAGCATGCCGGAGTTTTTTGGAACTTGATAAAACAGCCCGAAGTCAGAGTAGAATATTCTGCCCACGCTTAAAATGAACAACGTTATGGCTGTGGATTTAATACCTGGCAGCGTGATGTACTTTATTTGCTGCCACTTCGTAGCCCCATCAATCTTGGCCGCCTCATAATATTCTGGACTAATCGAAATAACTGCGGCCAGGTAAAGTATTGTATTAAATCCTATTGTCTTCCACATATTTACGAAAATCAGAATGAATGGCCAATATGTCGGATCCTGATAAAAATCGGACGTCGCTTCAACTCCAAGAGCCGGCAAAATCGATTTGACTATAAAGCCCGTGCTGGAGTTTAAGAAAGCGTAGACGATATAACTTACTACTACCCATGACATGAGATAGGGCAGCAGCATAAGTGTCTGATATGTGCGTGAGGTATATTTGTGTGTTATCTCGTTTAAAAGTATCGCAACCGCTATGCCCAGCGCTGTGCCTAGTATAATAAAGGCTACATTATATAATATAGTATTGCGCGTTATTATCCAGGCATTACCTGAAGAAAATAAAAATGTAAAATTATCCAAGCCGCACCACGGGCTTTTTAGAATGCCGAGGCTCAAGTTTATCCTTTTAAAAGCCATAACTATCCCAAACATGGGAAGGTAGTTGTTGAATAAAAGGTATAACAGGGCAGGAAGCATTAATATATATACAGGTATAGTTTTTTGCCAATTTATTTTTTTCTTTTTATTCATCAAAGTTTTTTCCATAACACCATCTCCTAAAAAAGGAAGGGAATAGCCGATCTGCTTAGTACTCCCTTCCTCTTACAATTTATTGCATTACCTATTAGCTAGCCACGCATCAAACTGCGCCTGGTTATCGGCAATGACGGCATCTATGTTTGCTGCTTTCAGGGCTTTTATAAAGGCATTGTAAGTCGTATCGAGGTCCTTTTCGCTTCCAGTTTCCAGCGTCGGCAAATATTGGTTAAGTACAGTATTTATTGCAACTAGTTGATTAACCATCTTTGAGGAATTATACTGATAGCCAACAGCCTTAGTCGGATTAGCCCTTGCTTTTTCTATATATGCAAGGTTCGCAGCTTTAGTACTGAATTTTGAAAAGGTTAACAGATTATTTTGATTTCCCCAAACTCCAAGCGTATTATAGTAACCACTAGTAGTCGCATCCAAGCCATCGGCAAAATCTATTATGCCATTGGCTTCGTCGACCACTTTATAATGTTTTCCTTCGATACCCCATTGCAGCAAATTCGACAGAGAATCATCCGCAAAGGTTAAATCAAGGAATTTAAGTGCTGCTTCCGCCTTCTTGCTGTATGTTGGAACAGTTGAATATATTCCAGTGGCACTAGAAACAGATGGCCTGTATACTGGCGTTGTACTAGCTGGTGTGCCGCCGCCTTTTAGTTTAGCTTGAAGGCTTGCTAATACTGCTGGGTTATTATTCATTATTGAGCTTCCGAGAACACCGCTCATTATGAGTGTATCCGCAGGCGTATCATTAGTGGCAGCGTCAGGCATAATGTACCCAGCCTTATACCATTCCTTCATCGCTTTCAGAAAATTATAATACTCTTCGGTTTCATACATATCGACTATCTTAGTGCTCGTAGTATCCATAAGAACCCCGCTTGTAGTGTTAGCACCCAGGCTATCAATTACATGGAAAAATCTAAAGCTAGAGGCGCCGTTTACCACGCTGCTTCCTAATGCGCCGCATGGATACACATTAGGATTAGCCTTCTTTAAAGCCCCAAATATCGAGCTGAGTTCTTCCAAGGAGTATTCTTTTTCAGTATCTATTGTCAAGCCTGCGTTTTTTAAATAATCGTTGCCTAGTATAACCGCTCCCTGAAAACCAAGTGTCGTAGTAGGCCCTATGCCATAGGTCTTGCCGTCGATTTTAGCACCGTCTGTGACACCATATTCTTCAATGAATTTTTGTATATTTGAATTTTCAGAGATATAATTATCCAGTGGCATTAAAGAGCCGGAATTAACAAATGGCTGAATATCCTGAAATGCTGTTATCATAAGGTCAATATTTTCCTTACCGGCTAAAAGCGTAGAATATTTTGTAAATGTATCTGCAATAGGAATAGGGTAAAATTTAATTTTTACGCCTATTTTAGGCACAGTAATTTTATTTACTTCATCTTGGACCAATGGCAAATCCTTAGGTGTTTGCCCAAAAGTTAGAAATGTCACCACAATTTCGGTTGCATTGTTCTCGTTGCTTTGCTTATTCTGCGCCGCATCAGATGTCGTATCATTGCTCGTATTTGAGTTTGAGCCGCTGCTCCCGCATCCAGTAGCCATAATACATACCATGGCAACTACGAGTAAAACCGACAACAATTTTTTTAACGTCATAAGAAATCCTCCTCGCTTATGCTTATTGATTTTTTTAGATTATAACATGCCTCTATATAGGCATGTTGTCTATTTCCGATATATCCATGTAACTATAGCGACCTGCGTTATCACTTTTCCGGCTGAAAATACAACAAACCCGACCTTGTGCATAAATCATGCACAAAATCGGGTTTATACATCTATGAAATATTTATTTGATGTATTCGCGCTGAAACTCGCTTGGAGTTTTGCCGTGATATTCCTTGAATACTTTCGTAAAATATGAGCAGTTAGAATAACCTACCCTTTCAGCTATCATATTGATTGGCATCTTGTTTCTCATTAGAAGCTCTTTTGCCAAAAACATGCGCTGCTCTGTAATATATTCAATAAGCGTCTGCCCATATTTTTTCTTGAAGACCCTTGTGAGATAATCGGGATTAAGATAAACATATCTAGCTATGCTCTCCACCGTAAGCGGCTCCGATATATTAGCTAATACGTAATTCTTGACTTTTTCTAGCGTCTCATCTATTTTATCCAGCTCAGTTTCTGAAGGCCCAAATGTGTTCTTGACATACAGCTCGCCATACTGCTTATATTCCTTATCCTTGCGCTTATCGTTCACAGTGGTTATAGCGTTTTTTAACACTTCAAGCAGTTTTTCCGGTCTCACCGGTTTTAAAACATAATCGAGGCATTTTAATGTTATGGCCTGTTTAGCAAAATTAAATTCAGCATGGCAAGTGAGAAAAATACATTCTGTTTCGGGATAATGGGATCTAACCCATTCTACAAGCTCTATTCCGCTTCCATATGGCATCTCAATATCACTTAGCATAATATCAATTTTATCTTCCATAAATATATTGATTGCTTGTGCATAGCTGTTTGCTGTAAGTATTCTGTCAAAATTCAGTTTTTCCCAGTCAACGCTGTCAAGGATCCCTTGTATGGCAAAGATTTCATCATCCACAATCAACAGATTCATCTGCTTCCTCCTTTTCCGTCATGGGAATTCGTATGCTCACTTGTGTTCCCTGTCCAATCGCGCTCTTTATATTTATAGAGGCTTCATCTCCGTAATAGAGATAGAGCCGCCGCTTGCAGTTCCATATTCCTATATGCTTGCCGCGTTTATCCTCAAACGGCTTGTTATTCTTCAATTGCTGCAATATCTCCTCATTCATGCCATTACCGGTATCGGCCACCAAAATGTCCAGATAATGGCCGTTGTGCCTTATGTCAACGCTTATTTCTATCTCGCTGCCTAGATCAAGCGCATATTTTATGGAGTTTTCCACGAAATTCTGTATCAAAAACGCCGGCACTAGCTCGTCCATGAGGTCCTGGTCAATATTCAAACGGCAAGTAAAGGAGTACGGGAAACGTATTTTTTGAATATTGAGATACGAATTCACAAAATCCATCTCATCTTTTAATCTGACGAGTTCCTCGGCCTTGTTGAGCGTATACCGGAAATAGTCGACGAGACACAGCGTAAACTCCTGAATGCAGCTATAGTTTTTAGATTGAGAAAGGCTGTAAATCATATTAAGCGAGTTTAAAAGCATATGCGGGTTAACCTGAAGGCGCAGGTTAGTGGCTTCAATGTCGAGTTTCTCCATATCTTTCTCATAGGATTCAATGGTAAGATCATTTATGCGGCTGGCCATTTTGTTGAAAACACGATTTATATGCCGGAATTCAGCAGTTTGCTCCTCCTCGCCTATGCGGTAGTCCAAATTGTTATTCTCGATTTGGTGCAAGGCTTTGTTCAAGTTGAAAAGCGGATTCAAAACAAGCTTTTTAATCGTGTAATATAGAAAAGGTATTATAGCTATACTTAAAAATGCTATGATCTGTAATATTTTCTCCATGGCTGGTATCTGTGAATTAAAATCCGCAGCTGGAATTATACCTACTAGCGCATAATTTAATTTCTCTGAAGGATAGGATAACAACACCACATCTTCATCTTGCCCAGATATCGGCACAGTTTGTCTGGGCCTGCTTAAATCCACGCTAAGCATATAGTTTCCTTGGTTAATCACGCCATCTTTTGTAGCCAAGAAGTACTTCTCATTTTTCAGCATATTTGCATCAGACATGAGCGACGATATTGAGTCTGTCTTAATAAGAAAGCCGAAAGAATATGTTCTGGTGCTCATATTACAAAACAGATACTCTTGCCCGCCTATTTTGCTCATTTGATACTTGCCACCTATTTCTTTAGCTATATCCGTTCGGGCCAAGTATTGCCTTATCCCATCTGATTCCGGATACGACAATATCGCATCGTTATAGGTAATCGCAACATTATTGTCCCAATTGGTCTTTATGTAACATAAATCGACCAAATCAAGGTTGGAGCGGTAGCCTTTCAGCTCTTTCCAAAACTGATATTTCTCAATATCCGATAAGCCTGATTTAGCACCGCTGTTCAGCTCAAGCCAATTCTCAGATAAAATGCGGTTCATGTCCTGATCAATCATCGTAAGTTGCGAATCCAGGCGCATAATGCACAGCGCAAGCTGGTTCCTGTATGACTCCATGAGCTTGTCTTGCAGATTGTTGATCATCACGTTGGATATCGTCAGCATCAACATTATAATAGGCAAAATCACGCAGCAAATCACGATTATTATTTTAAATGCCAGTGTTTTGCGAATGCGTTGCAATTTAGTGAGCAATTTTCTCATTCCTTATAAGTTAATAGGGTATATTTACATTATATCATCATACCAGCGCATTTCAACGAATACATCTCAATATAAAGTAAAAGGCCTGCAATCCACTGGTTAATAGAATTGCAGGCCTCATTCGGCTTTTACAAAGAATTTACCAAATAGTTGACTGTCGTGCCTATGGCTTCTTCTTCCCATTCCTTTTTATTGAACGTATGATCTGCGCCTTCTATTACATGAAGCTCCATCCTATCACCGTATATGGCAGCGTACTCCTTGGAAGAAGCATGCAGTGGCACGCTCTGGTCAGCGCTGCCATGCACTATCAGCACTTTTTTATCGTAACGTGCGGCATCGGCATATATGTCAATATTGTCTAAATCATCTATAAAGCCTTTGCCTAGCACAAAACCGTTAAGGTCTATATAGCCTTTTTCTTCAAGCGATTTTACTTGCGCAGGATCAGGATTTTCCTTCATGTTGCGAAGTTCATTGCCTGCAGGCGCCCATAGAACCAGAGTCTTTATCTTGTCATGCTGCGTACCAGCCACCGAACTGGCAATTGCTCCTCCTAAGCTCAAGCCCACAATGCCCGTGCGGGCATTATCGACAAATTCAAGCGAGCGGGCATAATTCAATATATCCAATGCGTCACTTATTTCTCCGGATATGGTCATATCGATGAATTCGCCATCGCTCTCGCCGCTTCCAGCAAAATCGAAACGCACTGATGCTATGCCTTTTTTCTCCAGTGCTCTTGATAATTTAACGAAAATAAAATGTGGCTCCATTTTATTGCCGGTAAAGCCATGATATATGGCCACTATAGGAACTTTTGCACCTGCATTTTCAGGAACATGTAGCATGCCACGAAGTACCTGCCCTCTGATATTTACCAATTCTACAGCTTTTTGCATAACTCATCCACTCCTTTCGCGTCTTGTTTATTTACATATTATCACACGCAAGAAGCATTGTCCAATAGCAGTAAACGGCTATATATGGCCAAAACACCTGCAGCTATATAAACATAGCTGCAGGTGCCAGCAAATAAAATCTATTTTTTTATTTCAAAGGAATAGCGTCCTGAGCCTACTTCAAAGGCATAGTATTCTTCTTTGTTGTCATGGCGTATATCTAAGCTGCTCACAGCTTGCCCGTTCATGGTGACTGTGCTACCTTCTATGTCCAGTTTGGGCAGCATCACGCGCGCTGTCGTATTGACCGGTATCTCCACATCTAGCTTGAATGATGCTTCGTCTCTGTGCCATGCTGAGCTTATTGTGCCGTATATGCTCTTTATGCTAGCTGAAGCATGGTTTAATCCGTCCGGCACTACCGGTTTTATGGTTATGCGCTTAAATCCCGGGCTGTCAGGTTGTATGCCTGCAAGGGCTTTGTAGAACCATGCGTCTACTGTGCCAAACATTATGTGGTTGTGCGAGTTCATGCCCTTGTTGGTCAGCTTCTCCCAGCGCTCCCATATGGTGGTAGCCCCTTCTTTTATCATGTAGCCAAAGCTCGGATAGTCTTCTTGCGTCATCATTTTGTATGCCACGTTTTTGTATCCGTATTCGTCCAGCGTGTCCAGTATATATTTTGTGCCTATTATGCCTGTGTCAAAGTGATAATCCGCATCTACCACTATGAGTTTTATCAGCTTATCCATTACGTCTTGTTTTGTTCCCTCAGGGGCTAAGTTGTATTGAAGCCCTAATACGTTGCATGTCTGGCTGGTGGATGAGTAGTTGTTTTGTTTTTCGTTGAAGAATTTTTTGTTGAAAGCGCTTTTTATCTCAACTGCCAGCCTGGCGTAGTCATCGGCATCTCCATCTTTGCCTAGCAGCTTTGCTATTTCGGATAATACAAGGGCGTCGTGATAGTAGTAAAAGGCTGATGTTATCTCCCAGGACATGTTCTTGGGCGGCACGCTTCCTGGTGCACACCACTCTCCGTAGTGATAGTAGTTTACTAAGCCGCTCTCGTCTGTATGGGCTGTCAGGAAATCTACCCAGCGCTTCATGTTATCGTAGTGTTCTTCGAACACCGTTGTATCGCCATAGAATTTGTACAGCTCCCATGCTATTGATATATAAGCCGTTCCCCATGCCGGATCAGCGGGATAGATAGGCCAGTACGCGGGTACTACGTCGGATAGGCTACCGTCTTCTTTCTGGCAGTCTTTTATGTCGTTTAGGTATTTCTTCCAAAACGCCGCCATGTCAAAGTTGTATCCGGCTTCTTCGGCAACCAGCTGCGCGTCACCCATCCATCCCATGCGCTCGGCGCGTTGCGGGCAGTCGGTCGGTATGCTCATTATGTTGCTCAGTTGACCATAGATTATGTTCTTGTGTATGTTGTTGAGAAGCTGGTTTGAGCATTCGAAGCTGCCTTTGGGTTCTACGGCTGTGTGTATGAAACGCCCTTCAAGCGTGTCCAATGATGGCGTGCCTGGGTATCCTGTCATCTCTACGAATCTAAAGCCGTGGTATGTAAAGCGCGGTTCGTATTCTTCTATGCCACAGCCTTTTAGTATATATATATCAGTTGTGCGGGCAACATTGTTCACGTTAGTATTTAGTGTACCGTCATTATATAATACTTCTGAAAAGCGCAGTTTTATTTGTGTGCCGGCAGGGCCTTGAGCTTTTAGCCTTACCCAGCCTGTGAAGTTCTGGCCAAAGTCGTATATATATACTCCAGGGGCAGGATTGGTCAGCTTTATGGCCGGGAATGTTTTTGTGACCTTTATGGGCGGCATGGCCTGTGATACCAGCTTGCCTCCAGGTGCTGCTACTTTTTCTGCGTTTATCCAGTCTGCATCGTTTAAGCCGGGCATATCCCATCCTTCTATTTCCATGCGGGCATCGTATGTCTCGCCATAGTATATGCCGTTTTCGCGTATGGGGGACGCGTGGGTCTTCCATGTTTCATCGGTCGCAATTATGTCCATGCTGCCGTCTTGATAGTATATGTGCATCTGCGCTATGAGGCGCGGGAAGTCGTAGCCGTAGTCTTTGACATAGCGGCCGTTGCCCAGCATTACGCCTATGGCGTTTGCTTCATCGCTCAGGTATGGGGTTATGTCATATGCCGAGTAAAGGACGGTCTTTTTGTAGTCTGTTTGGCCGGGCTCTAGTACCCTGTCGCCTACTTTTTTGCCGTTTATGTGCAGTTCATAGTAGCCTATGCCGGATATATATGCTCTGGCGCGTGCTATCTTGCTTTTGGGCTTGAATTCTTTTCTAAATAGGCTGCCCATGTAGAGCACGAAACCTTTGCCGGCATTCATCCCATCACCGCCTGGAAGAACAACTTCCTGGCGGTTTTTGTCGCCTATCCACTGAGCTCTCCAGTTAGCGTCGCTCATAAGGCCGGTTTCAAAGACTGCTGTCTGGCTGTATGGGCTTATCTGGCCGTTTTTGTCCTGCCAGCATACCTTCCAGAAGTATTGCGTGCATGGTGCAAGCGGTTCTCCGCCGTATACCACGCAGGTTGAGTTGTCCGATGATACAATACCGCTGTCCCATATATTGCCTTGGTCGTTGTTTATGGTTTCTATGTTGTCCGCTACTATGATGCGGTAAGCTGTTTGTAGCTGATTGGGCTGGTCATGTTTTAGCTCCCATGAGAATATGGGCCTTGGGTTGTCTATGCCCAGAAAGTCAGCCATATAATCGCACTTTAGGTTTATTGGTGCATATCGGTTATTTGACATAATAATAATTCACTCCTCTAATTTCAAATTTATGCTTTTAGCGAACCTGCTGTCATTCCGCCTACTATCTGCTTATTGAAGAATATGAAGAGTATAAGCGGCGGTATAATGATCAACACGACATCCGCAAAGAGCAGATTCCATGACGTTAAAAACTGCCCCATAAAATTATACAGCGTTAGCTGAACCGTTGCATTCTTTGTCCCAGGCAGGAAATACAACGGGTTAACAAAGTCGTTGAATATTCCGACTGCAGACGTTACTGTTATAGTGGCCGTAACAGGCTGCAGCAATGGGAATACTATATTAAAAAACAGTTTTAGTCCACTCGCTCCGTCTATTATAGCGCTTTCGTCTATCTCCTTAGGTATAGTCGCCATAAACTGCCTGTATAGCATGGTGCAGAAAGGGAAATTTAATGCTGCTTCAATAAATATAATGCCTGGCAATGTTTTAAATAAGTTTAGCCCTTGAAGCACCCAGATAGTGGGAACTATTGCCGGCGGTATCATAAGCCCTGCCAGCACCATAAAATCTATAAAGGATGACGCTCTGCTCGAACGCCGCTGCATGACAAACCCTGCCATAGAGCATATCAATATAAGCAAAACAATGGATACAACAGTTATAACAGTGCTATTGTAAAAAGCCCTTATGACAATGCCGTTTTGTGTATCTAAAACTTTTTTATAGTTTTCTATTATATGCAATTCTTTTGGCCAACTAATGTTTAAATCCGCTGCTTCCGATTGAGATTTAAATGAGTTTACCAAAACAAAATAAAACGGAACGCCAAATATAACGATGGCTAATATTACGGCCACTATTTCAACAAGTAGCCTTATGCTCTTTTTGCTCATAGGTCCACCTCGCTCTTCATCAGAAATCTATATAGCGGTACGGCGAGTAAAGAAACGACCAGGAAGAGTATAACATTGCCGGCTGTCGCAAGGCCATAGAATCCCGCCGCGTATTGTTTGTATATAACCGATGCGAGAAGATCGGTTGCAAAGCCGGGTCCGCCCTTTGTCATAGTCCATACCAAATCGAAGGTGCGCAAGCCGCCTATAAAAGATAGTATTATTACGGAATTCATGGCCGGGCGGCACAGAGGCAAAGTTATGTGCCAAAGGGCATCCCATGAATTGCCGCCGTCTATTGTAAGGGCTTCATAGTATTGCCTCGGTATAGAAACGATGCCCGCTATATATATGACCGTCGCCATGCCGACGCCCTTCCATAAATCAACCAGTGCCACGGAAAAAAGAGCTAGCTTCCCATTGCCAAGCCAATCCGGCCCTTGTATGCCAACAACCTCAAGAGCTTTATTTATTAACCCATGCGTAGGGTGCATCATGGTGCTGAAAGTAATACCTACGGCAACGGTGCTTATAAGCGTCGGAAAGAATACCATAGAACGGAGAAAGTCTCTGGTCTTTACCTGCGGTGAGCTTAAAAACGATGCCAGCAAAAAGCCCAGCACCACTTTTGAACCTGATGTTACTACAGCATATACAAACGTATTCTTAAAACTTGTGCTCAATGATACATCAGAGAAAAAATCTATATAATTTTGAATACCTATAAATTTCCAATCAACCAATGTCCAATGCGTCATGCTAAAGAAAAAAGACATAAGCACTGGCAAAAAAAAGAATATAAAATAAATAATGCCTGCCGGCAAAAGGAACATATATGAATAAGTTTTTTTTTCGATCAACTAATATGCCTCCTTACTTAATCGGCTCTGCATGAACATACAGAGCCGATTTGTACAATTTATAGCAACTACTTTTATCACCAGCCGGGTAAGTTGAGCTGCTTAGCTTGTTTCTCCAAATCTTTATCATATTCCTGTGCGCCTTCGAGCGGTGTCTTAAGCCCTGCACCTACCTCAACACAAATCTGAGGTGAATTCGGGCCCTTTACAGGTGTCAAAAATTCGAGTGCTGTTATCGTTTTACCATTCTCGTAATAAGCCATTTCATCTTTTACAGCAGGATAAATATCTGCCGGCATTACAACCCCTTTAATAGCAGATGGACCTTCCGGTTTCCTTTTTGAAATATAAGCATTCACACCTTCAGATGAAGCAAGAAAACCAACCCATTTTTTGGCTGCATCAATATTTTTACTTCCTTTGTATATTGATATACATGGTGGCATCCATACTGTAGCACCATTTATATCTGGGCTATCGCTGGGCTGCGCAAAAAAACCTATATTATTTACTTTATCAGGATAATTAGCAGCTATAGTTGGTACAGCTGTACATTGCATAGGATAATGCACGCCATCGCCATTTGCTAACATTTTCAATGCTTGATCATAGGTCGTGGATAAGAAATCTTTATTCATAAAGCCCCGTTTATAAGGCTCGGCCAACTTTTCAAAGCTCCTCAGTGCTGCCGGCGTCGTCGCAAACTTTGCTTTGCCTGCTGTTAATTGCTCGGCAAAATCCGGCACCTGCGCTTGTACATTATAATAATCGCTAAGAAGTATAAGCTGCGCTGCCCAGCTATCTTTGTATGAGCCTATAACAGCAGTCTTGCCTGCCACCTTGATTTTTTCACAGTTATTCATAAGCTCTTCCCATGTCTTCGGCACCGAAAGACCTAAGTCAGCGTATATCTTTTTATTATATAACCACCCACCCATATTCATAGAACCAATTGGCACGCCATATACTTTGCCATTTAAGGTAACAGTTTTTTTATACAAATCGTCTATATTAGAAATAAATCTCTCATTTGTTAAATCAATGAAATTATCTTGGGGGTTTAGTGTATTAAACAATGCTCCTGGCAAAAAATAATTAAGATCATCCATCTCCCCACTGGCCAGCCTTGTACGTACAACATTTTCACCTTCGTCGCCACCCGGCCGCAATTCAATCTCAGTAGCTATATTGTACTTTTCTTCTATAGCTTCTATTACTGCATTTAAGCCTTCTAATGGAGTTTGATTGTCAACTAAAAGTGTCAATGTTACTTTTTCGTTACTAGTTCCTGAACTATTACCACTCGAAGACTGACTACTGCTATTTGATGAACTGTTGTTATTGCCCTCATCGGACGCATTTTGGTCTCCGCCGCAACCTATGAATAAGACCATCATCATAGCCGCGCAAAGCAAAACCGCCATAACTTTTTTTAGCCTACTATTCATTATAATATCCTCCTCTGCAATATTTTTTGGATTTATATATATGATAGCATCGTTGTGAGCAGAGATACATGGATAAAGCAAAACATATGCATATAAAATTGAGCACAATATCTTAAATATATGTGCAAAATTGCTTTATTTGCTATCTAGCGATGTGTTCGATAGATACTTGGATGGCGGCATCCCAGTAATAGACCTGAACACATGACTGAAATAAAATGGATCCGGGAGTTTGACAGTTGTGGTTAAATAAAATACCTATAAAAGGCTAAATTATCAT
>ENA-UPAD01001056-UPAD01001056.1-bioreactor-metagenome-genome-assembly--contig:-NODE-1056-length-32326-cov-182.453534_pt1 | contig 32326 bp, 28 predicted proteins | sample MGYA00238179_ERZ772710 | MGnify/ENA primary metagenome ERZ772710 (study PRJEB29004, sample SAMN07631245) | bioreactor metagenome | isolation source: Switchgrass digestor | place: USA: Dartmouth...
GGATGCTGTCGTAATCCGCTATCCTCGACCTTATCTCGTTTTCATTGTAGGAAATGTCTTTCTCTCCGGTTATCATGGGAAGGGAGCGAATGATGATCCTGGCCATCTCGGCCCTTGTGATGGGTCGTCTGTAATCGGTAAACTCTCCCGGCTGCACAAAACCCAATTCCAACCCAATGGACACATAGACGTCCCCCCAGTATTTATCTGAAGGAACGACCACACCCTTGCCGGCAGCCGCTACGGCTATCTTGATAAACTGTTCCACCGTGAGGTTATCCAAGGGTCCGAATTTTCCCGCGTATCCCACCATCAGTTCCCGCGGGTGGTTGGCGACATACTGGACGTGCTCGTAATACCAGGCATCCTTGGGTACATCCTGGAAGCTCACCTCCGCGTGTGACCGGCTCATACCCGAAGGCATAGCAGCCAGAACCATAACAACTGTCAGCAGGAACGCGAGACACTTTTTCATAACCCAACCTCCTAAAATTTGGTTGAGTTAATCTTATCATTCAATGTTATTTAATGTCAATAATAGTAAAAATAAAATATGGCTGGATTTGTGAAAGTTGTTTTCCAGGCGCGTTTATAGAAATCAGTTTTACTTTCTTTAGTTCTCGTGTAAATGATAAAATCGTTGAAGCGGCCGAAGATGTGACTGAGATTGCTTCGTCGGCTCCGCCTTCTCGCAATGACACCCTTGGGACATATCATTGTGAGCGAGTAGAACAAGCGCAGAAGTCTCTTCACATCCGCAGGACCATGCTCTATATTAAGCGGTCGTCCAGATTCTGAACAAGAAATAATGCAAAAGTAGTAGTATAGAAACTATCAGCGCAATAATCACTGTTGATTTTGTAATCTTTTTCATCTTCTAACCACCGGCCTGGTGGTCCAAAACCATTTATCCATAGCCTCTGGAACTTTAAAGTAATATGCAACTTCGATATTTGCATTCGGTACCTTGCCGATATATTTATCATCCTTACTGAAATCTGTATAGTAAGCATGAAGCTGATGCTCAATCATGAAATCATAAAATGCTTTCCCCTGAGAGGGACCATAAACAATGTTGCTCAGATGGAGCAAGACCTTTGCATATTTGTCCTGTATCCATGAAAACTTCTTTCTGTCTTTATCCGGCTCCCATCCCTGTCCAAGTAAGTAATCGTCGTCATATAAGGCACTAAGAGTCCAAGAATATAAAGCAGGATTCTTTTGCTCCCCGGGCGCATATCTCTCGGCAACATAGTTCATTTGGGGTTCCGCAAAAAACTCTAATTTGATGCTGGGATGAGTCGTTTTATTGTCAACATAGTAATAAAGAATAGCCGAACCACCAAAAAAGTCACTATATCCGATACTGAAGACATTACCGTTCTTCTGGGCATAATACGCCATGGTCTTAGCACATTCATAAAGAAGTTCATGAATATCAGGATTATTTTTATCAGATAACAGTGTTGGTGTAGTCACAATTGCATTTCGAAGATATATTTTTCTATTTTCAATTTTGGCAATGCAATAGAAGTCATCTGCATTCTCCCTGATATATGCCTCAAACTCCTCATCGCTCCAAACTTCTTCCTGAGGCGTATAAATCGTCCTCAGGCTCGGTTCCAGCATCTTGTGGATGACCGCCGCTGCGGATGCCCGGGTCAGGTTGCCGTTGGGATTAAACTTTCCATCCGTTCCGCCTACAAGGATGCCGAGTTGATAGGCCTTGCAGACATATTCCCGAAGGTTTACAGGGATACCGTCGTAATCCGCTATCCGTGACCTTATCTCGTTTTCATTGTAGGGTATATCTTTCTCTCCGGTTATCATGGGAAGGGAGCGAATGATAATCCTGGCCATCTCGGCCCTTGTGATGGGTCGTTTGTAATCGGTAAACTCTCCCGGCTGTACAAAGCCCAGTTCCAGACCAATGGACACATAGACGTCCCCCCAGTATTTATCTGAAGGAACGACCACACCCTTGCCGGCAGCCGCTACGGCTATCTTGATAAACTGTTCCACCGTGAGGTTATCCAAGGGTCCGAATTTTCCCGCGTATCCCACCATCAGTTCCCGCGGGTGGTTGGCAACATACTGGACATGCTCATAGTACCAGGCATCTCTGGGTACATCGTTGAAGCTCACCGCAGCATGTGACCGGCTCATACCCGAAGGCAAAACCGCCAGAACCATAATAACTGTCGATAGGAAAGCGAGAAACTTTTTCATAACCCAACCTCCTAAAATCTGGTTAAGTTAATCATATCATTATGTGTAATTAAATGTCAATATTAGCAAAAATAAAACACGACTGGATATGCGGAAGTCATTTTCCAGTCGCGTTATCTTCAAGGAGTTCTTCGTAGTAGGAGTATAATACTTATATATTATATCATCCTGTCATTGTGTTGTCATGACTTAGTATCGTTATGAATTGAAACTATATTGCATTTAATAAATCCCTGCAATTAATCAGCCAACTTCCTGCGCACCTCCTGCACCATCTCAATAGGCTCTGAAGTCCTTTGGGCAACTTCCTGCTCACTCATCCCCGTTTTCAGAAGGCGCAGCACGACAGCCTCCATGGGCTGTGCAATTTCCACCACATTGCGATCCGGATCGTATACTCTGAAAACCCGCTGTCCCCAGGGCTGCTCCACCACTTCATGGAGAAACTCAATATCGGATGCCTTAAGCGCTGCGTAAACTTCGTCAAGACTATCACTTTCAAAGTACATTTCAAATTGCTCGCAGCCTCGCTGATCCGGTTGCGCACAGGACTTGCCGAAAACCACGGAATAGGCATAATCGGCCTGCCATAAGCAAAATCTGCCTTTATAGATGATGTGCAAGCCGTGGTCCACCTCAACTTTCTGCTTCAGGACCTTTTCATAGAACCATCGCGATTTTTCAATGTCTTTGACCATCAGAACCGGTGAGTGATATTGGATATGCATGTTCCTTCTCCTTTTTTCAACATGCTGGTTGTTAATAGCGGTCTGCTATTACCTCAGTTTCAGGACTCGGGCCAATTCCTTGCGTTCAACTGAATTGCTGATAGAAACACCAACGTCCAGGATGCGTGCAACAGCTTCCTCTCGTGATATCTTATCTGCTTTTTCAAGCCATGATTCAGGTGCCCAGTCGGTTACCTTCATGTAGGTATTGATCGCCCATCCGTAGGGCTCACCCCGACGGTTGAGCTTTCTCCTGTTTCCGGAGACCGTGATGTAAAAAGTTCTCTGGAGCTCCTTCATGGCATTGTCAACTTTATTTGCTCCCTGCTTTTTGGTAACGCCCATGAGCCTTCTGATTTCTCCGGTGTCCGGTTCTCCGTTCTGGCAGAAGATCTGCCATATCTGCCATTCCGTATAGCTAATCGCGCCTTCAGCCCACCGCTCTTCCATCGCTCCCCGGGGGTGGCATGCTGCATAAAAGTACGGGTACAGGCTTTCTGAAATAAAGCCTTTGTGGCCGCCAAGCAGGCACCCAAAAGCCAGTTTTCTTTCATTCGCCGCCCGATCCTTCCACTGCCAAGGATCGGTTTCTGGATCCCCGGTATGCCACTGCTCCGGCCTCGTCTCCCTATCCAGAGAGGGAAATCCGGGGAGCAAGTTTGAAAAAGACATATATCCAAGTTGGTTGACCCGTTCAATGAAATCCTCATATGTATTCAGGATCATGCTTCATTTCCCCTCTTTAAGCCATTTTTTCAGGTTTTCTATCCTTGCTCCCGGCGGATTGTCACCGTGCTCCTTGTCAAGATACGAATAGGCATACAGCGTTTCACAAGGCATGCTCGGGCAATGACCGCAATGCTCGAAGCCCTTGCCCTGGCAACAAGCTGCAAGTTTACATGGCCCGTAAAAAGGATTGCCATTGGTCGCCACACAACCTCTGCATCCGGCAGACTCCCTGTATGAGCATTCGCTGCAAAGCAGGCCACATCTGGACTCCACCATAACTCTAACCCCCTGTTTATGCTTTTGGGGATATCTTACCATCACGAACATGACAACTGCTTGTCTTGTTCATAGCGCGTCAGCATTTTTTTCGCTTTTTCCCTGATTTCCTGCGCTATATCCTCTGGCTCCAGCACCTGGGCTTTCTCTCCCATGCTCATGATCCAACTGACGATATAATCCCGGTTGGTGTAGGTGATGACGGCCCTGAGCCTGCCGTCCTCAAGCGTTTCATAAAAATTCGGACCATATTCGTCCACCAGCAGGTATTCCAACTCCTTATCCACGAGCAGTGTTAATCGATGCTGATCATGCAGATGCCGGTCCAAATCCCTTTTTTCAGGAGGGATCTCCCGTCGCTGATAGGTGTTTGGCAACTTCTCCACATGCCACATGCGGTTGAGCTTGAACAGCCGAAAATCATTGCTTGTTCTGCAATAGCCAAACACATACCAGGAAGACCATTTGAATGCCAGATAATATGGCTCTATAGTACGCAGAGTTTTTCCCTTATCAGAGTAATAAGTGAAGGAAATCAGTCGGCTCTCGGATATGGCAGACTTGATAAGGCTGATCTTCTCAGACAGACTGCCTTTATAATGGGAGGCAAGGTCAATGAGGATGCTTTCCTGCATGGAAACCACCGCCTCACCACCTGGAGAAAGCCTGTGAATCAGCCTCTCGATTTGGGAAGCATGCGAAGTCTCGGATACGCTGCCCAGGCTTTTTAAGCCGGTGATGATCTGCTGCAGTTCCTCCACGGTCAGAACGCTCTTGTCCAGCCTGAAGCCATCGGCTATCTGGATACCGCCACCGCCACCCTGGCGGGTAATGATGGGGATTCCGGCCCGGCAGATGGCGTCGATATCCCGATGAATCGTCCTTCGGGAAACCTCAAGCTTTTCGGCCAGTTCCGGCGCCGTCACCTTATCCTTTTGAAGCAGAATGGTGATGATGCTCAGCATCCTGTCCAGCTTCAACCGGGTTCACCCCCTTTACGACCAGAAAGGCTTATAGAATTACCTCAACCGGATCCGCAATCCTTAAGCTGTCCGGCTCAACATGGCAATCATAGGCCAAGACATGCACACCCTTTGAGGCGGCAAGTCTTAAAGCCTCTCCGAAAGCCCGATGGGTCTCATCGTTGGGCATAAAGCAGCGGACACCCTTCATCTGTATGACAAACAGGATATAAGCATCATAACCTTCTTCCACGGCTGCGATGAGCTCATGGATATGCCTTGCACCGCGCTCGGTGGGAGCATCCGGAAACATCGCAACGCCATCCTTCTCCAGGGTAACACCCTTTACCTCTAGAAACGCCTTTCGGCCTCCGCCTTCCAGGTACAGGTCGAAACGGGACTGCCCGTATTTCTGCTCAGATTTGATGAGATCAAATCCTGACATGCCCGGAAGCTTTATCATTCCTGCCTTAAGCGTTTCCAGGGCAACCTGGTTCGGGATATTGCTGTCGATGTTCACAAGACGCCCCGCTTTTTCAACGGTAACCAACGAATAGCGGGTCTTGCGGTTCGGTTTATCGGAGAACTCCAAAAAGACAGGCGCTCCGGGAACAAGGAGTTCCTTCAGCCTTCCGGTGTTCTTCACATGAACAGTCTCTATGGTGCCATTAATCTCGCATCTTGCGATAAAACGATTGGGCCGGGACAGGAACCGGCCCGGAATGACTTTCTCGTATCTCAAATCTATCTCCCTTTGTTTAGTTTCTTCTATTATCCACTTTGTTCGGTCTTCTTTTCAACCCCTTTGCCCCTCAGCATGAGAAATGTGGAAATGGATATCAGCATCAGGGCCAGAACCGCTATAACGGCAAAGGCCGTCTTAAAACCCCGGTACTCCGATATGGCCCCAACAGCCGGGAAGAAGGTGATCATCATGATACTGAAGAACATGGACTGGAAGGACAGGATGGTCGCCCGCTGCTGGGAAGGGATCTGCTTGTTGATATAGTCCGAGAATACAACAAAGAGTATCGCTTCCATGCCCGACAATAAAATATCTCCTGCTTGCTCCGGACTTCCATTTTCATGTTGCATTCCTCCTAATGTTCCTGAGTATGTCGGCTGGTAGATTGCCGCGCTGCGCTCGCAATGACAGTTCGGGAATTGCACTGCGGGTGTCAGGCGACTGCCGCGCTCTGTTTCCCTTCGCTCGCAAAAACACTTCATTCCTCTAACTTCCAGTTTATCGTTGCGAGGAGCGTAGCGTCGAAGCAATCTCATTGTTGCTTAATCACATCAACACCGAAAAAAAGGACTTGAGTAAGCCTCAAGTCCTGTCCGCAGTGGTTCTGTGTGACACACCCGGATTGTCTCTGAACCAGGTTCCTTCGCCAAATATCGGCCAACAATCACCAACACGGTGTTCCGGAACCTTTTGATCAAAACAAAAAACCCGGGCAAGCCTACCCGGGTACAACACATTATTGGTGCGGCTTACTTAAATTACCACTCTATTCACATAGCATGCCTGTAAGCCGCTGTATCATGTACGATAGCGGACATGGAAGCCAGCATAGTATGCAAATAGAAGGCTTTAAGCAAGCTGTTCATGTCGTCCTCTTTATTATCCTTGTTTTAGTATACATTACAAAAAGTATTCATGCAAATGCTTTGTCCCCTTGCGGAGCGTAGATTGCAACAGGTTGTCCAAAACGACAAGGATGTATATACCTTGTATTCGTCCCCTCACGGAGCGCTAATTGCAACGTATGAAAATTTTCAACGGAACACCACATAGTATGTTTTCGTCCCCTCACGGAGCGCTAATTGCAACCGAACCAGGCAGACTATACAGACATCCCCGTCTAGTTTTCGTCCCCTCACGGAGCGCTAATTGCAACTTCTCCAGAGAGGAACAACTCAAGTTCCTATCTAAGTTTTCGTCCCCTCACGGAGCGCTAATTGCAACGGAAATAATCTTCCACATATTAATAATGCTTTGAAATTTTCGTCCCCTCACGGAGCGCTAATTGCAACTCAAAGAAACTAAACAGTTACACACCCTACTTTGGTTTTTCGTCCCCTCACGGAGCGCTAATTGCAACAAAGTCCGATGTTCAGACGATAATCGACACAATAGTTTTCGTCCCCTCACGGAGCGCTAATTGCAACATGACATTATTCGGCTGTCTGACGATAGTAAGAAAGTTTTCGTCCCCTCACGGAGCGCTAATTGCAACATATTTATACCAATGTTTATGTTCACGATTGTCAGTTTTCGTCCCCTCACGGAGCGCTAATTGCAACACGTTAAGCGGTAACTTGGCCCTGTGGTTTGATAGTTTTCGTCCCCTCACGGAGCGCTAATTGCAACCTGGAGGAGGATTGTATCATGAAGCGCGATATCGTTTTCGTCCCCTCACGGAGCGCTAATTGCAACGGCTTGAAGTTAAAACCATCATCATAAAATAGTTTCAAACCTCAAAAGTGCGAATGATAATTTATCACTGAAAATGTATCCGGACTACTCCATGAAAAACACACAAACCCCTTTATTTCAGCCCGGTGCGAATCCCTCCGTTTTCTCCTGTTCACTTGATATCCGCACTGTTTTCTTAACATAATCATTGGTACGGACGCTTCCCATGCCCAGTGATGTTTTTATGCCGACTCCGCAGTATGACGAGAAGAACAGTAGCAGATGCCAGATCTCCTGCAGGGGGGCCGGCAGCTTGGAGTTCAGAATAACGTGCCCGATGAAGCCTGGTATGACTGCGCCCTTAAGGTGATAATAACTGCTCTTTAGCCTGTATGAATCTATTTTTATGCCGTCTATTAGAAACCTTTGCGCATCGCTGTCCTCAATCTTGATATATCCCGAATACATGTTCCACTTGTTTATCAGGCTTCCTACGATATGCTCCACCGATGGGAAAAGCATATAAGTCTCTTTGCTTTTAAAGGAGGTTGGAGTTAAAAAGCTCATAAGCGTTCTGTTGCTGTGATAAGCTTCTGAAGCGGATTTTATGATGTCCTGAACGGTGGATAACCCCGTGCACTCCTTCGATACGATGCGTATATCCAGCTCATTGTTCGTCATGGTCATGCTTTCAAGCTGATCCAGGACAGGTGCCGCTTTGTCTATCGCCTCTTCCCCGAGTATGTTGACTGTCCATACAGCCTCTTCCCCGTTTTTCACAGGAACCAGAGACTGGTTTATCGGGGTCAACTGTTCGGCATGTAGCCTTGCGACATATTCAGGCTCCAGCTTCTCCATGAGCATGCCGTAAAACTGATACCCCATGGCGTATGTAAACCTTTGCCCGGATCCGTTGGTGACATTCATCCTGAACTGCTTAATCATTGGCCTAACTCCAATCCTGTCAATCGCTTCATCTTGCCATTCATGATATCTCGAGAACCTTGCAAACGCCGAAATGATAACTGTGCCCGTGATAGTTCGTATGCTTCAGGCGATGGGGCGAAGCTCCCAGCTTAACATCTTCATGGTGTTTATGGTTTCTGAACGTTTGTGTCATGAACTCGGATACAAGCCTGAGTCCTTCCTGCTTTCCGCATAACGGGTAAATGATGTTCTTGGCAAAGTATCCGCTTCCCCCGCCCAAAACCAGACAATCCGAGAAGTCCTCCTGGACGGCGTTTTGAGGCAGCCTAAACATGGGGATATAGGTTTCCCTGTAAAACCGGCCAAACTGTGATATGGCATCGCGGATATCATCAATATCGATAGCTTTCAAGACGGAAGTATCAAGCGTGAGCTTAAAATGCAACTTGACCCCCGGTTTCACCGATTCCCTTATCATATTGATGGATTTTCGCACACCTGAAACGGACAGATCATCTTTTCTGGTCAGGACCATATCTGAACGGTCAATGGGGAGACTGTCGGAAATCATAATCCCGCGCATCACGCTGTTGACAGCATTCCTGGTTTTTTGCGTCAGTCCAAGTGTATGCAGATACCTGGTTTCAATGGAATCCGCATCATGCCTTCTTATGCTGGTGACCGTCGGTTTGTCCTGATCCTGCAGGATCATTTTTATCAGAAGAGCGGTCCTCAAAGCTCCTTTTAATGAACTGCCTGGGACATAAGGTCGATTCTGGGCGTCATGAACAAATTCCTGAATCTCCATCAGCGATCTGTTTTCAACCAGCGCATCACCCACATAGGTCTCATAAAGTTTCATCTTTTCCAAATCGGCATCGGAAAAGCCGCATTCACGGATAAAATCATGCAGATAGGCCGAATCCCTGAAAAGCATGAAATGCTCATACTGGTCCATCAGGCCGTACTCAACAACTTTGTTCATGAACTTTTCCATGTCCAGAAAAATCGCCTTTTTAGTGGACGGATCAAAACAATATTCCTTTTTTGTGTATCTCCTGCCGCTGCCGATAAACAACGGACCCTTCGTTTCCAGGAGCATGTCATATACTTTCAGATGTCCTTTTTGAATCATAGGCATACCCCCAAAAAGACAGGCTTCCCATACCGGTACACGGGATGTTTTCCCCTGTTGCCGGATACATCAAAAATGCCTCCCCGGTACGGGTACTGGAACATGGAGCCTGAATCGAAGAAATACTGCGTTTGCTTTTTCAACGGCTTATCAGCATAGGTTTCAGACTGCACAAACCCTCCCCGCCGGACAAGACCGTATGTACTGTTTTCAACTGCATCATGCATTTCCTGGTCCATGGGCAACGAAGTGGTGAGGGTGATATAGCGATTTGCTTCACCCACAGTAGCCTTCTGTAGATAGCCTGCAAGAAGCCGCTCGTCTTCATTTTCGGCAGCCTCAAGGTCAATGCATGCCTTCACCCTGAACTTCCCATAACCCGAGCTGACCTTTCCGCCGATACCTTCAACGCCCAAAAGCCGGATCAGCTTTTGCAGATCCGGCACCAGGCTTTTATCCGCGCATCCGACGATGAAATACAGTCCGGCATCATCATGAAATGTAAAGACGCCGACGGAATAGGGCCGTGGCATTTCCTGAGCCGTGATCGACACTTTATCAACGATGCCGTACACGCCAAAATCGGTGTCCACCCCGGCGGCATCAAACACCATTTTACCCTGCAGCGAAGCAATAAAGTCCGGAAGAAGGCCTATCGGCAAATAAGAAAGCTTTTTCATAGCTTTCCGAAGTTCCGGCGGTATTTCAAGCCGTACACTTGCCGTTGCATAAGGCTTTGGCACATACAGCGTTTCGCCTTTATACGGGAAAGCGTCGCTGAACCTGAGTTCATCATTTTGGGCCAGGTTCACCCATCGTTCGATGCCCTGCACGCCTTCCGCCTTCAGCGCCATATGGCAGAGAGCTGAAAAAAGCGTATCCGCACAGAAATTCATCCGGCCTGTATCCAGGGAATCGCCTGCTTCGCTCTCCCCCACATGCAGTGAGGTCGTAAACTCCAGCTTAAACAGAAAGTAATTCATACGACTCAACTTCCTCAAAAATGGATTTCAGTTCGTCCAGGTTGAGGTCATAGCCTTCTTCAGCCGGGATGATCTCAATCTTCTCAAAGCTGACGCGTCCGCTGCCCCTGGTTCCGTGGCCTCCGAGATAGTCCAGCTGGAGCAGTTTCATCGCCCTTGCCAGATTCGAAAGATCATCCTTCACCTCTTCTTTGCACTCCAAATCGTAAACAATATTTACGGCAAACCTGACGCCGCTGACGACCCGTTCAATCTGGCGCGGATTGGCCATCGAGGTTCCCCGGTCAATGGTGTTCTCAAACTTGATCTCTGTGAGCCCTACGGACTGGAACTCTTCGCTGTTGCATACATAGGCATCGGCAAACTGCAGCCTGCCTTTTATGATGGGTTTGCCGCTGGAGCCAAACAGTCTTCGGATCTCAATCGGATCGTCATTGGGATCGGGCAACTTGTGAATATCCTCGGCATAGCTCCTGGCCAGCAGCGTTCTGAGTTTTCCCTTCAGGCTGCTGCCCGGAACGATGGGCATGTTCGTCCTGGTATCCTTTATAACCGGGCTGTCAACCGAGCCTATCGCGGCAAATATGTTGGACCCGCCTATATGCAATCCTGTCAGAACTTTCAGTTCGGATTTGATTATGAGTTTTCCGTACACGACCCTAACCTCCTCAGTCATCACCGTCGTAGAAGCGATGATAAGCAACCAACGCTTCCATATAATGCGTGAAATTGATGAATTTCTCCCGGCTGTCGCCGATGCCGTTCAGGTATTCCAGCAGTTTGCTCTTTTCCACGAAGGGCAAGACAGCCTTTTTGTCACGACCGGCTTCGTAGAGAATTCTCACGCGCAGCAGCTGAATCTTCTTCATGCTCTCGGGCAAGAGTTTCTCGTCGGTTCTCAATCGCTCCACATTGAAAATCTCCAGTATCTGGCTCAGAATCTTTCTGATTTTTGATGTCGTGATCTTGTTGTCCTGCCCCTTTTTCTGGCTCTGTTCCCCGATTAATTCCAGGATCACCTGTTCGGCTTTATCCACATAGTCTTCCGGGAGATCCAGCTTTCCTATTTCCTTCTTTCTCACGTGTTCATGCTGGCGGCCGCCGCCGGTATAAGCGCCTCCTGTTTTGGATTGCGTGGCTCTTGCCGATGGCGCGGGCATATTATGCCTTGCCGCCCATTTTTCAATTCCGTCCTGTAACGTACCCATACCTTTCACTCCTTTATGGCTATTCCGATTCCTGAGCAGCTTTCAAGGCCGTTGATTCAGCTTTTGGCTTCCTGCAAAGCGTCATATTTTGCTCTTGTCAGGTAAATATAGATATAAATGGCGCATATCAGTTCTTTCAGATCGCGGTTATCCATTATCCATCGATACATGTGTGTTGAGAATTCGCGATAGGCGGACCTGTACCGTGCCGAAGCGCTGCCGGATGGCCTCATCCTTGCCAACAGATAAGCGTATCTTGCGATATTGATTTTATCGCCCGTAAGATACTGGCTTCTCAGGAATGTAAGCAAACGGTACAGGAAAGCACTTCCACGCCCTTGCTCATTGGCGTAGAAATCAAAGAACTCCTGTATCTGGTGTAACTTCTCTCCAATAACCCGATTCAAGAAATCATCCCATTTGAAAGTGAGACTGTCGTCGGCTTCAAACAGCGTGATGCCGCACTTGCCGTCAAGCTTTTTTGCCGCATCCTCCAGCTCACCGGCTTCATTGGCCGCTTTATGGATGGGATATTTCAGAGCATGGATGCATATGCCGCCTGAAAGCGTCAATGTGCCGGCCGTATAACGGCGGAATGCCCGATAGATATCTGCGGCGGCTTCAATAACGTTAGCCCACTGGCCTGCCATGAAGATATCGTCGCCGCCTGAATAAATGATGATGACTTTCCTTCCCCGCTCATCCTCCGGCTTGCCCCTGAGTCTGAACCGGCCAACCTGCGGATTGCCCCTTAGAATGGAGTTGATATAATACTTGAAAAACATGGTCATCCGCCTGGAAAATGCCGCTGTCCTCGTCAAGGAGACATACCTGTATCTTTCCGCAGGATCATGGGTTTTCCGTTCAAATCCGGACGTAAACGTGCTGCCAAGGTTATCGACATCTGCCCTGAAATAGCCTATCTGTTTTATCCCCTCCGAATCATCAAGCAGTTCTTCCAGCAGGCTGTTGTGGCAGTAATCGCCCATAAAGAGGGTGGTGCTGCGCTCCAGATCCGGATATACTTTGTTTTTGGCATAGATACGGAGTATATCGGTTCCCCTGCTCAGCTCTTTCCTGACCCGTTCTTCATTGGTCAGGTGCAGGTACGCCTCGCCCTCCGACCGCGGGAGTTCAATGTATGGCAAATCAGCAATGGGCCTTGGGGTTACCATAATAAGCAGTTCCTCATTGCGCAGCAAACCGGATATGTTGCGGAAAACACTGCACCAGCGGCAGATATCCTCATCGGGCAACAGCCTGTTCATGGCTCCGCAGGTTTTGCATTCCCTTTCACCGCTCAAAAGAGGCTGTTGATTCATTTCCAGTATTTCATCAGCCGTATAGCGGTGCAGCTTGTTGTCGGCCAGCGCATGGCTCAGCCTCATGAAGATGTTTTTATACGGATGATCACCTTCAGGAATATTCATCAGGTCGTTGGCGCTGCATTCGGTATACGCTGCCGACAGGTATAGCCTGATGCCGAAGTTTTGACGGAGCCATTGGTTGAATCTTGCGGATATAGCATCGACCTTATTTCTAACCTCCTGCGTATTGGGAAGCAGGATATAACAATGACCTCCGCCGGTGTAAATAAGATTTGTACGGGAAAGGCCGCATTCGGTCAGCAACTCATCGCACAGATGCTCCATGAGAAGCTCCAGCATGAAAGAACGGCTGCGAAGCGTTTTCAATGCGCCTTTTGAACTGATATTATATATAAACTTCTGAATCCCTGAATAATCGGCCGAGAACATCAGGAATGCCTGCTCCTGGCAGAACGCTTCTTCCCTGCCCCATATCTCATCGCGAAAACCTGGACGGTTGTTTGCCGTCAGGTATTCGCTGACGCACGCGCCAACCGCGGCAGTCATTTTCAGATGATCAAACATGGAGATGTCCGAGGCATCTTTGTTACCGACACTGGAAGGCACAAAGGACAGGCATCTTTCCAATGCCGAAAGAAGGACGTTGATGTACGGCTCTGCGGGTTGAACGTTTTTTAAATGCTCTCTCACCTCATGAAGGATCTGAAGATATTGGCCTGAGCTTATTTCATTTTTGCCGCCGTTATCCGGGAAAGGAATGCGTTCATCATCATAATAAGCCGTTCCATAGCTGTAGTCGAGCGTATTGCCATGCAGCAGGTTGAATACGGACCTAAGGGGCGCATGAATATAATCCTGCTCCTCTTCTTCCCGCTCGCTGCTCCCCCTGACTTTTCCCTCAACGATACTGTTCGCTATGTAGGCCACATAGGCAGGAGATTCGTTCGGTAAGTCCGCATGCAGCAGATCAGCTTTATGGTGGAAATGCACGCAATCAAGGACATCAGGCTGCGGGAAGCATTCTTTAAGGAATGCCTGGCCCAGAACGCCATGATTGGTACCTTCTGCCGAACCTGAGCGATAAACAAGCTTCCCCACATCGTGAAGCAGACAACCCAATATTGCTTGAAGCGTTTTCTCTCTCATTCCATCATATCCTTCCCGATTCATGATTTTTCTTTGACAGGAAGCATGACCAGCGTTTTTATGCGCTCATTCATCTCGCGATACGAGTTCCAATACGAGGGTTTGATCTTCATGCCGGATTTTTCGGCTACGGATCTGATAAGCGACATGATGCCGTCCGCCGTTTTACCGCATCTTTTGAGCAGCCATGAATCCGTCACCGACACTATTTCATGGGCCGCCAGGTTGCGTGACATCTCCTCAATGTCGCGCAGTTCTCTTACCTTCTCCGCCAGGCCCCTATCCGAAAGGAATTCATCCAATACGGGTGCCAGTTGTGCGGATGTATAAACGGAATCTTTATAGCATGAAAACTCTCCATCGAGGATCGCCAGCATTTTTGCGCCTGTCTCGTTTTTGCTCAGCATCTCTCTGGTCAGCCAGTACTTCACGGTACCTTTTCTCTCCTTCGCAAGGCAATAATCCTTGATCCTTATGCCGCAATACGCCAAAAGAATTGACTCAAACAGATCGAGCACCACCGGGGTAATGCCTCTGATGAAATCCGCATACTCCTGCCTTTCGGCTTTCACCTGAAGCCAGAGCAAATATTCGAAAACGGCAATCTCATCGCTTTGCTTTATGGGAAAAACATCGTAATGACAGTCCTTCAAAGCCCTTTGGACACCCGGAATGTCCAGAAGCAATCTGCACTTCGCGGCTTCCAAAAGCTTAATGGCTTCGGGGCAAATCTGCTGCCTGATATCGTTCGCCACAGAGAGAGCCGCGTTATAATCGTAGACATCCACATGCTTGCAGACAATTGCCTTTTTTATCCTTGCATTGAGGTTCAGGTATGACGAAACGGAGGTACGGTCGACAAAATCTTCCCTGTTGTCCTCATTGAGCTCCCATAAAGCATCAAAATCATCTACATGTTCGCGGGCAGGGTTGCTTTTTCCTTCCGGCGTGCTCACCTGTATTGGAAGGTAGTTTCTCTCATTAAGCGCCGCAATAGTTTGCAGCGCGCTTTTCATGGCCGGAGTCCCTGAAGAGACATTGACCAATATCTGATGCCCCGGATTTTCTTCTTCCAGCCGTTTCAGAATGGTTTCAAATTCATTGTAGAAATCATCAAAACGGTGGACTTCAGTGAGATTCCTGTTGATCAACAACTCGACTTGAATATGTATGCCCAGCAGTTCGCAGAGTTTGGAAATGGAATGACGATAGCGATCATCTTTATCATGGATTTCTGATATTTCCTTGGACAAATAGAGAAGAACTTTTTCCGGGCGGTATTTTCTGCAAATGTGAAGCATCGCGCCATCATGAAAGTGCGAAATTGGATCCGTCATGCCCACTGGTGAAAACAGGATGTATTTCATTACAATACCCCTCTTTTCCATGAGTTCATGCATCAAAGTATTGAAAGCGATGTTTTGAAATGTGAATACTACACTTGTTTATATCCCCAGACTCACGATTTTCAAACATTGACTTTATTCTTATAGTTGCCGTTGTTTATTGCATTCTTTTATAGTTGGTAGGATTCTGGGGTATGAAGTAAGTACATTAAACCTATTCAAAGCTTCAACTCTTAAATTCATTTTTCCTTGTGCCATGCCAATCAATTAGCTGAGTTTCGCCTTAAACGGTAAGTTGCGTTATATGCAAAAGGAACCGCTTTTTGGCGGTTCCTTTCGTATGTAATGGAATGCATCATATCTTTACTTAGAAGGGATTGGACTTCAGCTTCACGCTTAGCCCATAACAACCTGGACATCATGCTCCTTGCCGTCGTTGAAGACAGGCAGGATGTTGCCGGAAATCTCCTTGCCGTCCACGGTGATGGACTTGACGCCCTTCTCTACATGGTTGGGGTTGGAGATGGTAATGTTGTATGTTGCTCCTCTGAACTTACGCTTTACGGTGTAGCCATTCCACTCGGCAGGGATGCAGGGGTTAATCTTCAGCCCGTTATAATCCGGCTGAATACCCAGAATCCACTGGGAGATGGTGGTGAATGCCCAGGCGGCTGTACCCGTCAGCCAGGAGTTCTTGGCCTCGCCGGGACGTGCGGCAGCCTTACCCGCTACCATCTGGGAGTATACGTAGGGCTCCGTCTTATGCAGATCGCTGATGTCCTGCAGGTAGGACGGCGTGATCTTCTTATACAGCTCGAAGGCCCTTGTACCACGGCCAACCACGGTTTCCGCACAGATGATCCACGGGTTGTTGTGGCAGAACACGCCTGCGTTTTCCTTGTATCCGGGCGGATAGGATGTGATTTCACCCTTGCTCTTGTCATAGCGCTGGTACGGCGGATCGTTCAGCACGATACCATACGGAGTTTCAAGCCTCTCCTTGACGGAATCCAGCGCCTTGATGGCATAGCCGTTCTCAACGCCGATACCGGCCATGACGCACATACCCTGGGGTTCGATGAAGATCTGTCCTTCCTCGTTCTCCTTGCTGCCTATCTTCCGGCCGAAAGCGTCGTAAGCTCTCAGGAACCACTCGCCATCGTAACCATGCTCATAGATCTTCTGTTTCATCTCTTCAATCAGCTTGTCGGCCTTATCAGCTTCCTCATTCAGGCCCTTGTACCTGAGCAACGCAGAATACTCGGGACCGATGAACACGAACAAACCGGCGATGAAGATGGATTCAGCCACACGGCCGTTGGGATCGCCATAGGTCTGGAAGGACTCGTCGGGCGTGGTGGAGAAGCAGTTCAGGTTGAGGCAGTCGTTCCAGTCTGCACGTCCAATCAGCGGCAGCCCGTGGGGTCCGAGATTGTTGACCACATGGTAGAAGGAACGGGTCAGGTGTTCCAGAAGGGTCGCCGTGTTGTTGGGATTGCAGTCGAAGGGAACCTGCTCATCCAGGATGGAATAGTCCCCGGTTTCCTTTATGTAAGCCGCAGTACCCAGGATCAACCACAGGGGATCATCGTTGAAGCCACCGCCGATATCATGGTTACCCTTCTTGGTGAGGGGCTGGTACTGGTGATAGCAGCCGCCATCCTCGAACTGGGTTGCGGCGATGTCCAGGATACGCTCCCTGGCCCTTTCCGGAATCTGATGGACGAATCCCAGAAGGTCCTGGTTGGAATCGCGGAATCCCATGCCTCTGCCGATACCCGACTCGAAGTAAGAGGCGCTGCGGGACATGTTGAAGGTCACCATGCACTGATAGGGATTCCAGATGTTCACCATGCGGTTCAGCTTGTCGTCATCGCTCTTGAGGACATAGACCGAGAGCAGTTCATCCCAGTATGCCCTAAGTTCCTGCATGGCCTTGTCCACCTGCTCTGATGACTTAAATTGCTCCTGCATGGCCTTTGCGCGCTTCTTGTTGATCACATTGAGGCTTTCCCACTTCTCTTCTTCCGGGTTCTCCACATAACCCAGCACGAAGATGATGGTCTTCTCCTCCCCAGCCTTGAGGGTGAGGTCGAAATAGTGGGATGCGATGGGCTGCCAGCCGTGAGCGATGGAGTTGGTCGCCTGGCCAGCGAGAACCGCCTGCGGGCAGTCAAACCCGTTATACAGGCCGATGAACGCTTCACGGTCTGTATCAAAGCCATCCACAGGGGTGTTTGCCCAATAGAAGGCATAATGGTTTCTGCGCTCACGGTACTCGGTCTTGTGGTAGATGGCCGAACCTTCCACTTCCACTTCACCGGTTGAGAAATTGCGCTGGAAATTGGTCATATCGTCCCATGCGTTCCACAGGCACCATTCAATAAAGGAGAACAGCTTGAAATGCTTTTCCCCGTTGCTCTTATTCTTGATGGTCAGCTGATGCACCTCCCCGTCAAACTTGAGGGGTACGAAAGAAAGCTGGCTAACCGACAGCCCGTTCCTCTCGCCGCGTATCTTGGTATAGCCCAGTCCGTGCCTGCATTCATAGGCATCCAGGTCTTTTCTGACCGGCATCCAACCCGGTGTCCAGACATCACCGTTATCATTGATGTAGAAATAGCGTCCGCCATTGTCTACCGGTATATTGTTGTAACGGTATCTGGTCACGCGTCTCAGGCGGGCATCCTTATAGAAACAGTATCCGCCTGAAGTGTTGGATATGAGGCCAAAGAAGCTCTCATTCCCCAGATAGTTGATCCATGGATAGGGCGTTTTGGGGGTCTCGATGACATACTCTCTGTTTGCATCATCGAAATAGCCGAATCTCATAAGTTAACCTCCTCATGTATTTATCGTAGTGCAGGATTCACGGACAACCAATCCTACATCGGCGTTATAAACCATAAACCTTGGTTTATCGGATTCAATCAGCTCTTCCAGCATCTCCAGGGCCTTCTTCGCCATATCAAAGAAGGGTATCCTCACCGTCGTCAGAGCAGGTTTTACAATGGAAGATGCAAGGGCATCATCATACCCAACGATGGATATATCTTCAGGAACCCTGATGCCATGCCGCTTAAAGGCCTCCATGGCCGCCAGCGCCATTTCGTCATTGGATGCTATCATGGCGGTGGGAAGTTTACCACCGGCAATCAGGCTTTCAACCTCAGAGACCGTCGACCTGCCGGTAAAATCCCCTTTCAGCATATAGCGCTCATCCAGGGTCAAACCATGGCTTTCAAGCCTTTTTACAAAGCTTTCGCGTCTTTTCAGACCTGAATAGGTGGTCGTTCTTCCCGTGATCATGCCGATCTCTCGATGTCCCAGTTCAACCAGGTAGTCCACCGCCGCATGGATGCCTTGCTCATCATCGGAGTTGATCACCGCAATCCTGGCCTTTGGATTGGCGATCTTCCGAATCTCTTCCGGATCGCAGTCCATCAGCACGATGGGGTGAGAAATCTTGCTCAGGATGGATTCTATCTCCTGGCTCTTTTCCGTACCGATGATGATACCGCCGTCGATCCGCTTTTGTGAGAAGGTCTGGCGGATGCGCCAGCTCTCATCGGGATTGTATACGGTGTGAACCAGCATGTAATAGCCCATGGAGTTTCCGATATCCACAAAAGCGTCCACCAGCGGCGCAAAATAGCTGTTGCCATAGATTCGGTACGGGCTCTGGATGTCATATATGCTGTATAAAAACAGCCCAATGGTGTTGGTCCTTTTTCCAGCAAGTACACGGGCTGAAAGATTGGGCTCATAATTATACTCCCTGATGACCTTCATGACCCGTTCCCGCGTCTTCTCAGGCACATTGGGATAGTTGTTGATCACTCTGGATACGGTGCTTCTGGACACTCCAGCGAGCCTTGCTATTTCTTCACTCTTCATGGAACCACCGTGGGAATAAACGCGCGTTCATTGCCAATAATTATATAATAAAGATACAATAAATTCAAGGTTAAATACAATTCTTATGCTTTTTAGCCAGCAACCTGACGGTTAAGTCAAATCATCCCTCCCGGCATTTTTTCCGGAAGACCTGTCATTCACACATCAAACGATTTTATACATGAGCGTAAGAAGGCCCATCCATCAAGGAATGGGCCTTTTTCTTAAGCGTTATCGGCAGAAACGGCAACTTCCTCATCCCGCGGCAGATCGTGGACCAGGTTGTGCAGCCACTTGTTTGAGAGCAACCGTATAATTCCGAAGATGCACTTTGCCACCTCTTCCAGATTGATCATGGCCATGACCAGGAATACCGGAAGGGCAAAGACCTCCACCCCCAGATAAGCCATGGGAAGTCCGATGAGCCAGGGAGCCCCCACATCCACAAACATGGCAAACAACGTATCGCCACCACCCCGGCATACGCCTATAATCATGACGATGTTGATAACCTTGGGGATGGTATAGGCCGCATAAACATATACCGCCTTCCTGCAGATCTCCAGGGTTTCGGCGCTGATATTGAAAAGGCCTAAGAACAGCGGCATAACAGCTATCATGAGAAGCCCTGTCACAACGCCAAACCCTACGCTCACAACCACCGAGCGTTTGGCATAAACCCTTGCCGTGTCGTCCTCGTTGGCACCAATCATGTTGCCGACAATGGCCCCGCAGGCGTTGCCCAGGCCGGCAAACAAAGAGAAGAATATACCGTTAACGACTTCCATGATCTGGACAGTCGCCACAGCCTCGGTACCAAGCTTACCGTAAAAATAGGTATACCCGGTAACGCCGATGGCCCAAAGCAACTCATTGGTGATAACAGGTGATACGGACCGGGCAAAGCGTTTCAGGAACTGGGCGGAATAACCTCTGAACTCGGAGAGTTTAGCAGCCAGCTCAAACTTGTTCTTATATATCAACCTCAACAGGATCACGCATTCAATTAAGCGGGCTCCCAAGGTTGCCACCGCTGCGCCGGCAATGCCCATCTGGGGCATCCCAAGTTTGCCATACACCAGGAGGTAGGTAAACACGGTATTAAAGGTAAGCGCTGTGGCGCTTGCAACCAGCGGAATCCTGGTGCGCCCCACGCCCCTCGACTGCATACCGTAGGACGAAGTAATCGCGCTTATGGGAAAGGATACAGCGGCTATCCTGAGATAAACGGCGCCCAGGCTGATCACAATCGGATCATTTGAAAACAATGCAATAAACCATTCCGGGAACAAGATTCCTACCAGGGTGAACGGAACAGCCACCGTTATACCGATTATAAGGCTCAGCCCCAAAACCCTCCGGACACCCTGCAGGTCTTTCTTGCCCCAGAACTGGGCGCTGAAGATATTGGCACCGCTGTTGATCCCAAACAGGAACAGGTTGAAAACAAAGCTCAATTTATTGGCTATGCCCACAGCCGCGATATTGGCTTCACCAAGGCCTCCGATCACGATGTTATCCACCATGTTGAGGCCGTTGAAGATCAGGTTTTGAAGGGCTATGGGCAGGCCGATGGCAATCATCAGGTTCCAGAATCTTCTGTCCTTTAAATCTAATACTTTCATAGGTTCCTCCGGAATGTCCCGCGTTTCCTGCATCAGTTAAATTTTATCGGATTATAAAGACAAAAACCCTGTCGCTGGCAACAGGGATGTCTATACAGTATTGCACGATTGGAACCGGGTTGTCAAGATGATTTTCCTGACGATTCTCTGTATCGTTCAGATGATCTTAATGCCTTACCATCTGACGGGATCATACCAGGATGGGCTGGATTTGCCTGCCTTCCAGGGCCTGTTCAACGGTGGGCACTATCATCCCGAACTTGGCGATCAGGGAGTTGCTCTTCTTCTCCGGATCGTCCTGCCCAAAAGGTACAAAATAGATGTTTTTCGTGTTCAGGAGAATGCCCAGGTTCTTGGCGTTGGCTCCGAGCCCGTCGTTGGTGGCAATGGCCAGAACGACCGGCTTCTGGTTCCGCAGCTGGGCTTTAACGGCCATGGTGACCGGCGTATCGGTAATGCCGTTGGCAATTTTGCTCAGCGTGTTGCCGGTGCATGGAGCAACAACAATCAAATCCAACAGCTTTTTCGGGCCTATTGGTTCAGCTTCCGTGATGGTATCGATACAGTCCTTGCCCGTAACCAGTTCAATGCGTCTCCGGAATTCATCGGCGCGGCCGAACCGGGTATTGGTGGTAGCTACCGTGGTGGACAGGATGGGAAAAACCTCCGCTCCCAGAAAAACAAGCCTTTCCAGCTCAATCAAGACTTCGGAAAGGGTGCAGAAGGATCCCGTAACCGCAAAACCTATGCGCTTTCCGCTCAGTGTCATGACAGAACACCTCCCTCTTCCTCAAGGATGTTGTAAATCGTACGCCTGATGATATCGCCGGCAGTCATGGGGGCAACCTTTCCGGGCAGTGAAAGGGCCCATCTGACCTTGAGGCCAATCGCCTCGGCTGCCTTAAAGTCAATTCCGCCGGGTGCTGAGGCCAAATCCAGTAAAAAGCAATCGTTACGTGCCTTTTCGAGGATATCCTTCGTTATGACGAGGGCCGGTACTGTATTGACGATGGCGTCCATATCCGACACAAAGCGCGCCAGATGGTGTATGGGCACGGGCTTGTATCCATGGGCTTCAATCCAGGCGATATCGGCATATTGCCTGGCTGCGGCCCAGACTTCTGCACCAAAACCATGGAGCAGCCTTGCCAGGTTCTTGCCAATCCGGCCATAACCCACAATGAGTATACGGCTGCCCAGAAGGGTAATGGGCATTTCCTGCAAAAGGATGCCGACCGCTCCCTCCGCCGTGGCAGCGGCGTTCAGAACGGCCATCTCCTCCCGATCCAGCAGATCGGTGTACTTCACCTTTTTTTGCTCCAGCTGTTCCTTAACCTGCTGTGTTAGCCTTCCTGCGATCAGATGAGCGCCCTCGGGGATCTTTTCAAGGAGCTCGCTGAAACAGAGTTTTTCTTTTGCCAAAGGCATGTTCAAAAAACCGTTATCACCCAAGAGTGGAATGCCCCCTACCACCACGCGGGAGCCCTCAAGGACAAAATCCAGCGGTGAACTTTTCAGTGCCCATGGTTTGCCGCTCTTTTCAAATCCATATATCTCAACATACTGGTAATCCTTTTTCAGGAGATCGGCAAGATAGACATTCCGCATATCACCGCCAATGATTGCGAACTTTTTTCTGAGCAAAGCCTTACCCTCCCCTTTAGGTGGCCTGATATTACAGTTTATGAAATGGGGATGTTTCTGGTGTATGCCGTAAAAACGCAATAAAGCCGGTTTTGGCACCGGCTTTAGAATCTCTGAAGCATGTCTTTAAAGAATCTTCATCATCGAATGGAAATGTGCTTTGAGAACCTTTTCACACCAGCAGGAATTCGCCTCTTAGCTGCATATGGGCAACCTTGTCCGCGATATGGGTACGAACAGAACTGGACAGGCTCCGCTTTTCAACACGGCCTGTATATCGCCCGCTGGACGGATCCACCTCACGGTACTGCTGGAGGACATACTTTCTCGCCCCCCTGATGAGCGCCGCAATATCCAATAGATCCCACTGTTCCAGTTGCGGTGTGTAAGTTGTGCGGAATTCGTAGTCCACGCTGCCCCTTTGCAGAATCTCAATGCTGTGCTGAAGATCTTCCACATTGACCGGCGAACAGCAAACCTGGCGGTATTTGCAGAACGGCGCCTTGATGTCCATGGCTACATAATCCAGCAGTTTGTCCTGGATCAGGGCCTCTAAAACATCAGGGTTTGTGCCGTTGGTGTCAAGCTTGATGAGAAAGCCCATATTCCTGACGCGCCGGACGAAACGGTGCAGATCCTTTTGCAGCGTGGGCTCGCCGCCCGATATAACCACCGCGTCCAGAAGACCGCGGCGCCTTTCGAGGAAGGCAAACACTTCCTCTTCGGAGATAGCCCCGCTATTCCCGGAACCTATGAGGCATCGGTTATGGCAATAGCCGCAGTTCATATTGCAGCCCTGCGTGAATACAACGGCTGCCAGCTTTTCGGGATAATCCACCAGAGAGTTTTTCTGAAGTCCGGCAATTTTCATGGCTGGGAAACCTACCTCCAACAAAGATGCGAAGCCCGTGGTCCTGAATGAGAAAGATTCAGCCAATTGGGACATCAATCATATTTGCTTTCCCGGAAAGCACATCATCAGGACGCCTGGGTCTTCAGCACGAACTTCTTCCTGTTGGCGTATTCCTCTTTCTTGCCCTTATTGTAATTGGCCACAGGCCGCAAATAGCCTGTCACCCTTGACCATACTTCGGTTTCCTGCCCGCACTCGGGACAGGTGAAATGCTCCCCGGAGATGTAGCCATGGGTGTTGCAGATTGAGAATGTGGGCGTAATGGAGATATAGGGCATCTGGTAGTTCTCAAAGATCCTTCTGATCAGGTTCTTGCAGACATTCACATCGTTGATGCTCTCACCCAGGTAAAGATGTTGTACCGTACCCCCGGTATAAAGGGACTGAAGCTCGTCCTGGAGGTCAAGACATTCAAAGATGTCGTCGGTGAACCCAACGGGCAATTGCGTAGAATTGGTATAATAGCAAATATCGTTGCCCGCCGTGATGATATCGGGATACCGCTCCTTATCCAGTTTGGCAAGCCTGTAGGACGCGCCTTCGGCAGGCGTGGCCTCCAGGTTGTAGAAATTGCCGGTCTCCTTTTGGAATTCGACCATGATATCCCGTAAAAAGTTCATGATTTCTATGGCAAATTCCTGTCCTTCAGGGGTTGTGATGTCTTTCCCCATGAAATTGAGCAGAGCTTCGTTCATGCCGACGATGCCTATGGTGGAGAAATGGTTGTACCAATAGCTTCCCGTCCGCATCTTGATGTTCCTGAGGTAATGGCAGGAATACGGATAAAGCCCTCTTTCAGACTGCTGCTCTATGATTTTTCTCTTGATCTCAAGTGAGGTCTTGCCTATCTGGGCTATCTTATAGAGACGTTCTTTGAATTCTTCCTTTGTGCTGCTCAGGTATCCGATTCTCGGCAGGTTGATGGTGAACACACCGATGGAACCCGTCATGGGATTACTGCCGAACAATCCGCCGCCCCTTTTGCGAAGCTCGCTGGTATCCAGGCGCAGTCTGCAGCACATGGAAACGGCATCTTCAGGAGACAAGTCGGAATTGACGTAGTTGGCGAAATAGGGTATGCCATACTTGCAGGTGATCTTCATGAAGCCTTCCACAGCCGGGCTGTCCCAGTCAAAATCCCGTGTAATGTTGAGGGTCGGAATCGGGAAGGTGAATACCCTGCCCTTGGCGTCGCCTTCGAGCATCACCTCGCAGAACGCCCGGTTCAGCATATCCATCTCCGCCTGGAAATCACCGTACTTGTCGTTGGTGTATTGTCCGCCAATGATGACATGTTCATCTTTCAGGGTGTTGGGAACCTTAATATCAAAGGTCAGGTTGGAAAAGGGACACTGAAAACCAACACGGGTTGGAACATTGATGTTGAAGATGAACTCCTGGATGCACTGTTTGACCTGTTCATAGCTTAAGTTGTCGTATCGGATGAACGGCGCACAGTAGGTATCAAAACTCGACCAGGCCTGTGCACCGGCAAGTTCCCCCTGTGTTGTAAAGGTTGAATTGACGATTTGTCCCAGGAAACTTCGCAGGTGTTTAGCCGGCTTGCTTTCCACCTTTCCGGGCACACCGCCGAATCCGTCCAGCAAAAGCTGCCGCAGATCCCAGCCGGCACAGTAGGCGCCGAAGAAGCCCAGATCGTGGATATGGCAGTCTCCACTCTCATGGGCTTCCCGCACCTCTGTAGGATAAATTTCATGAAGCCAATAATTCTTGGTAAAGATTTCTCTTATGTAATTATTAAGGCCGTTGACACTCTTTTGTGCATTGGCATTTTCCTGCACTTTCCAGTCCTTGTCGCCCAGATAATCGCCAAACATGTTGATAGTGGCCCCTATCAGGGCGTTCAGTTCCCGTGCGCTCTTTCGTTTCTCGCGGTAGAGGATGTAAGCCTTAGCCGTTTTGGCATGACCGTTTTCGATGAGTACATATTCCACGAGATCCTGTATCTGCTCGACCTCGGGAATTTTTCCCTGGTACCTCACCTCAGCCAGCTCGACAACCTTATCGCAAAGGCGTTGAGCAAGGACAAGATCACTTCCTCCGCAAGCAGCTGCTGCCTTGAAGATGGCAGATGTGATTTTTTCGGGAGCAAATTTCTCGACGCGACCGTCTCTCTTCCGTATCTTCTCAATCATGACGATTGCCTCCTGCTTTTGCATGGCGGCATCAAGTTTTGCTCTGCCGCGAAAAACAATATTTCGGTCGCGTTCAGTTTATCATACACAATATATAGTGTCAATCCTGTTCCGGTCTGATTTTTTGTGCAAAATGACGAAAAGCCCATGTATCAAGGCTTTCATGAGGATGATTTTTTTCGACAAGCATCCAGATTTTGTTTGGTTGTCATGACAATAGTACGACATATTGTGATTTTGAGAGGCCGTCAGATTACACAAGAACCTGCTTGAGAGAACGTTTTCAGCGATCGCCCTTTTCGGGCGGAATGTTGCGACAGAATTTTCCTGAAAAATATTACAACCGACGAAATCCATTGAATTATTTTTTCGTCAGTTTGCCCAATACGGAACTAGAATTGGTGCGCGATGGACTCAATGAGCCCCTGCTCGGCGAAACTGGTATAGCTTTGGCCGGCCACAATGATGTGGTCAACCACATTGATGGAGATGGACTTCAGTGCCGCATAGATCTTTTTGGTTACTTCTATGTCTGCAACCGAAGGTTTCAGGCTTCCGCCCGGATGGTTGTGGGCCAGGATGACGCTGCTGGCTTTATGCCGCAGGGCTGTTTCCACAATCAGTCTGGGATAGACCGGCGCCTCGTTGATGGTCCCCTCGTGAACCAGGGCAGCATGATTGACCCTGTTCTGGGAATCGAGGCAGATGGCGAAGAAAGCCTCGTAGATCCTGCCCGCAAACAGGGTCATGGCGTATTCCCCGGCCTTGAAGGAGGAATTGAGCACCGGCCTCTCTCCCCATTTCCCGTTCATGTAACGCCGCGCCAACGGCACGCAGAGTGAGATAAGGGTGGCCGTGTTGAGACTGACCTTGCAACGCCTTGCGATATCCCTGGGATGGGCTTCCAGAAGGTCATGGAGCGTACCGTATTCCATAAGCATCCGGTGGGCAAGTGCGTTGGTATCCCGCTGTCTGACGCAGTAATAGAGCAAAAGCTCCAGGATTTCATGGTCCTTGAAGCCGTCCAGACCTTCTTCCATAAAGCGTTCCCGGACGCGTTCCCTGTGGCCTGCGTGAATGTTCTTTTCCATGGTTCCTTCCTCACTTTTTGGTTCTGCCTGAGTTCAGGCATCACCCTGCATGACCCTCGCTATCTGATTATGTTTATTATGCCAAAATTTTTCTGATATTAGCTTATCATATATCCTTACATCCCCGCAAGCGTTCAAACAGCCATGCAGTAAAATTTTGCTGGTAGAATCAAGAAATAATTATTGAAAAACAATAATTACCATGCTATGATGAAAGAAAAATTATTGTTTTACAATAATCGAGGGAGATTATGAAACGAACCATGTTACTCTTTTTCCTGTCATGCGAAGCGATCCTCTGCTTGCTGGCGGCCTTTTTCCGGGAGTTCATTCCCGGCGTATTCACATCCATGATGGCCTTTCCCTTCGAGCAGATCGCGCTGGGCTTAAGAGCCCTTTCCCTGTCCGGACAACTCGGCAACGCCATGGCCATTCTCATCTATGCTGCGTTCTGCCTCGCACCGGTGATATTGCTGATGGCGATCCGTAAGAAGCGCAAACTGGTATTGGAGGATGCGATCCTTCCCCTGTTGAGCCTGGTGCTCTTCGCCGTGGTTTACCTCATGATCAACCCCGGCTTCATCCGAACCCCGGCCAGTATTGCCGCTGTTAAATCCTTTCTGGGTACGGTAGCATGGTCGGTGATCGCAAAATACTTCCTTCTGCGCGTTTTGCGCCTGTTCTATACCGCAGATGTCCCAAGACTCCAGAAGTACATGACCGCCCTGCTCCACGGCCTTGCTGTCCTTTTCGTATCAATTGCCTTCGGCGTTTGCTTCGGAGATTTCCTGAATACCATCGGAGCGCTTCGCGCCGGAAACACCGGGAGCGAGGACGGTCTTTGGGTCAGTTATATTTTCCTCGGACTCCAGTATCTTGTTAACGCTTTACCCTATGTCCTTGACGCATGGGTGGTGTTTGCCGGGATAAGGCTCTTGACGGAGCTTCAGGCCAACCGTTATTCCCAGGCCGCGGTGGATGCGGCGCAAAACCTCTCGCAGCGGTGTTGCAAGGCCCTTATCATTATTGTGGTCACAAGCGTGGGTTTCAACCTGCTTCAACTGGCCTTTGTGAACAGCCTCAGGGTGATCAGCGCCACAGTACAGGTACCCATTCCGTCCATTGCCTTCCTGCTGGCCGTACTTCTCCTGGCGCAATACATCGGGGAAAATAAGCAGCTTAAGGAAGACAACGACTTGATCGTCTGAGGAGGCTTGGACAGATGGCCATTAGGGTACACCTTGAAGAGGTACTGAAGAAAAAGGGCATGACATCAAAAGAGCTGTGCGCGCTAATCGGCATCACCGAAGCAAACCTGTCCATACTGCGCAGCGGCAAAGCCAGGGGCATCCGGTTCAGCACCATGAACAAGATTTGCTACTATCTTGGCTGCGATGTGGGAGATATCCTGAAATTCGACGGAAACCTGGAGGATAAGGACGATGAATAGAAAAGCGATTGCCTTGCTGTTTGCCTTTTTTACATGCTTTTTTGCTTCGGGCTGCCAGCTCGCCCGGGAGGATTTGGCAGAAACCCGGGGCAGCGACCGGCTGATCGGGGTGTTCATCACCAGGGAGCACCTGGACCTTTTCGATATGGAACGGTACCTCAATGATAATATCCATAAGATTGCAAAAGGCGGTTCAATCGCCATCGATGGTGATATCAGCAAGTATGAGGGACGCCTTTATGCTGAAATTGTCACGCGCACGCTTACAAACCCGGAAACAGGTAAATCGTTTGAAATCACGGAGTTCTCCTTTGAAGGCATTGACGGCATTCCCTATTTTTGTGCGACCAAACCACCCAATGGCTATGAAAACGATTTTACCATAAACGGTTCCGATGAGGCCATCAGTGATGGTTTCTCCAGGACTCTCTTTAATGATGAGGAAGACAGGATTGAACTTGAAGGCACTATCTATTTTTGGGCATTCCGCAACAGCCGCACATCCTTTTTTATGAATCCGATATACCAGGGCCAGGATGGCAGGATATACGTTGTTTCAAATACAGGAACCATACTGGCAGGTGACCAAAGCGAAGGTACGGCTTTTACCCAAACCATTGAGTCTACCACAACCGTCACCGAGAACGGAAAAAGCAAAACGCATCATGCCTTAATCAGGATGTCCTTTGTCGCGGTTAATCCGCCAAGACAAGTCATCGTCCTGCAAATGGATGAGGACAGCAATATCCTGTCCCGGGAAGCGTACACACCAGGCCAGATGCCGGGTACGATGACACCGGAAAGCAATGCGGCCTACCTCATCGTTGAAACTCATAAGCAGGACCAGGATGGAAACCGTGTTGTATCCCGCGCTTTGTATGATGAAAGCCACAAGCATCTGGAAACCTTATATTGCAGACCCGACGGCATTTGCGTCAAGCAGTTTACTGAGCTGAACTGGAACAGGCCCTGACAGCCAAGCCTAAGGATATGAAAAGGCATGACCCGAAAGTCATGCCTTTTTTCACTGCTCCTTGCCCCGCTCCTTCCCCGGAGCGCAAGGTCTTATGTTCAATATCCTTTTAACCGGTTATTTGGCAAGGGTATTGACCACGTTGTATTCCGTTTTCTTTTCATTAAGCCAGGTTGCATATTCCGTGTTGAGCTTCTGTCCTTTGAGGATCTCCTTGATCTCTTCCCGGCTGTCTTCCAGATTGGCCGCTTTGGCTTCCTTACGATCGGTTACCTTGATGATATGGTAGCCAAATTTGGTCTTAACCGGATCGCTGATTTCGCCGACCTTCATGGAGAAGGCCGCTTCTTCAAACTCTTCCACCATTTCTCCCCTGCCGAAGTACCCAAGTTCTCCGCCATACTGGGCGTTACCGGTGTCCTTGGAATACTCTGCAGCAAGCTGTGCAAAGTCTGCGCCTTCATCCAGCTTCCGCTTTACTTCTTTTGCTGTTTCCTCTTCATACACAAGGATATGGCTTGCTTCCACCTGCTCGGGCTGGTCGAAGTACGATTTATTCGCCTCAAAGTATGCCACAATCTCTTCCTCGGTGGCGGTCAGCCTGGGCTCAAGCAGCTTCATCACCTTCAGATAGGACAGGACATCCTCTTTCAAATCTTCCAGCGTAAGGCCCTGCATCGCCAGGTACGTGTTGACGTAATCCACACCGCCGTAGGATTCGATCACTTCGTTCATTTCTTTCTGGAGTTCTTCATCGGTGACGGTGATATTGGCCTTCTTCAGTTCCATGTCCACGATCTTTTCGGCGATCAGGGAATCCAGCACCGATTCGCCATAATACTCCACAAGCTTGTTGTAGAGTTCTTCCTTGGTAATCTTCTCTCCGCCTACCTTGGCCACTACTTCACCTGAGCCGAAACCTATGAGCAACACCGCTGCGATTGCGATGACCGCGATAATACCAACCACCATGTAGACCAGGCCCTTACTGGAAGTCTTCGAGGCGGCTGCGTCCATTTTTTCGTTATCCATTCTCTCAGTATCCATCTTTTTCTCCTTGTTCCCAATAGATTATCCCGCCTGCAGAAAGCCAATGTCAGGATTTCTGAAAGCATAAGACTTTCCTATTATACAGCAAAATTATGATCAAAATATGAATATTTCAAAAAAAGATCAACCCATGTTAAGAAACAAGCTCCATGATGTATGAGCTCACTTCTTCGGGCGGGATGCTCAGGGCAACGGCAAACTCCTCGTACAGGTTTTTCTCCGCAATTTTCATGATCTCTTCATCGGCCTTGGTGAGCTTCTTTCCGATGGCTTTTTTCTCCTGCTCCTTCATATGAATGGTCTTGATCAGCTTTACCCAATTCCTGCTGTCGCCGGTTTTCAGCACAGCCTTAAACATCTCTTTTCTCTGTCTGTCATTATCAATCCAGATGGTTTCCTGCTCATGCATGGATTCGATGAGCGAAAGCACTTCTTCTTTGCTGAGAACTTTTCTCATCAAGGTTTTGTTGTTATCGACGGGTGTCTTGATGGTCAGGTTATTGCCGTAGACGGGTTTAAGAATATAATACTGTGTTTCCGATCCGCTGATATCCTGTTCTCGCCTGATGTCAACAACCTTGTACACGCCCATCGCGTTGTAGATCACACAATCGTCGATCTGGAACATAATATCCTCCCCCGGCTCGGTATTATGTTGGAAAAGAAAAGAGACACGGCACCGGAAAAGCTTTTATACCGGCACCATATCTCATTGTACTACAAATGGCATTTTTTCTGTTATGTGCGATTTAACAAGATTTAACTGTCCCATCCCCGAATTTTTTTGCGTATTGTTTGTCCCGTTGGACACTCAACGGAAACTGCCGTCCGATAAATCGCATCAGGCCTTTATTACTCCAGTTGAACAAGCTCCACAATGAGTTCATCGGACAGTTTGAAGCCTCCGGTTGCCGGATCGAATTCCAGGGGTGAACGTAAGTCGCCGAGATAACTGGCATGCATGGGCAAAATGGGTATGCCGCCTGAAACAACCAGGCACTGCCTTTCCAGATCGACTTCAAATGAATAGTGGCCGGTGAAGCTTTCAGGATCATAGAAATATTGCGAGATATCATTATCATCTCCTGACAACCCTGTGTAGCCAAAATGGACATTGCCTTTGAAATCCTTGACCTTGCATTTGAGATAATTGCTTTTCACGATCTCCACGGGCTCAACCGTAATACGGGAGCCGAGTTCCTTGAGAATCTTGCTTTCATCGAGCGCATATTCACGGAATGTTTCCAGATCAAAGACATCGCAGGTGCTTTCCCATACGCCGGTACCGCCAGCGCCATGCGTAATAATCAGTTCATCCTTCCCGTCATTGGTCACATCCAGTACATCAAAGGCCGTGGAGGCCGGGGTTCCTCCCAGCACAAGCATCATACGATATTCCATGGACTTTCCGTTATGATAGATCACGGCATTCTCCCGTGTTTTATCAACCAGTATCCTGACATCCTTTTCTTCGTTCAAAAGCTGGTAATAGGGCTCCTCGTCAATCCATTCCTCCGAAATGATGAATTCGCCGAAAAAGGCGTACTCATTGTACCTTTCAAACTGGTCATAGAACTCAAGATGTTCGATAGCTTCATCCGGACTCTCCACGCCTTCGGGCATGGTCTCCCAGGACGATTCATTGAGGTTCAGGATCAGCTTCTGCTCTGACGGTTGTGCAACTTCCTTGCTTGGTTCGCTTGAGGAACAGCCCGAAGCAATGAATAACCCGAAAACAAGCACAAAAGCCATGCATTTCTTCATGTTGGATGACCCCCGCAAAATGTCTCTTGGCAAATCATAATTTGCAGAATTCGACTTTTATATTGTATACCGTATGTGACTTGTTTGCAAAATCAGAAATATGGGGTGCGACTTTTAAATGCTTAATTTCGTTTTTTCCGCTCGACGACAACTGTTAGTACAAGCGCTTTTATCCATAAAAATAAGGTGAAGGACTCCTTCCTTCACCCTTGGTGCGGACAAAGGGACTCCATCTCACTCGCTTCGCTCACTCGGTCGACTAAAAACAGTCCACAGGACTGTTTTTCCGCACTGTTGCTTTAGCATTGGTTCCGAACGACGAAGGAGTGAGGAACAACAACCACCGG